>Ga0182030_10001430_pt1 | contig 49181 bp, 33 predicted proteins | sample 812S3MmetaG_FD_121299 | JGI IMG/M metagenome (GOLD analysis project Ga0182030, IMG submission 121299) | Permafrost microbial communities from Stordalen Mire, Sweden - 812S3M metaG (Illumina Assembly) | ecosystem: Environmental > Terrestrial > Soil > Wetlands > Permafrost | place: Sweden... | reverse complement strand
GTGAGGCAGGGCACGGATTTTTCAAAGGCGAAACCGGTCCCCGACGAAGTCTTCCAGGCGTACCGAACCATGTACGCGTATGACCGCACGCCGGTGAATCCGCGCAGCGAAGGAATTGTGGAGAGCACGGCGGATTGGACCAAGGAGAAGCTCACGATCGATGCGGGTTACGAAAATCAGCGGATCCCGGTGTACTTATTCCTGCCGAAGAACGTTCATCCGCCGTTCCAGGCGGTGGTGTTCTTTCCCAGCGCGCGAGTCAACGACATGCCATCCAGCACCGTTCTGGGCGATCTGCAATTCATCGATTACGTGATCAAGAGCGGCCGCGCGCTGCTCTACCCCATCTATCAGGGAACCTATGAACGCAACGGAAATCGTGGGTTGCCGGGAGCGTTTGGCAACCTGAACCTGATGATCCAGGATTCCAGGGAAGTGGGACGTTCGGTGGATTATCTGCAGACGCGGCCGGATATCGACGCGTCGAAGATCGCATATTTGGGTGTGAGCCAGGGCACCGCCGACGGGGTGATTTTTGTAGCGTTGGAAGATCGCTTCAAGGCGGTCGTGTTTCTAGACGGAGGTTTTTTCCTGGGACCGCATTTGCCGGCGCGGGACCAGGTGAATTTCGCATCGCGCGTGAAGGAGCCGGTGTTGATGGTGAATGGGCGCTATGATTTTTCGTTCTCACCGGAACGCTCGCAGGATCCGATGTTTCGTATGCTCGGGACGCCGGCGCAAGACAAGCGTCACGTACTGTTCGACACGCCGCATGACATCAGTCAAGTGAAAGGCGACTTGTCGAGGGAAGTGCTGGCATGGCTGGATAAGTATCTGGGGAGGGTGAACTGATTGAGGGCCCGATGGTGAGAGCGCGAGAGAGGGACGTGGGCGTCGGGGTGCTGATTCAGCGAGATCCGCGAAGGTCCAGGGCTGGGCCTGTCGGTGGTGGGTGTTATTCATTATCGCTAGCTGGCGCGCGAACCCCCCGCTCGTTGATGCCGCTGGTTGCGGTCATGCACTCCTCCTAGCGCCAGCGGGATCGCCGCGGCCAACTGCGGGGGGCAGGTGGGCGCCACTCAATCCTGGGGTAAGTCCCCCCTTGGCCAGGGACCGTCGTCGGTCGGCATATTTCAGGCAAGAGGTTTTGAAGCGGTAAGGAGGGTGGTGGCGGCGATCGGGTTGCCCCACCAAAATCTCCAGCCCAGGCGGCGGCGCTCGAACCGGCGAACGCAGGCAAATACTATTACAACCTGGGCGTGCTGTTGCTGAATCGTGGACAGATGGACCCGGCGGTCGAACAGTTCAAGAAAGCGGTCGCGGCCGATCCGAATTACGCTGAGGCCCACTTCCAATACGCCTCCGCGCTGCTGGGAAAGGCCACCATAGACGCGTCGGGTAAAATAGTCGCGCCCGACGCTGTCGACGAGTTGCGCAAATATCTCGCGTTAGCGCCGTCCGGTCAAACCGCTCAGTCCGCCAAGGAAAAGCTCGCGGCCGTCGTGAAGTAAAAGGGGCTGATTGGTTCAATGCATCGCGTGCCGGAGGTCCGCCAAAGGCTGCCTTTAGTAGGTGAATCGGATGTTGACGTCGCGTTCGGCGGTACGGCCATGGTCGTCGATGACGCGGATGAGGTGCGCGCCGTCCGCCGCGGGCGTCCAGGCAATGGCTCCGTGAGCCACGTCGGATTTCGCGATCAACGCCGCGCCGTCAAACCAGAAAACGCTGCCGACATCCGCCGCGGTGCTGGCTTCGAGTGGGATGGTTTCCGCGCCCTGTTTGCGGCGCAAGGTATACGTGACGCCGCGCAACGGCGTCGCGATTTTCGGCATGTCGCTGCTCTCGTCCGCCGCGCAATTGGGCAGGGCTGGAGCTTTGCGGCGCGGAATACCGGCCTCGCGAAATAGCTTCATCATGTCGGAAGGCCAGAATTCGAACACCTCCTGCCGGGTCGCCTCCGGGTCATAGGGCGGGCAGGCCGGCCGGCCCGTCGCGATATCGATGACCACCGCGCGATGCAACTGACTGACGCGGATCGGCGACTTCCCCGGAATATACCAGGTCTCCACCGTCTGCGGGCAATACTTATTGGGTAAGTCCCCGCTCTCCGCACAGACCGCCACCTTACTGACTCCCTGCGGCGGGTCGCTGAACTTGACCATGTCATTGGGCTTCTGGAGCGTCAGGGCATCGGCGACGCGGAAGAACAGCGGTGCCGCGGCGTCGGCGCCCACAAAACTGGGGTTGCCCTGGGCTTCGAAGTCGCCGATCCAGACGATTAGAACGTACGGACCTATGATGCCGGCGGACCAGGCATCGCGGAAACCCCACGAAGTTCCGGTCTTCCAGGCGACGGGCCAACGCCCGGACGGCGCCAGCGTACTGTCTTCGCCGGGTCGCGGATTGCTTCTCAGCATATCGATGGCGATGAAGCTGGCCTCGCGGCTCAGCAGCCGGACGCCTTCACACCGGGGTTCCCTGGGCTTGGTACGGAGAGGCTGCATCACGCCTTGGTTCGCGAGCATCGCGTAGAGTCTGCCCAGTTCTTCCAGAGTGACTTCGCCGCCGCCCAGTGCCAGCGCCAACCCGTAATACGATTCGGCTTTCATGTTGCTCACGCCGGCGCTTTGCAGGAACTGGTAAAGGTCCGGTTGCCGGAGTTGGCTGGCAACCCAAACGGCCGGGACGTTACGGCTGCGAATCAGAGCATCCTGCGCGGGGATGGGGCCCTCGAAAGTGCTGTCGAAGTTTTCGGGGGTGAACGGGCCAAAGGAAGTGGGTGCGTCGCGCAGGATGGTCCGGGGGTGAAGCACTCCTTGATCGAGACCCAGCGCGTAGATGAAGGGCTTGAGTGTGGAACCGGGAGATCGCTTGGTCAGGACACCGTTGATCTGGCCGTGAATCTCTTCGTTGGCGTAATCGGCTGAGCCCACCCACGCCTTCACCGACATGTCGCGCCAATCCACCAGCAGGGTCGCGACGTTGCGGATGCCGCGCTCGCCGAATTGATTGAGGTACCGATCGATCTGCCGTTCAACCAGACGTTGCAGGCCAGCGTCCAAAGTGGTATCAATACGGCCGGACACGCCGGGGTTGGCGCGCAGGATTGCGTCGGTGAAGTGCGGGGCGTTGAGCGGCAGGGCAGAATCGGGCTGTGTGAGGACAGGAAGATCGAGTTGGCGGCGTTCGGAGTCGGTGGGGCCGTTTTGATAGCGCCAGGCGCCGGCCAGGCGGGCACGCGCAGACAGCAGGCCGTCTTGCCGAACACCGCGGCCCACCCGAGCCGCGGGCCGTTGCGGGATGACGGCAAGGGTGACGGCTTCGCCCAGATCGATTTGAGAAGGAGGTTTGCCGAAGTAGATGCGGCTGGCGGCGCCCACCCCCTGAATGTTGCCGCCGAAAGGAACCAGATTCAAATAGGCTTCAAGGATGCTGCGCTTGGAGTAACGCGCTTCCAGCCAAACGGCTGCGGCGGATTGACGGAGCTTGCCGGCCGTCGTCCTGGTATTGAGGTGGTAGAGTAACCGGGCCAGTTGCATGGTGAGCGTTGAGCCGCCCTGGCGGCCCTGGCCCAGCCAGGTTCGTTTCGCCGCACGGATCAGCGACACAGGGTTGACGCCCGGGTGCCAGTAGAACCAGCGATCTTCTTTGAGCCGGAAAGCGCCCGCCAGAGCCGGCGACATTTCGTTCAGTGGAGTCCACAGGCGGTATTGTCCGTCGGCAGCCAGGGTGGCGCGCAGCAACTCGCCGTCCGCGGACCAGATGGTTGTGGATTGCGGGATCATGTCGCGGAGCGCCGGGCCGGGGTACAGGCGGACCAACAACAGGATTGCCGCCGGCAGGACGGCTACGCGCCAGGTCTTCGTGCGCCTGGTGATCACGGCTTTACGATCTCCAGCCTGCCGCCCTGGCTCATGCCGTTGATCTGCCGGTTGTACATGCCTTCGGCATAGGCGGGAGGCGATTGAAATATGCCCGCGTTCGTGGCTCTTACTTTGTAGACGTAAGTGGCGGCATCCCTGCTGGCATCGCCGTACAGCACCACACGGTCGTCGCGCTTGTCGATATAGTTGGGCGTCCAATTCGATCCCGGTCCCGTCTGGCGATCCAGCGTGGGCTCGACGCCGCCCGGGAGTAGATCGACCACGGCGATCTGGTCCACGCGGTCGCGCGTCACGCTTCTCACGCGCAGGCGTACCCAGAACTCTTCGCCCACCTGAACCTTGCCGGTCACGGCTCCCTTCATGTCCAGAAACTCATGGATCACTTCCAGGTCGTGACTCACTTCGGATGCCGGCAGGTTGCGGTCAAAGCCGGATTCGTTGACGGAATAGTAAGCCGGCAGCGAGCCCTCTTTCGTAAACTGCACGCTGGCCGTGCCGGTCGGAATGCTCACCCTAGACAGGGAGCCCTGCAATTGTCCGCCAATCACGATGCCGAGTTTTGCTTGTTGAGCCGCGGTCTTGGCATAGGCATCCAGGGCCAGTAACGTATACGCGGCGGAGAGCGAGCTGATTCGGTTGCCGCTAATCGCTTTGGTGACCCCTTCGAGTGCGGCCGCGGGAACGCCGCTCATGCGGTCCGGGAAATGGCGCGATAACAGGTAGAGAAGTTGGGCGTCGTGAACCACGGGACCGTAGTAGACATCGTCCGTCCACTGCTTCTGTGTGGACCAGGGGACGTTGCGGATGATGCGGTCGGCGTCTGTGTTGCGCTGCATCAGGCGGTAAGTGGCAGCCAGGTAAGCGGCCGCCAGGTCCGTGGACCAGGTCTGCGCCTGGCGATGCGAAAGCTCTTGCTCGACATTAGAAATCGCGGCGGCCGGTTTGATTCCCTGGCGCGCCAGCAGATAGACCGCATACGCCCGCAAACGGCCATCTTCCAGGGTCGGTGCGGGGCTGGACGCGAAACGCGTGAGCCAATCGTTGAGGCTGGCCACCATCTCTGGCGGCGCCTTCTGTCCCCGCTCGCGGGCTTCCAGCAGGAAGTGCGCCGCGTATACGGTGGGGAATTCGGCGGTCTGCGGCGATGACGACCAGAGCCCGAAGCCTCCCGAATCGTTGGCGCGGCTCTGCAGCATGGAAAGCGTTCCCGCAATGGGCTGGGCGTCGCGGGTCTTGACGGCGCCGAACTCCGGTCGTGAGGCCAGCAGCAGCGCGGCAAATCCTTTGCTGACCAATTGCTCCGTGCACGGATAAGGATACGAATCCAGATAGGCGACTAAGCCCTGGCCCCACACCAGCGGCAGTGCGGAAACGGAAGCGTCGACGCTCCGGAGTTCGGGGAACAGATCGCGTTTCACAGGTACAGTGGTATTCGATCCGTCGAACCGGCCGAGCGTGAGTTGCGTACGGTATGCGATCGCGGGCCGCACGCTCACGCTTTCCTCGATGTGGGCTTCGGACCGGCCGCGGGTAGCTGTCAACTTGAGGGACGCCGCTCCCAGAATCGCGTTGGCCTTAAAGCGGAACTCCGCCACGCCTTCGCGCTCTTCCGCGATCTGAAGGTCGATGGACGCGGCGCTGATGAGGGTGAGTTCGCGCGGCGCCTGGGCTTGCACGCGGACCGCGCCGCTGCCACTGATGTTGTTGAAAACCCCCACCGTGACACTGAACTCATCGCCGGGTGCGGCCATCGCGGGCACGTTGGGAGTCAGGATGAAATCGCCCTTCACTTCCGTGTCCGCTTCCGTAACGCCGGCGCGCCGCGCATTCACGGCGACGGCCACGATGCGCAAACGCCCGTTGAAATAGTCGGGCGCCGTGTAGCGAAAATCGCGCCCGCCCGGACCGGCGTCGACAATTCCAGACCACCAGGCGACGGGCGGTTTGTGTTTACGGTTGAACGGATTGAGATGGCGGGCGAAGCCGCCGTCGGCATCCCCGCCGGGCGCCGCAAGAGCCAGAAACCGGCGGAACTCGGGCAGGATCAGATCCAGGATCTGGGTAGTTTCCACCTGCAACATGCGCTTCTGGAAGAAGTACCCAAGTGGGTCCGGATTCTTGTATCGAGCCACTTGCAAAATGCCCTCATCCACGGCAAACACAGCAACGCGAGAAGCTTCCGCGGGAGCCACGTGAATTACCAGCGTCGCTCCCGGCTTAGTCTGGCGCGCGGCGGTCAGTTCCACCTTTTGCGTCCGCGCGGTCAGATCGGCCGCAAACGGCGCCACGCCATAGGACAGGGGGCTCATGAAAATCTCATCGGAAGCGGGGTCGCGCAGGAACTGCACGCTGACGTAGCCGTTGCCCTCGAAATTCTGCGGCAAGGTGACGCGCTGCACGCAACTGGTGGTTGTAGTCTTGAACCACTGGTAGAGGAAGACGCGTTCCCGTTCCACGGTGATCAGGCCGGCGCCGGCGTAGGGCGCTCGGATGCTCACGCTGATGGTATCGCCGCCGGCGTAGGCGGGCTTGTCTAGCTGGATCTGAAGTTCCGCGTTACGGTCCAGTGAGCGGGAGATATTGGCTTCGCCGGCAACCGTGTAGTTGAGGCGGTTCAGTTCCGCGCCGGCCGAATTGCGCAGCACCAATATGAAATCGCCGGGCTCCTGTGTGGGAATCGTGAAGTTGCTCCCACCCGCCGCAATCTGCACGCCGTGAGCCTCGCGCACAGTTTCTTTCAAGCGCGAGACATACTTAAAGGTCCGGTCCGGCTGCTGCGTCAGCACCGAGAGATACTTTCGCTGCACCCATTCGAGCGTGAGTTGCGGCGCGGCAACGGGCGTGACTTGCTGGTTGACTGCCAGCCAGCGCGCCTGGCGGCCTGCGGAGCGGCGGACGAACGTCAGGTCGCCATCGGGCTTGACACCCACCAGGTACGGAACATCGGCGACGATCGCCGTGTTTTGCGCAGCCACGCTGCGGCCACCTTCGGCTTCGAAAGCGCGTGCCAGAACGTTCAGGCGATAGGCACGGCCCGCGAAGCGGTTCAGGTCCAGGTTAAGCTCGGTGTTTCCTTTGTCGTCGGTGACGGTTGCTGCCAGAGTCTGGTGGTACGGCTCCTTGACTACATCGCCGATCTGGAAGCGATAGTCGGGGAAGGTATCGAAGCGGGGCAGCACGGGCGACAGATTGAGCTCCCCTTCCACGCGGCGATTGCCGGCCGGCTCGCCGAACAGTTGCATCACGGAGACGCGCGCCTTCACGTCCGCGGGCGTCAGCCAGCCGGGCACGGTTTTATCGGATAGATCCAGCCGCACCTTCATGCGGTCGGGCTCGAATTCCTGGACGTTGAAGGACACGCTGCCCAGCATTTCGCGGTGCTTTTCGTCCTTTGGAAGCCACGCGACTGCCTGATACGTTCCGGTGGCGGAGACGGCCTGAGTGGCGAACGTGATTTCGTCGAATGCGGTTTCCGATAGCTTGACCTTTTCACGGCGTACCACGTTTCCGCGCGGGTCGCTGATTTCGACATCCACGGAAAGGCCGGTCAGGGAAGACTTCCAATCGGCCGTGCGCGTCACCATGCCCAGGTGCGTCGTTTCGCCGGGACGATAAATACCGCGGTCCGTGAACAGATAAGCGGAGAGCTGCTGCGCGGAGGTAGCGTTGGTGACGCCGCCCGTTTCGAAGCGTGACAGATCCAGATTTCGGCCCGAGGATCGCAGCGGCATGAAGGAATAGTCGGCGTCTTTCCGGGCGAGAATCAGCAGGGGATCTTTCTCGCGCCGCGGATTGGGCAGCTTGGCAAATTGAGCGCGGCCGGCGGCATCCGTGGCGGCAGCCGCTACCGGCTCGCCGTTGCGCCCGATGATCTCGATGCGCGCGCCGCTCACTGGTTCGCCCCGGCTGATGGACTGGACGAAGACGTCGCGAGATCCGTCGTTCGACTGTTTGACGATGAAGCCGAGATCGGTAACCAGAATCAGGCGCGTGTCTTGTATCCGCCGAGGGTTGTATCCATCGGGGACGTTATCCTCATCCTCCTGCGAGTCTTTCTGGCGTGCAACAGAGCGGATGTGAAGCAAAAAGAGGCCGCGCCGGTTCTGTGCCTTGTCCTGCAGATACTGGCCCAGATCGATGCTGTCGTAAGTCGGTTTGCCCGGCTGGCCGTGGTAACTCCGGGTTGCCGTGAAGCGCTCTACAATCGAGTCCTCCAAATCGCCAAAGAGCTGGGGTTTCGAGAAGTCCCACATTTGGGGCGCCAGATGCTGGATCTGATTGGGCAGCACGCGTCCCACTTCCACCTGCACACTTTCTACGTCGCGGACCAGAAAGCCCACTTTCCGGTCGCCCGCCAGCGGCAGCAGCGCACCTTGGCCCAGGAAAGTGAGGGCCTGCTTGTACGGTTCAATCAGGATGGTCGCGATATACGGCTTGCCGGAGATATAGCCACCCGTGCCCTGCACGCCGTCTTTCACTGACAGAAAAACATAACGCCCGGCGGCCCCATTGAACTTGAACCCGTGCGTGGTCTGGTTGCCGCCATCGGAGGCGACGTAGGTGAGCGCAAGCGATTGCGATTGGGCCAGGATGTCGTTTCCGATCTCGCCCACATCACTCCACTGATACGGATTCTTGTCCTCCTTGGGTTGGTGCGGGCCTCGCTCCGGGAGCAGGAACGCTTGCACCTTGCCGGCGAATGCCGTCTCAGCCACCGGCGACGAACTGGTCAGCAGCAGCACCTGTTCAGGCTCGTAGCGGGCATTATCCACCAGCGTCATCTGCGCACCGCTAAAGCGCAGGCTGGTGCGGCCGGGGATAGTCACTGACGCTTGCACTTTGTCTCCGGTCGGATTGCCTCCGCGGGATGCCCGAATGCCTTTCTCAATCACCAGGGTTATGGAAGTATCGTCGCGCGGCATGCCGAGCGCTGCCGAACGGATGTATGCGTAGAGTTTGAACTTGTCGTAGTTGACCGAAAAGCGCCTGCTGTCGGGCGTGAGGCCCAGGAACTCCGCGTCCTTGGCGGGAACAAGCGAAACGTGCGTCTCGAACTGCGCCGCGTCCACGGGGTGACTGAAGCCGATCGTGGCCACCAGGTTTTTCAACGATGGGTTCTGCGGGTCCTGATAGAACTGGCTCTCCACAATCTTGGCGGAGAACGGCTGCGTCTTGAATTTGAAGCCATAGTCGTCGAGCTCCACCGTTTTGGCTAGAAATCCCTTGCGCGTCATCTTGACCGTGAAGGATCCATCCACGGGCCAATCGGAGTTGGGAGTGAACTGCAGTTGCTTGTCGTTGAGCCAGGTCCATTTGCCGGCAAACGCGGGGGAGATTCCAATGCCGGCCGTGAGCCGCTTGTCGAGATTGGCGAGCGGCGCCGCTGGTTCGCTGAAATCCACCGTCAGCGGGTCGATGGTCATGTTGCCTTGGTCGTCGTACTCGGTCAGCTTGGGAGCGGTCACGGTGTATTCCACATAGTGCGGCGTGGGGCGGAGCTTCCACCACGTGATCGCTCCTCCGGCCGCTACCAACACAAGCGCGGCCATCAACAGCCGCCTGCGGTCCGCCATCACATAGCGGAACGCGTTGTGGAATTGACGGCCGGTCCACTGCATCCATTCGGGCGCCTGCCATTGCACGCGGCCGAAGATTTTGTAGATCAGATTTTGCACAAATCGAACAACGCGATTGGGTGTTTCCGGTCGCTCTGCCGAGAACATAGCACCCGATGATACGCACGCGTCGGGCCAACCCGCAAAAGATGCGAACCTGGCAGAACCGCAACCGTACGAAGCCGTCAGGTGATTGAACTCCGGATCCGCGGAGCCTGCTGCTGTTGGTGGCGTGGGCGGTTCCGCCCGCGCGCGTCTTGACTCGTTTGCGGGGCGTGGTTTGGCCCACACGGCGCGTGGGCGCCCCTACACACAAACCTCGGCAGATGTCGGAATTGTAGCGAACAAAAGGCGAAGCATGGTAAACTTCTGGCGTGATGCACGATGAAAGGACTGGCATGAGCAACATCATCTCCGACTATCGGAATTGGAAGCAGCAGGGCGAGGACCTCCGCGTCCAGGCAAGGCGGGCGATGGAGTCGCGGTTCAAGGAACTGCTCACCGAAGCGATGCGGATTGCGGAAGAATTCCGCGCCGATTTCGGCGCGGCGCTGAAGCCGCCGCCTGGCGTGACTTCGTTTCGCTACAAAGCGTCAGCGAAGCCGAAGCCCGCGAAAACTCAGCGGCCCGGCGCGCCGCCCAAGGAAGCCGGCGCACAGCCCAGGGGCGCCGCCATCGCCAACCCGAAAGTCGCGGCGCTTCAGAAGCGGCTGGCCGCCGCGCAGAAAAAGTTGCAGCAGGCGAAGGCCGGAGGAACTCCCACGAAAAGCATCGAGGATAAGATTTACGAATTCGAGGACGCGATTCGGCTTTCCGTGCAAGAAGCGTAAAGGGCTGTTTCCGTAATTCCGCAGCCGGCTCACGCGATGCGTACGCCCTGCGGGAAAACCATGTGCATTTTGCTTGCCTTGAGACTCTTAAGCTCCGTGCTGACGGTGAGTTCGAGCTGCGCCGGCAGCACGGCGAACAATTCGTCGGGCTCGCCATACTCCCCCGGGTTCTGAATCGCCACGCTCATCTCCGCGTTCCACCCCCAGGCGAGTTCCACCTGGACCGGCGCGATTTCCAGTCGCGTGATGTGCTTGTCTGAGGCGCCCGTGCGGCCGCCGGTTTCGACGGCGAACTGGTACCCGATCGTGACCACCGAAATCCCATACTGATTCTTGGCCTTCACCGTGAATCCCTGTCTGAGTGGCGTGGAGCCTGGCGTGGCTGACCCATCCGCCGGGCCTGCCGAGGCCCAGTACATTCCTGCCGCCGCCTTGTTTCGCGCGATCACAGGCCACGTCTTCTGACCACGGTTGAAGAAAACAGCCGAAGAGCGCACATTGCGGGGAGCATCCTGCAAGGCCGGCGCGGGGCCGGTCTGTTCCCACCGGATGCTGTTTCCGTCGCAAGTAAGGGACCGGGGGTCCGCAGCTTGAATCATGGCAACACCTCACATTGGAATCGGGGGGGCTCAGCCGGAATCGGCAATCCGGCGTTGAGGCGTACAGATCGTTGTGCGTCTTGCGGCCTCCCACTCTGGTTTAGCACAAACCCAACCGCCAGACTCCGATTCTGCAAGCCTCCGGAAACTTCTCGCCCCCGCCCAGTCTGCACCCGCCACCATTTAAGCTGGAATCAGGTGAACCGGCAATGAAAGGGCTCCTCCAGTGATCGGGGTTTTCGACAGTGGCTTCGGCGGGCTGACCGTGCATCGCGCACTCATTGAGGCGCTGCCCGCGCGCGATTTCGTCTACCTGGGCGATAACCGGAATGCGCCCTATGGAATGCGCCCGCCCATCGACGTGCTCAACCTCACCTGCGCGGCGGTCGACCGCCTCTTCGCGGAAGGCTGTACGCTTGCCGTCGTCGCCTGCAACACCGCTTCCACCGTGGCGCTGCGTTGGATGCAGCAGCAGTGGCTGCCCGTGCGGCGGCGCGACGATGGCGTCGCGCGCAACGTCATCGGCATCGTCGTACCCACCATTGAGGCGGCCACCCTGCAACAAACCAGACCCTCCAGCACCGTAGCGGTTTTTGCGACCCGCCGCACTGTCGAGACCGGCTGCTACCCCATCGAGATCCGCAAGCGCCGGCCCGATATTACAGTCGTGCAGCAAGCCTGTCCTGAGTTGGCCGGCTCCATCGAACGCGGACTCGCTCGCCCCCACTTGCACTCACTCGTTGACCGCTACGTAACCACCCTGTTGGGAAATCTTAACGCCGCCCCCGAGTGCGTCATCCTCGGCTGCACCCATTACCCGCTGGTCGCCGATCTCTTCGCCGCCGCCCTGCCGCCTGGTGTCCGGATGATTCATCAGCCGGAAGCCACGGCTCTCGCGCTGAAGGTCTATCTGGAACGCCATCCGGAATATGATGGCTCGAACGCCGGCCGGCGCAAGTTCCTCTCCACCGGGTTTTCCCCGGCGGCCCTCCCGATGATCGAAAAATTCTGGGGAGACAAGGTTCCTTTCGAGCAGGCGTGAAGGTGCGTATACCAGCGCCTGAAACCGCTCCCTTCAAGTCAGGCCCGCCCTCACTCCGGCAGGTAGCCTTCCTTTGCCCGGATCTTGACGCCCTTCATTCCCAAAATGGCTAGTTCGATGGTTCGCCATTTCGCGTCCGCGTTGGGCGGTGGTTTATAAGCCAACAGGTAAGTGTGGCCCAGATCGCCCGAAATATCCTGGAAGATTCCATTGATTTCGGAAGTTCTGTGAGCCTCATGGAACTTCGCACCAGTCGTTTCCGCGATTTCTTTGATCACTGTCAGCAGTGGTTTGCTCTTCAAGGCATCCCCTTCCGCGATCGCGTAAACGGGGATTCCGGCTTTCTTGGCGCGCTGCACCGCGGAGCGGGCGTTCAACAGGCTGGCATTGTCGTCGCCATCGGTAAACACCACGATGGCTTTCTTGCCGGTGCGGGGCTCAATTTCGCGAGCCAGTTCGGAAATCGCGTCGAACAGAGCAGTCTGTCCGGAGGCGCGCCCGCGCAGCACGGCCTGTTTCGCGGCGGCTTTATCGTCGGTGAAGTCCTGCAGCCGCTTCAATCCAACGCTGAAAGTGTAAATCCCCACCTGGTCACCCGTCGCAAGCTCGTCGATCATGTGCATCACTGAGTTCTTTACCACCGGCAATGCCGCCGCCATGCTGCCGGTGGTGTCCAACAGGATGGCGCACGACAGTTTTGCCGAAGTCGTTTCAAAGGACACCACCGGCTGCACCTCGCCGTTGTCCTTCACTTGAAAACGATCCTGCGGCAATCCATCCAAATAGCGGCCGTTCTGGTCCCAAACCGTGGCATACACTTCCACCAGCCGCGTCTGCACTCGAAAAACCGTGTCGCCCTGTGCAAAGGCGGCGTATGCGGCAATTGCGCCGATCGCAATCCTGGTGGTCTTCATTGAGCCGTCATGGCCTCCTGCATTAATTTGCCGTCAATCCCGGAGAAACTGGCCAGGACGGAGCGCCAGTCATGAAAATCGCTCAACTGCATTTTTTTCAGAAGGCCGCGCGCCACAGTCTCCGCAACTGCTCCTAAACTGGAAGCGCGAATTCCGGCCGCGTCGGCGTACCGGGCCAGATACAACTTGAATTCGGCGCTGCGCTCGGCCAGCCTGGCATCCGACATATCTTTTTCATATTCTTCATACGGCAGGGCGCCGCGCAGGTGGGTGTGGGCGCAGCCGAAGGAATCCACCAGTACCGTGCCCAGCAACTGCAGCCGAGCTCCGTCATTGCGCGCGGCCTCGCGGCGCAACGCTTGTGTGGCGGCGGAAATCCACGGATCGGCCTTGTACCGTTCCACATATCGATCGGCCAGAAAATACAGATCGCTCAGCGTCATCACGTCCCACACGGCGCTCCAGTTGCCATCGCTCAGCGCGCTCAACAACTCCGCACGCCGCGTAAGCGAGAGCAGCCCGAAAGTGGTTTCAGCCAGGCTGGCTTCTAGCTCCGGCTGAGTGGCGGCATGAACAATCCACTCTCGTGCCACTGCGATCTTCAGGCCAAACAAGCGGAGGTCCTCGTCGCGCAGGCCTTCCCAATTCGTGGAACGGATCCCGCTCAGTTCCTTCGCGGCAACCCTCGCCCCGTAGTCGCCTCCCAGTTTGGCGCTCATCGCGGCGGCCGCTCCTGAAGCATCGGCGAACTGGGCGAATCCACCCACGAAATAACTCCCCGCCTTTTCGTTTGACTGCTTGAAATCCGATGGCTGATACACTCGCCCGGTCTTGATCCCGAAGTCCAGCTCGAAGAACTCATGCTTGCGGAGCAGCAGCGGGTCTTCGGAAACCAACAGGTCGTCCGGCCGCAGGAAATACGCGTAGACCGTGCCTTCCATCGCCCAGCTCACCGGCGCATCGATGGCCTCCAGGTATTCCCGGGCGGGTTTCTCCAGATCCTGCGGTTTGAAATTCTTCCTGGCCGTCTTCTCTTTGAATTGCTTGACGATTTCCTCCAGCCGGTGCGGCTGAAACGCCTCTACCAGATCTTTTTGCTTGCCTCGCAATCCAAGAGTTTTTGGGACCTCAACCGCAAACAATCCGGCTGCGCGCGATTCCAGCACCTGGATCTGCGCGGCTGGCGCACCTTTCCCGCTTGCGAGATTCTGCGCGGCTTCAGCCACAGCCAGAACCGTTGCCAGTGAAGGCGCCTTCTGTAAGTCCAGCACCTGGCGGTAGCGGCCCAGACGGCTGTGGGCAGAGTCGCCAGTCGTTGCCGCCGAACCCAGTAGCATCGCTTGCATCGCCCCGTCCGGGTCCGCCGCCGCGTTCTTCCCGTGAGACAGAATTTCCCGCACCAGATCGAGCGATGCCGAAACTCGCTGCGCCGGCGAAGTCACTTTCTGGAATCGCTGGACGATTTTACCGAACACTTCCGCGCCCTGCGCATCGTCAATCGCGCCCGCTTGCTGTGCCAGGCAGTCCATCTCAATCAGCGAATCAAGCGGTGCCAGTTGTACCGCCCTCTCGAACTCCGACAGCGGACGCAAGGTGTCGGCGGCGGCGAAAAATCCTTCGAACTCCTTCTGGCCCAACCCGGTGAGTACCGCAAAATACGGATACGCCGCGCCATCTTCCGCGTAGTGCTGCGCCAGCAGCAGCGCGGAGGCTTCGTCCAACGGATCGCTGCGGTGTCCGTCGATCCGCACCACGGCCAGAAAGTTATCCAGCTCGCTGTGCTGCAAAGACAACTCCCTGTAACGTGTGTGCGCCAGCCTCAGCAGGATTTCGTCTTCCACGTCCGGGGCCACCACGCGCTTCACCTTCTTCATCATCTTGGCCGTATGTTCCGTGGAGTGCGACTGCCCTTTAGCCACCATCCAGACTTCCGGGCTGCCCGGAAAATCGATGTTGCCGTCATCATCCAGCGGTATCTCGGAAAGAAACTGCACGAACGCGCCCGACACGATGTACTTGGAAGTGCTGCGCTGCGTCTCGGGGGCTTCCTTGAACAGCTCATAAAATTTAGTCGTGCGGGAATTGGTTCGCGTGAAGAGGCGCTGGTGGCGAATGTCCAGCTGGCTCAAGGCCGCATAGTAGGCCAGCAGTCTGCCATCGTCCTTAGAGAGCAGCCCCCGGAAAAACAGTCCGGGCTGCGCCGGGTTGGCGCCGGCCAGCCCGGTCCAGATCGGAATAGCCGGTTCGCCGCCCGGAACCGCCGCGCGGCCGTGCTCAACCGCCAGCGCGGACGCAAACTGCGCCAGAAGCCCCGCATATTTTTCGGCCAGCGCCCTGAGCGTGAACCCGGAGACCACCGCGGTCCTGGTGTCGGCGTCCATTTGCCCTAGCGCCACGTAGGTTTGGGCCAGTTGCAGATTGCCCGCCATGGCTTCCGCCAGACCGCCTGCAAAGTGTTCCTTCGGATAAAACTGCGACTTCCACGCTTCCTCTCCCAAAACTACCGCCGCGCCGTCCATGGGCACCTTGAGTGAGAATGGTTGACCTGCCTCCAGGGCCTGTTGCATGCCGATCTCATCGATGGCCAATGCCGTGGCCGTTTCCTGATGGGCCGCCTTGGCGCCCTTTTCCGCGGGATCGAGCTTCACCCCCTGCCGGGATGTCCGCATTTTCCATCCCAACAGGTCCAATACTTTCTCGGTGTTCTTCTGGCCGTTCTTATCCCGCGCGTCGAGCGCAATCGCCACGGAGTCCTTGCCGGGCGCGCCGAAAGAAGCCAATTCGCCCACACGGCGAAAGTGCTCGCGGATATGTTCCGTGTAGAGTTCGCCAATTTTCCTGTCGATCAGATTGATGTTCTGCACCACCGTCCGCGCGTATTCCACCAGGAACCGTTCCGGTGAAGATGGACGGCAATGGGAGACCAAACTCAGCGCCGCCAGGCCGCCGGGAATCGTAACCATGCCGGCCTGGGCGCGCGCCCTTCCAACTGCCGGCACAATCCCCGACTGTGTTTGAAACCACCCTGCGTCGTCCAGATCGCCGTCGCGCAGGGCCGCCAACAAGCCGCGCTGCAGCGTCTGCGTCCGGTCGAAGGCCGGGCCGTCCGCCGGCGCTTTCGCCTCCGCCAGAGCGCGATAGTATTTGGCTGCGTGCTCGCCGCCCGCATCTTCCATTTCCGCCAACCGGGCGAGCAGCGGCGTGTCCGCCACTGACGGCGCGGCATTGCGCAGCGTTTCGCGGGCTTCATAGAAGCGATCCAGTGTCTCCAGCGCTTCGGCCTTCGCCAGATACAATCGCGCCGATTTCGGAGCGGCCTGGAGGCCCGCTTCGGCCGCCTCCAGGGCCTCGGCGGAAGCCTTTTTTCCAATCAGCAATCTGGTGATGCGATAGTGCGCCAGTTCGACGTTCGGATCCACCTCCAGTGTTTTCTTCCACTCAGCCAGTGCTTCGTCCGTCTGCTTCAGATCCTCCAGAAATTGGGCGTATTCCGTCCGTACCGCCGTATCCGGCGGCAGGTTCTCCACCACTGCCCGCACCTGCGCCAGCGCCTTGCCGGGAGCCTGATGCTGCATATAGGAACGCACCAGGGCGGTCCGGCGGTCGAGCGGGATGGCGCCCAGCGCGATGGCTTGTTCCGTGGAATCGGCGTTGCGCTGCCAATCGCCCAGCCGGTCGGCGGTATCCGCGAGCAGCAGCCACAGATCCTGGGTCCCCGGTCCAAGTGTCAGGCGCTCTTCCAGAAATTGGATGGCGCCCTTGTCGTCCTGGCGCATCAGCCGGATGCGCGCCAGCTCCTCGGCGACGCTGCCATCGCCCGGTTTCAGCTCTCTCGATCGCAGCAAGGCGCGGTCGGCGCCGTCCCAATCCCGCAGGCGGAACTGGCTGTGGCCCAGCTCCGTAAGAAGCGCCGGTTCCCGTGGCGCCAGCTCGCTGAGCGCCGCGAGCACCGGCGCCAGTTTGGCGTCGTTCTGTGTCAACCGGTAAAGCGCCGCGCCCAGCCGCAGCGTTTCTTCCTCGCGCGGGCTGACTTCCAATGCAGAGTTCAAATCTGCCTCCGCCTGGGCAGCCTCTGCCGCCGAAAGCTGGGATTGCTTCACAGCCGCGCTCAGCGATTTGATCTTCACGCGGAGCAGCGCGAAGTGCTCCAGATCGGGCGCCGCAACGCCGGAAGCAGCGGCAATCGCAGGGATGGTGAGGGCAGCTTGGCCGTCGTTGCCCGTCAGAGTTACTGCGCAAACCCGGAAAGCCGGTGGAGAGGCGGGATCATGCCACGAGACTTCCCAATGCGGCGCCGCCTGAGCCAATGTGCGCGCCAGGTCAGCCAATCCTCCCGCCACGCGTTCTCCACCGGTGCCCGCCAATGCCCCATCCAGAATTTCCGAAGCTTCGCCCGGAGTCCAATATTCCACTCGCAGCCGGGCGGCCCGCAACTTCGTCGCGAGCCACGCCGAGGTGTAAGCAGCCAGTTCCGGATCTACCGCTGGAAAGTGCCCCACCAGCGTCACCGTGCTCCAATCCGCGCCAAGTTGCCCCCCAATTTTTCCTAAGCTGGAATACAGCGGAATGGGCGTGGGCGCCGCCGTGTCTTCCGGCCGCGAGTGGAAGATATCGACGAACGCCGCCTGCAACTGAGCGCGTGTCTTAAAAGGCCCCGCGAATTCCACGGTGTCGCCCGAAATGGCCGCCAGCCGCAGTGAAGCTTTGTTCTTGAGCGCCTGAAAGAAGGCCGTAATTTCCTGTTGCGCCTGCTTCAACTCGTCCGCCGAAATAGTATCGCCGGCCACCGCCACCACCACGTCGTGTGAGCCTTCCACCGGAGCCGACTGCACCTCCGCGGCGCCCAGGCAAGTCCGGGCAAGCTCGATTTCGTGGTCGGAAAGGGCAGGTTGTCCAGCCAGGTTTTGGGCCGCGACACACAATCCAAATACGACTAGCCAGTTACGCAAGGCAAATCCCCTTTTGACCGGAGGTGCGCATATTCTACCACGCGGGCCCTGGATCACCCTTGCTCATAAAAAGTGCCCGGTGATGCGCCACAAGAGTTGGCGAAGGCCGAGCCCGGCGAAATTCGCAGGAATCCCTGAGAGGCCCGGAAAACTCCCGGGAGTCTGGCCATTTCAAGGCGCGCGGCCTGCGTTGTGGGGCAGCCAATCCTGGCTGCCGCCGGCTTTCAGCCGGCGTTAGCCGGGCAACGCCCGGCCATCACCAGACCTCATTTACCTTCCAATATGATACAATATAGCTAAGAAGCTACACAGATACATGGCCCTCAATATTCGCAATCCCGAGGCGGAGCGCTTGGCCGCTGAGCTCGCCCGCCAGACCGGCGAGAGCAAGACGGAAGCGGTGACCAAAGCGCTGCGGGACCGGCTCGCGCGAGTGCGGCGGGACCGTACCAAACGCCGCTTGGCTGATGAGTTGGAGGAAATCGCAGAACACTGCGCCAGTTTGCCCGTGCTCGATAACCGCCGGCCTGAAGAAATCCTCGGATACGATCAGGCCGGCCTTCCACGCTGATGGTGATCGATACTTCTGTACTGGTCGCAATTCTGCAGCGGGAGCCGGAGCGCCGCGGTTTCATTGAGTCCATCGAGGCAGCCGACTCCACTCGCATGTCGGTAGCGAGTTTTGTTGAGACTTCGATTGTCATCGAGTCGAGATACGGCGCGGAAGGATTGCATCATCTCGACCGCTTCATTTCCCGCTCCAACATCGAACTGATCCCGGTCGATCGGGAGCAAGCTCAACTGGCCCGCTCGGCCTTTAGCCGCTTCGGCAAGGGACGTCATCGCGCCGGCCTCAACTACGGCGACTGTTTCTCGTATGCCGCCGCCATGAGTTTAGGAGAGCCCCTGCTCTGTAAAGGCGACGACTTCATCCACACCGACGTCCCCATCCTCGAAATTCGCAGCGCCTGATTCCATTCACAACCAATTTGAAATTTCTTGCCTCTTTCCCCTCCGTCACTTAGCCCCATTTTCCTGCCCTGCGTCCCTTGCCATAGGCAGCCCGTCTGTCACAATCGAGTCGGGTGACAGACAAGAAGCGGCTGGTGATTTCAGTTGAATTCAACTGGATTCCAGCCGCTTTTTGTATTTCTGCTCCCGGCCCTTCCGAACCCGTATTTCGGTTCGGCTCGACAGGTTCTATCTATTTGATTTAATTATATTTAAACCGATGGATTGGCTTCGTTTGGCTAACCGTATTCTGGCCCCCCTGCACCCATTCCCAAACACCCATTGACATCTGTATCTCAACTCCTGTAGAAATATAGTACAGGCGAATAAAAAGCGAAAATAGTCATGGGCTCCGCACTCAAAATCCAGTTCGAATCCCTTCTCGGCGGCCCCCTGGAATGGCAGGCGCGGCCGGCTCCACAGATGGTCCCCTCCGGCATTGCGGAGATCGATTGCGCCACCGGCGGTCTGCCCCGTGGCTGCCTCACTGAAATTATTGGACCGGTCTCTTCCGGACGCACCAGCCTGCTGCTTTCGATTCTCGCGCAAGCCACCGGCCGCCAGGAAATTTGCGCCCTGGTGGATGCCGAAGATGCCTTTGACCCGTCATCCGCCGCCGCCGCCGGCGTTCTGCTGGACCGCCTGATTTGGGTTCGTTCCTCGGGCGCCGAGCGCGCCCTCAAAGCCGTCGACCTGCTGATTCAGGGCGGCGGTTTCGGCGCCGTCGTGCTTGATCTGGGCGATACCGCGCCCGCCGCCGCGCGCCGCATTTCGCTCACTTCCTGGTTCCGTTTGCGCCGTGCCGTGGAGCATACCCCCACCTTGCTGATCGCGGTCGCCCGGCAATCGAACGCCAGAACCTGCGCCTCACTCCTGCTCGAGTGCACGCGCGAGCGGGCCCAATGGAGCGGCGCGCCGCGCGCCTCTCGTCTGCTGCGCGGCTTCCAATCTCGTGCCACTTCCACACGGAAGCGGTTTGACTCTTCACTTCTCCAACCGATTTGGGCTGCTGCGCCAGAGGCGCATTGCCGCCCTGCTAAGGGCGAATGTTCGTCTGTCTTCACGGCACTGGCGCTCTAACCGCGCTCGCCTTCGAATTTTCGCCGGTGGTGGAGCAGACCGCTCCCCACACCGTCACGCTGGACGCTTCCGGCCTCGACCGCCTCTTCGGCCTCCCGCAGGATGTCGCCGCCTCGATCGCCCGCCGCGCTTCGGAAGTGGGCGCCGCCATCAGTCTGGCGCTGGCCGCCAATCCGGATGCCGCCATCTGCGCGGCCCGCGGCTTTTCCGGCGTCAGCATCATTCCTTATGGAGATGAGGCCAAGTTCCTCGGTTCGCTGCCCCTGGCATTGCTCGCCCCGTCGCCCGAATTGCAGGAAACGCTCCACCGCTGGGGCATCCGTCGCTTTCTCGACATGGCTGCGTTGCCGCCGCTCGGTATTGCGGAACGCCTGGGCCCGGAAGGTCTGCGTCTCCGTGAACTGGCCCGCGGCGAAGCCGAACGGAAACTGCTTCCTCTTGCCGAGCCGCTCTGTTTTGAAGATCAACTGGAACTCGACGATCCGGTGGATCTGCTCGAGTCGCTGGCCTTTGTGCTGGCGCGCCTCATCAACGGTCTCGCCGTCCGTCTGGCCACCCGCGGCCTCGCCACCAATCAACTGCGCTTGCGCCTCAAACTGGAAACCCGCGCCATCCACGAATGCACCCTGCGCCTGCCCGTCCCGTCGCTCGATACCAAAGCTTTTTTGAAGCTGCTGCAACTCGATCTGGCCGCGCATTCCCCCGCCGCGCCCGTCGTGCAGGTCTGGCTGGCCGTGGAACCAGTCAAGCCGCAAGCCGCCCAGACCGGCCTGTTCGTGCCGTTAACTCCCGAACCGGTGAAGCTCGAACTCACGCTCGCCCGCATCCAATCCATCGTCGGCGAAGGCCGCGTCGGCACTCCGGAACTGGTCGATACGCACCGTCCCGATGCGTTCCGAATCCAACCCACGTGGCGCACGCACTCGTGCGGGCCCGACTCTTCTCGACACCTGCTCGGGCATGAAGATCCGGATGCCGCCACGCCGTCCGCCCGTCTCTCTCTGCGCATGTTCCGCCCGCCGCGCGCGGCCCAAGTCTCCCTGTCTGCCGGCCAGCCCAACTTCGTTGCCGCCGGCGCCATTCGCGGCCGAATCCTCGACCTCGCCGGACCCTGGCGTACTTCGGGCGATTGGTGGACCGCCGATCCCTGGCTCCGCGACGAATGGGACATCGCTCTCTCCGACGGCGCACTCTACCGCCTCTACTGCTGCCCCCGCGGCTGGTTTTTGGAAGGCAGCTATGACTGACTACATCGAACTCCACGCCCGTTCCGCCTTCAGCTTTCTGGAAGCCGCCGCCGTTCCCGAAGACCTCGCCGGCGCCTGCGCCCGTTTCGGCATGCCCTCCATGGCCATCATGGACCGCAACGGCCTCTACGGAGCGCCGCGCTTTCACATGGCCGCGCGCAAAGCCGGCCTGCGCGCGCACATCGGTTCGGAAATTACCTGCACCAACGGCCTCACTTATCCTTTCCTGGCGGAGACCCGCGAAGGCTACCGCAATCTCTGCCGCCTGGTCACGCGCATGAAGCTGCGCGCCAAAAAAGGCGAAGGCGCCGCCACGCTCGAAGAGATCGCGGAATTTTCTCCGGGCCTCATTTGCATCACCCGCCATCCCGGCCCGCGCCTGCTTGATATCTTCGGGCCCAACCGCCTCTATGCCGAACTCCAGCGCCATTACCATCGCGAAGAAGAGGCGCAAAATCAAGCCATCGTCGAACGCGCGCGCCGCCTCGGCATCCCCATCGTCGCCACCAACGGAGTCTCTTACGCTGAGCCCGCGCAGCGCGAGTTGCTGGACGTCTTCACCTGCGTTCGCAACCACGTCACTCTGGCCGCCGCCGGCCGCCTGCTGGAGCGCAACTCAGAGCGCCACGTGAAATCTCCCGCTGAAATGGCGCGCCTCTTTGCCGATCTCCCGGAGGCCATCGCCAACACCCGCGCCATTTCCGAGCGGCTCGAATTCACGCTGGACCACCTCGGCTATCGCTTCCCGCGCTATTCCGTGCCCGATGGCGAAACCCAGATGTCCTTCCTCCGCCAGCGCGTCGACGAAGGTGCCCGCCGCCGCTACCAGCCCTATCATGAGCGCGCCCGCCGCCAGATTGAGCGTGAGCTGGCGCTCATCGAAAAGCTGGATCTCCCCGGATATTTTCTGGTGGTCTGGGATATTGTGCGCTTCTGCCAGGAACATCGCATTCTGGCGCAGGGCCGCGGTTCGGCCGCCAACAGCGCTGTCTGTTATGCGCTCGAAATCACCGCGGTCGACCCCGTCGGCATGGACCTGCTCTTCGAACGCTTCCTCTCCGAAGAGCGCGGCGAATGGCCCGATATCGATATCGACCTTCCCAGCGGCGCCCAGCGCGAACGCGTCATCCAGCACGTCTACCAGCGCTTCGGCAAACTCGGCGCGGCCATGACCGCCAACGTCATCACCTATCGCGGCCGCTCCGCCGCGCGCGAAGTGGGCAAGGCCCTCGGTTTTGAAATCACTACCCTCGAAAAACTCTCCAGCCTGGCGCGCACCTGGGAATGGAAGGACCCCCAAGACACTACCGAGAGCCAGTTCCACGACGCCGGCCTCGATATCAGCCAGCCGCGCGTGCGCAAGTTTTTCGAGCTCTACCGCATGGCGCAGGACCTGCCGCGCCACCTCGGCCAGCATTCCGGCGGCATGGTCGTCTGCCAGGGCCAGCTCGATTCCGTCGTGCCGCTGGAACCGGCCACCATGCCCGGCCGCGTTGTCGTGCAGTGGGATAAGGAAGATTGCGCCGACATGAAAATCATCAAGGTGGATCTGCTGGGCCTCGGCATGATGGCCGTCATCGAAGAGTCCCTCGAACTCATCCCGCGGGCCTATGCTGAGCCGGTCGATCTGGCGCACCTGCCGCCCGATGATCCGGCGGTCTACGCAGCGCTCCAGAAAGCCGATACCATCGGCATGTTTCAGGTGGAGAGCCGCGCCCAGATGTCCGCCCTGCCGCGCATGCGTCCGGCGCGCTTTTACGACATTGTGGTGCAGGTGGCTATCATCCGTCCCGGCCCCATCGTCGGCAAAATGGTGCATCCGTATCTCAACCGCCGGCAGGGCCGGGAAGCCGTGGATTGCCTCCATCCTTCGCTTGAACCGGTGCTGCGCCGTACCTTGGGCGTGCCGCTCTTTCAGGAACAGTTACTGCGCATGGCCATGATCGCGGCCGGCTTTTCCGGCGGTGAAGCGGAGGAGTTGCGCCGCGCCATGGGTTTCAAACGCTCCGAGAAGCGCATGGCGGAAATCGAAGTGAAGCTGCGCGCCGGCATGGCCCGCAACGGCATCGGGCCTGCTGCTCAGGAAAACATCGTCCGCTCCATCACGTCCTTCGCGCTTTACGGCTTTCCCGAATCGCACGCCGCCAGCTTCGCGCTGCTGGCCTATGCCAGCGCCTATCTGAAGTGCCATTACCTGGCTGCCTTCACCTGCGCCATGCTCAACAACCAGCCCATGGGCTTTTATTCCCCCGCCATTCTGATTAAAGATGCGCAGCGCCACGGCCTGCGTGTCCTGCCGGTAGACGTGACCAAATCCGAATGCCTCTGCACGCTGGAGACCTCCAGCCCCGAAGCCGCGCAGGACCGCAACGCGTGTGTTCCGCCGAGAGACGTAACGAACTCCGAATGTCTCCGCACGCTGGAACGCCCCAGCCCCGAAGCCGCGCAGGACCGCAACGCGTGTGTTCCGCCGCGAGACGTAACGAACTCCGAATGGCTCTGCACGCTGGAACGCCCCAGCCCCGCAGGGGCGAAAGATCATAGCCCAGCGCGTGAGCGCTGGGAAGGGCAGGAAAAACAAACCAGCCCCGGAACGGGGCGGAAGATCCCCACTCTCCATCTCCGCCTCGGTCTCCGCTATGCCCGCGGCCTGCGGGAACAAGCCGGCCAGGCCATTCTCACCGCGCGCGCCACTCGCCCTTTCAGCAGCATCGACGACCTGACTCTCCGCGTCCCCGAACTCCGCAAGGACGAACTCAACCGCCTGGCCGAAATCGGCGCGCTCAACCCGCTTCGCCAGGCCCACCGTCGCGATGCGCTCTGGCAGGCGCAGCGTTCCATTCTGCCGGTGGGTCCGCTGCTCGCGCCGCTCGAAGAAGCCGGTGAGCCATCGCCGCTCGCCCGCATGAATACCGCCGAACGCCTCACGGCCGATTACCACGGCACCGGCCTCACCATCGGCAAGCACCCCATGGCCTACCGCCGCGGGGAGATGGATGCGCTGCGCGTCACGCGCGCCATCGACCTGGCGCAAATTCCCAACGGCCGCATCGTGCGCATCGCCGGCTCGGTGGTGGTGCGCCAGCGCCCCGGCACCGCCAAAGGTTTCGTCTTCCTCAGCATGGAGGACGAAACCGGCATCATGAATGCAATCATCGCGCCGCCCACCTATGACCGCTACAAGGTCACTGTATTAAGCGAGCGCTTCCTGCTGATCGACGGTGTACTGCAGAACCAGGACGGAGTCATTTCGGTAAAAGCCGCCCGCATCGAAGGCCTTGCCATAGGCGCCGCCGCTGCCTCGCACGACTTCCATTGATGTAGTAAACTAAACTTAGTTTAGTCTTATGAAAACCATCAATATTCACGCTGCCAAAACCAATCTCTCCAGCCTGGTGGAAGAGGCTGCGGCCGGCAAGGAAATCATCATTGCCAAAGCGGGAATACCAAAAGCGCGGTTGGTGCCGCTCGAAAAGAAGAATTTTCTCGGCACTCTCGGAGCGCTCAAGGGCAAGATTTGGGTCAGCGACGACTTCGATGATCCGCTCCCCCCCGAAATTCTAAAGGGATTTGGCATTGAAGAATGAGTCTGCTGCTGGATACGCACGTCCTGATCTGGTGGTTTGAAGACAGCCGCCGCATCGGACGCCATGCCCAGGCAATGCTCTCCCAGCGCACAGCCAACATCTGGGTGAGCGCGGCTTCTGTGTGGGAGATTTCGATCAAGAGAGGCCTGGGGCGATTGAAGCTGAAGAAGACACCGGAAGACGCCATCGCACATTTGCTGGAACGCGGAGTCCAATCCCTACCCATCGATTTCCATCACGCGTTCGCGGTCAGACAGCTACCACTGATTCACTCCGATCCCTTCGATCGCCTGCTGATCGCCCAGGCGCAGTATGAAGGACTGACCCTCGTCACCGCCGACCCGCAAGTTATGGCGTACGACGTCCCCACTCTCGACGCGTCGCGCTAAACCGTCGCCAGGTCCGCCAGGTCGCTGAATACGCCATACGCGGTCTGCTCCACTTGCGGGTCAATCGACACCGTGCCGAATGTGCCCATCAGGTCGGTGTGGAACAGAATGATGTTGGAAGTTCCGGGCGTCGACGCCAGAATGTCGCAGCGGTCCAGCACTTCCGCGCGCACTCGCAAAGAAAGCTTCCCGCCGGTGCGTTTTCCGCGGCTGATCAGCCGCACGGTCTTGCCCTTCTTGCCGAGTTCCAGCAGCTTCGCCGGCGTCAACCGCGCAATGCCGCGCGTCGAAACCAGTTGCGGCGTGGTGCGCGCGTCCATCAGCACGTTGGCCAGCGCGGCGGTCTTGGCGGCGGAGTCCCAGCCTTCAATGTCGAAGGAGCCGTCGGCTTCCGTGATCCCCATGGCGCGCGCGCGGCCCAGGCCTTCGTCGAAGCTGCCGCCTTGCTCCATGGTCTGAATCACAATCTTGGAAGTGGAATTCAGCGCGCCCGTGAAGCCCAGCACTTTCACGCCGGGCATGGTGTAGCGCCACAGGTTGAAGACCGGCGCGCCATCCATCACGGCCGATTCGAAACGGAAGCCCAAGCCGCGCTGCGCCGCTTCTTCACGGAGCTCGGCGAAGGCGTGCGCGATCGGTCCCTTGTTGGCCGTCACCACGTGCATCCCCCGGGCGAAGGCCGCGCGGATGTGGGCAATCGCCGGTTGCCCGCTGGTGGGATCGAGCGTGGTCAGTTCCACTGCGATCTGTGCCCGCGCCGCGTCCAGAAATTCTTCGGTGGACGCCGCGCGCGTGCGCATCGGCGGATCCACGCCCAGACCGGCCGGGTCCACCGCCGTGCCGTGCCGCAGCGTGTGGATGCCCGTGATGGTGAATGGATATTCGTGCCGCTTCTGCCGCAGCAGCCGCGCCAGGCCGCGCCCTACATTGCCGTATCCGATGAGTGCGAGCTTCACAGTGACACTGTACTAAAAAGAAGGAGTCTCCCGCTTCTCAGAACGTGAGCGCCGCAACCAGCCGGTCGAGCTCCCCTTGCAGCGCGGTCTTCTTCTTCTGCAACTCCGCCTGGTGGTCGCGAAGCTGCGCCAGTTGCTGTTCGCTGGTGTCCAGTTGCTTCGCGTAATTCTGCACCAGTTGCTGCTGGCTGGTGACTTTGTTCAGGCTGTTGATGTTCTCGCGGATGCGCTGCTCGTCAGTGGTCAGATCGCGGATCTGCGTCTGCGTCTCCTGCAGCGCGTGGTCGTTCTCCGCGATCTGTGTCTTCTCATCGGCGATGCGCTGAAGCTGCCGCCGCGCCGTGTCGCTCAGGGTAAGGTTGCGATCCTCAATGTAGGTCAGCAGGAAATCCGGCGTCAGGTTGCTCACCTGGTAGGTCTGGCTGAACACGTTCTCCTCCGTGACGGGGAACTCCTGCGTGGCGCCGGCGGCGAGCGGGATCTCAAAACGATAAGAAGCGGCCGTCTTCTCCGTAGGCTTGGCGCTCAGCAGCGTGTAACCCTGGCGCAGCGGATGCTCCAGGATCAACGTCTTAGCCTTTTGATCCACGTTGCGGATGGTGTAGGTGCGGGTCTCTTCCGCTGCGGTCTTCGCGGTGATCACGCCCCGCGTGGCATGCAACTCACGAACCACCGCTCCCTTCGACTTGAAAGCGTCGGTGATGCGCGTGCCCAGGTCCACCGCATAACTGATCAGCCGCTTGTCGCCGGCCTTGAGAGTCTCCATCAAGGCTTCGCCGCCATAAGCGCCGCCGTCATAGACGGTGATGGGCCCGCCATCGAGCGTCTTGCCGCTGTTGTTGGTCAGCTCGGCGGCGTTGGTTGGATGTTGCGAACTGTGGTCGGAATAGATCAGCAGCTTGCGCCCCTCGATGGCCTGTTGCAGGAAGGGCAGCATGGCCGATTCGTCTTTGCGGATGGTGACCGGCTGCGAGATGCGGTATTCGAACAGTTCACCCAACTCGCCGGCCGAAGCGCTGGCCACGATGGTGCTGCCGTTGACCGAGAAAGTATCTACGCTGTCAACAGCCGCCATGCCAGCGCCAAACCCGTTGCCCGTCTTGGCCATACTCCTTGCCATCTGCGCCTGTGCCGGCGGAGACGGCATAATCCCGCCCAGCACACCGCCTCCGCCGCCACGGCCGCCGCGACCACCGCCGCCGCCCATCGCCAAACTTCCGGCAGACGCGGCAAAAGCCTCGTCATGCACCACCGGCCGCGCGGCATTGTCGTCGGCCAGCTCCGCGCCGGGCCGCTGCACGTACTTGGGCGCGTAGAGCTGGCTCACAAACGAAATCGGCCGGCCCGACACCAGCGAGAGCTGCACCTTGTTCCAATCCTCGCCCGTGGTGTTGTCCACAATCGCCCAGCCTTCGAGCACCGGCTGCCCCTTGTCGCCCAGCATCAGGCGGTAGCTCGATTTCCAAACGGCCGAGGGAATCGTATAGCTGGCCACCACCTCGCGCTGATGAGCATCGGTGGAATCAATGTAGACGCTGCGCTTGTCCTTGGAGCGCGCCGCGGCCACGGCCGCCAGGTAATCCTTGAAGTTGGTTTGCAGCTTCGGGTCGGTGAAGCGGATGCCGGAAGCCGCGGCCAGATCGAGCGTGCGGATGTCGCCGCTATCGAGCAGCAGCGTCACATACTCGCGCTCGGTCTGCTTATCGGTGCCGGCCACCACCCGGCCGCCGACAATCGCGCCGGCTACGGTATCGTTCCCGAACTTCAGCTCCACGTGCGCGCCTTGCAGCCGCCCGAAGATGGCCGCCAGCGACTGGTCATCGCCAATCTCGAACGGGAACGCGGCCAGGCGGTGGCTCAGCGGGTCCAGGGAGTCGTAGCGCAGGCCCGAAATCTTGCCGCCGCCGCGCTCTTCAATGGTCAGCGATTTCAAAACGTCGTTCATATCGGACGCGTTGAAATCCAGCCGAGCCGATTCGCCGGCGCCCAAAGTGCCCGAGCGCTCGAAGAATCCGATGCCGTGCTTATATAGGATGACCTGCTTCACGGGCAGATCGCCGGTCTGCGCCAGCATGACTCTCAACGGCGCGCTCAGTAACAGGCAAACCAGGATGCGGTTCATGTGTCTGATGTCTCCACTCGGGAAATGCCCCGTTGGCCGATTCCCTTTCAAGTTATTTGCGTGTCCCTATCATCATGACGTGTTTACCTGTTGGAAGGTGGTACGTTGTAGCCGAGTGATTCCGTTATCGTTTGAATTAAAGTGTTATAGCTATAAGATATGTCCGCGTCGCCGGCAAGAATCCTGGTGGTGGATGACGAGCCATCTTTGCTCCGTATCTTCAGCCTGTACTTGGGCCGTCTGGGCTATTCAGTGACCACCGCCGGCGCCACGGACGAGGCCTGGAGCATGGTGCAGGCCGATCCGGCATCTTTTGCGGGCGCCGTGCTGGATGGCAGCATGGCCGGGATGAAAATGGAAGACCTGGCGTTGCGCATGCTTGGGGCTAACTCCACCCTTCGCGTGCTTGTTTCGAGCGGTTATCCTATGGACATGACAGCCTTGTCGGCAGCCGCGCCGGGACGAGTGGACTTTCTACAGAAGCCATTCACTCCGGAAATGTTGGCCACCGCGCTGCGGGGGTTGCTTGGCGCGCAAAAAGAAAGTCTTTGAATTAGGCAAGGAAATTAGGGCGATCGCGCGGGAGCGCGTGGGCCGCATCCCGTCTGCCAAGACCCTTCAGCCCAAGTCTCTGCGCAAGAAGCCGAAGTATAAGAAGCCGCCGGAGGAAGAGTAAGTGAGTGTGACGCGCGGAGCGTGGCCCGGCGCTTTGGCGCTGCTATGCGGCTGGGCGGCCGTGGCTCCGGCCCAGACCGCCATCGACTTTTCCTGCGCCGGGTATGGCGGCGGAGGCGTTGTGGCGCCCGTGGTTGCCGCCGTGATTGCCGTGCGGCCCAGCGGAGCGGACGACACGCAGTTGCTGCAAAGCGCCATCAACCACGTGGCCGCGCTGCCGATGCAGGTCAATGGCTTTCGCGGTGCGGTGCTGCTGCGGCAGGGTCGTTATCGTGTCGGCGGGCATTTGGAAATCCGCTCCAGCGGCGTAGTGCTGCGCGGCAGTGGAGATGCCGTGATTGTTGCTTCCGGAAACGGCCGCCGCACGCTGCTTGAGGCCGGCGCGCCCACCGATCCAGCGACCGGCGGGGCGGTAAACATCGTGGATGAGACCGTGCCCGCGGGCGCCCGCGTGCTCACGTTGAGCAGTGTGGCCGGCATGCGCGCCGGGGACCGGGTGGTGATCACGCGGCCGAGCACCGCCGAATGGATTGCGGCGCTGGGGATGACCAAGTTCCCGGGAACCTATGCGAACGTCCGGCTGGATTGGGCGCCCGGCTCGCGCAACCTGGTCTGGGACCGCACCGTGACCGCGATTGACGCCGGCCGCAAGCAGATCACGGTGGATGCGCCGGTGACCACCGCGCTCGAACAACGGTACGGCGGCGGCACGGTCGCCAAGTGGGTCTCTGCCGCGCCCGTGCAGCATATCGGGATTGAAGGCCTGACCCTCGAAAGCGAGTTTGATGCCGCCAATCCGCGCGACGAAGCGCATTCCTGGATCGCCATCCAGTTAGATCGCGTGGAGGATGCCTGGGTGCGCGGGGTGGTGGCGCGGCACTTCGCAGCTTCAGCGGTCCGGGTGGGCCCGCGGGCGCGCCGCATCACCGTTGAAGCCTGCGGCTTCACACAGCCGGTTTCGGAACCGGGCGGTTACCGCCGTCAGGCTTTCCTGGTAGAGGGCCAGCAGGTGCTGGTGCGCCAATCGACCAGCGAACAGGGGATGAACGATTTCGCCAGCGGGCTGCTGGCCGGCGGTCCGAACGTCTTTCTGGATTCCGCGGCGAAGGCTGCGCTCGGGCCAAGCGGATCGTTTGAAAGCTGGGCGTCCGGCGTGCTCTATGAGCGCGTCAAGATTGCCGGCGCCGGAATTCGCCTCGCCAACGACGGCACACGCGCGCAAGGCGCCGGATGGACGGCCGCGAATTCCGTCGTATGGAATTGCGACGCCAGGGAAATTACGGTGGCCGGGCCGGAAGGCGCGGAGAACGTCGTGCGGAGTTCGCCCGATCCGCTCTACGAAGCGCAGTTGCTGAAGCGAACCGGAGCCAGACTCGCCCCAGTGCCCTTCGTCAGCGATCATGCCGCGCTATACATGGCGGAGTTCCACGCGCCGGCTGCGAAGCCGGCGGTTGCGGTGATGACGCGTGCGGTGGAAATTGTCCACGGCCGCTTTGTAGTGGACGGGAAAACGCAGTGGGGCGGCGTGGTGAATGAGGGTTGGTGGCGCGGCCAGGAAGTGCCCGCGGAGGCGCTTCCCGTGGGCGGCGTGGCCGTGACGCGCTTCATTCCTGGACGCACCGGCCCGGGGCTGACGGAAGACCTGCCGGCTTTGGCCGCCCGCATGGTGTCCGACGGAACGCCGTTCTACCAATCGATTCCGGGGCTGTGGTACGACCGGCGGCGCGACGAACACTCCACGGACATGCGCGCCGACGGCAATGTGTGGGCGCCGTTCTATGAAATGCCGTGGGCGCGCAGCGGCCAGGGAACGGCCTCGGACGGGTTGAGCCAATTCGACCTGACGCACTTCAACCCCTGGTATTACCAGCGCACCAGCGAGTTTGCGCGGCTCTGCGACGAAAACGGCCTCGTCTTCTACCACAACATTTACAACAACCATAACCTGCTGGAGATTCCGCCGCATTGGGTGGATTATCCGTGGCGGCCCGCGAACAACATCAATGGCACGGGGCTTCCGGAGCCCCCGCCCATCGAACCGGGGAATCACATCCACGTGGCGGACCAGGTGTACGACATCTCGAACCCGGTGCGGCGCGCGCTGCACCGCGAGTTCATTCTGCATGAGCTGGATGAACTGGGTGGCGCGCGCAACCTGTTCTTTTCGCTCTCGGCGCAATTCGCCGGTCCGCTTTCGTTCCAGGAGTTCTTCCAGGACACGGCGGCCGAGTGGGAAAAGAAGAGCGGCCGCGCGGTGCGCATCGAATTGGCCACCAGTAAAGACATCACCGACGCCATTCTGGCTGACCCCGCGCGCGCGCGCCAGGTGGCCGTGATCGACATGCGCTACTGGCAATACCGCCCGGACGGCACGTTGTGGGCCCCGCCCGGCGGAAAGAACCTGGCGTTCCGCGAAGCCATCACCGCCGATTTCAGCCGCGGCGCCGGCGATTCACCGCCCGACACCACGCCGCAACAGGTATACCGGCAAGTGCGTGAGTATCACGACCGCTATCCGGATATAGCCATCGTCGCGTGGAACAGCGGCGCCGGTCCGGTGCCCATTCTGATGGCCGGCGGCGCGGAAGGGCTAATGCGCAATCCTTCGGGCGGACAAGGGCAGGGAACAACGGTGGACCGCACGCCCGTCGACGCATTTGTGCGCGACAACCTGGCACGCAGCCTGATGAACATGCAGCCGCGCGACGGTGTGATGGCGGACGCCGGGACGACGTGGTGCCTGGCGGACGATCGTTCGGAAACCGTGTTGGTGTATTCGCTGTCGGGAACGTCCGTGCAGTTCTTGCAGGCGCTGCCGGGGAAAGGCTATAGCGGGTTGTGGTTCGATCCGCGGACAGGAAAGACGCAGCCCGCGGAAGCGGTCTCGCAGGCGATGGCCAAGCCGACAGCGGAAGCTTGGCTGTTGCTGCTGCGGGCAAAGCCGTAAGGGCGCGCGGTCAGGCGGCCCGCTTACGCCTCACGCGAAAGAACGCCAGAGCGGTGCCGAAGATGACGATGGCGCTGACGGCACGGCATAGCCAAGCCTCCCAACCGCCATCATACGACAGCGTGATGTCGTACTCGCCCGCATGGCCGGGGCTGAGAATCATCTGGCCCAGGCCGTCTTTGGAGAGCGGCACGGCGGCGTTACCGGCCGTGGCTTTCCAGCCGGGATGGTACGTCACCTGGACGGAGATCACTTGGCCGGCGGCGACACTGGCGTGGACGCGCGCGCGGTTGTCATCGAGCCACAGGAAGGCGGGTATTGGTGCGGCAGGCGCTTCGAGCGCCGCCACATAGGTTTTGACTTCCTCGTTGTCGGCTGTTCCTGTGGGCGCGCGCGACACAACCGCGCTGCGCGGAATGACGTGGGCCAGGCTGCGGACCGGACGCGGCACGGCGTAGATCCGGGTGTCGCTCTGTTCCCAGATCACGGGAAGCGCTGCGTCAAACTGGTGGCCGTGTTCGTGCGGCTGCCAGAATTCCGGACTGTCCGGTCCCGGCTCAATCACGGCGTCCACGCCATACGCCTTGTACCAAAGCACGGGGATGGCGGTTTCATGGACATCGCCGGGGAGTTCCCAATCGGCGCGCAGTTGCACCACGTTGGGCGCGGTGGGAAATGATCCGCCGCTGAATTGCCGGACTTTGCTAAATGTGTTCAGCCACGGCCAGACCGAGCCCGGCGCGCTGACGCGCCATCCGGGCAGATTCGGCTCGATCCACCGGGCGATCTGGTATTCGATGGTCTTCGTGATATCCGCCGGCGCGATGACGTTGCGGCTGAAACGGCGCTGCGAGGCCACCTGCTGATAGAGCGGCCCCAGCAGGGCAATCGCCAGCACGATCCGCGCGGCCTTCGGCAGACGGTCAACCAGCAGTGCGATTCCGAAGACCAGAAGCAACACCAGGGCCAGTTCCAGTTCGATGGTGTAACGGCCCGCTTCCGGTAGGAAGTGCAGGGTGTACTTCTTATCCAGCGCCGGAATGGCGAAGGCGAGATAAGCGAACAGAAAGAAGCAACGCAGATACCACGGACGCCATTGCCGCGACACCAGCCAGAGCAGAAAGCCTCCGCCAGCCACGCCCGCCAGAGTCCAAAACGAGGCCGCGGTCCAGGCCATCAGTGGAAAGACTTTGGCATCCGACCGGATGGTGAGGATGAGCGATGGCGGCAGATACGGACACATCGCCAGATAAGCCATCAAGCCGCAGAGTAAGACGAAGGACAGGTTGCGCCGCTTCACTTCCCCTTCGCAGGTGGCCAGCAGGCAGGCCGCCAGCAGAAGCAGCGCGGTGGCTCCAAAGGCGCTCGAAAGCAGCGCGAGGGAGATGCAGAGTCCAGCCCGGAGATAACTGCGGAAGCGGTGGTCTTCCATCGCGCGGGCCAGAAACAGGATGGCCACGCAGACGAGCGCGAGGCCCAGTTGGTGCGGCACTTCGTCCCACACGAAGCTCAGATACAGCCGGCGCGCGTCCCTCAGATGACTCAGGCTGAAGTTGGCATCCGGCAGCAGTAATTCCGATGCCGCGGAAAAGGAGTAAACGATTGCGGCGATGAAACTCCACCCGGTGCGGCGCGTCAACTGGCGTGCCATCAGAAAAAGCGCGGCCGGTGACAGACAATAGACGCCGGCGGAAACCATCAGGAACGCGCGGGCCGCGGAAAAGCCGGACAGCCGGCTGATGGCCGCGGTGAGGCCTGGCACGAGCGGCGCGTAGGTGTACTCGAAGGGCATGCCGTTATACCAATACGGCCACCACGACGGCTTGTACCAGTGATCGCCCGCCAGTTTCGCGATGGCGATCCAGAAGCCATGCATCGAATTCATCTTCCCGGTGTACTCAATGAAGAAGGCCTGCCGGCAGATATAACCGTTCAACCAGACGATGATCAGCAGATACAGCAGGCAGAGAAACCGCTGCTGGAAACGCGGCGAGTTGAGCGCCGGGTATTTGGCGGCGATGTGACTGGCGGCGCCTGCCTCTGGCAAACTTGCGCAGCTCCGAGTTAGAGTGCGGCGGCCCGGACGGCTCTCCACAATCGCTATTCCACGCGCAACATCACCACGCCGTGCGATGGCACGTTGACGGAGTAGTCGGTCGCCGCGTTGGTGATGTCGCGATGCGCCCACAGGTCGCGGACTTTGGGATTCGCGGCGGTGATGCCGACGTCGGACCACTTCACACTCATCCTTGCCGTATCCAGGCTTCGATTAAAGAGCCCTACCGCGACGCCTTTGGCTAGCGGCTTCTTCCAGACTTCCAGGGTGTAGCCTTCGGGGCCGATCCGGCCCACGCGCGTGCCCTGGATGCCGGCGGAATCCTGGTCGATCGCGATCACTTCCTTGTTGAGTAAAATCTCGGCGATATAGTCGGGCATGGTACGCACATCATGGCCGGCCAGCAGCGGCGCGGCGAGCATCGACCACAGGCTCATGTGAGTCTGGTATTCGGTCTTAGTCATGCCGCCGTTGCCGATTTCGAGCATGTCGGGGTCGTTCCAGTGGCCGGGCCCGGCATATTTCTCGCGGCCCGCCTGCTGGTCGAAGCCGATACGCGACATGGAATTCCAGTTGTCGCTGATGTCGCCGGTGGTGCGCCACAGATTCCCGCCAGAGGCAGCCCCCCACTCACCCACGTCGAGCCAGCCGTACTGGCACAGGCTGAAAATGATGTCGCGGCCGGTCCCGCGCAGCGCCAGCGCCATCTTCCGGTAAGCCGACGCATGCTCAGCGCCCTGGTAGACCTGGTTGCCGCTGCACCAGTCGTACTTCAGATAGTCGATGCCCCACGCAGCCCACGTCTTGGCGTCCTGCTCTTCGTGGTTGTAGCTGGCTTCATAGCCGGCGCAGGTGCGCGGACCGGGTCCGGAATAAATCCCGAGCTTCAAACCCTTGGCGTGGACGTAATCGGCTAGGGCTTTCATGTCGGGGAATTTCTCGTTAGTGAGAATGTTGCCGTCCTTGTCGCGGCCGGGCGCCCATGCGCCTTCCACCACGCGGCCTTTCTCCCAGGTGTCGTCGATGTTGACGTAGACGTAGCCGGCATCGCGCATGCCCGAGGCGGCGATGGCGTCGGCCATGCCGCGAACCGCCTGGTCGTCAACGCGGCCGGCGAATTTGTTCCAACTGTTCCAGCCCATGGGAGGCGTCTTCGCCAGGCCGTTCGGCGGGATCGGCTTGAAGGGTGCAAACGGCGTGTGCGGGTTGGCTGCCTTGAAGGCGGTCTCTGAACTGACTCTCTTCAGGACCATGGGCGCGGGCGCACCGCGTCCACCACCGCCGCCGTTGCCGCCGCGTCCGCCCCGAGCCGCGGCGATCGCTTCATCGAGAGCGGCCTGTTCCGGACTGGCGACGCGCGTAGCTCCCGCGGTGATGGTCGTCGGAGTTCCTCCGCGTCCCACTGGCTCTCCCATCACCGCCGTGAGGGTCAACTGATCGCCATCCAGGGCGCCGGTGTAATTGGCAACGCGCGGGGTGGTGGTGCTGTGATCGTCCGAAGTCTGGAAGGCGATGTCAGCGCCCTTGATGGAGCCGTTGACAATGTCGAGAACCTGCTGCGGCGTGATCCAGGAACCGGTGAATTTTGTGCCGTCCGACTTGAAGACGAACGTGTTGACGATGGGGACGCCAGGTTGGCCGCCGCGTCCGCCGCGCCCGGGCTGGTCGTATTGCCAGGTGCCGGTCAAATCCGCCGCCGGGACCAGAGCGCAAAAAACGAGAACACAGGATGCAAGTCTGAACATGGGCTGCTCCTAGAAATAACGCCTAGTTTATCACTGGCGAAAGCGGTTGCAGAGGGCATTGCGTTGCTCGGCGGGGCCGGCCCGTCAGGGCAGTCTAAGCATACCCCACCCTTCCACAAACGCGCGCCCGCGCCGCTGATATGATTGTCGGCGGCGCGGGCTGTAGCGGGGCAGGCAAGAGGAGGCGCAAACATGGCTGCAGGAAAGATCGTCACACTGGCGGGTCTTCTGGCGCTTGGGCTTCTGCCGGCCGGAGCGGCTTGGGCGCAAACCATGGACGGATGCTTCATCACCGGCTTCGAGTCGGTAACGCAAATCCCCATCTACGATTGCTCCTATCAGAAAAGCGCTCCACATCCTCCAGAGTTTGCGGGCGCCTGGTTTGCGGCCATCGCTAAGTCGGCCGCGACGATGGCCTGGGGCGCGTCGTGGCACGAGACCACTCAGGATGCGGCCAACCGTTCCGCCCTGTTGAGTTGCGCCAAGGGCGCCCAGAAGGATTGCAGGATTGCGATCACGGGCGGCAACAATTGCCTCTCATTAGCGGAGAGCACCATCGACGGCGCCTGGGCCGCGGCTGCGTCTGAGTTGGACCGCTCTGGCGCAATCTCGGCTGCCACCGCTAACTGCCGCAAGTGCGGCGGAAAAGACTGCTCCGTGGTCGTGACGCCCTGTGGCCGCGAGTCCGTGACCACGCCACCCTGCCTGAAAACATATCCCATTGATATCTCCAAAGGGCAGATGTGGGCTTCCATGACGCCCGCGCAGAAAGCCGCGTGGAACAAGCCCGCCAACGGCGCTTGCAAGTAAAGCGAGCGTGCGGGCATGCCGTCGCGACGGATTTCCGGGAACCAGGGACTGCGCCTCATATCCACCTTCGAAGGGGAACACGTATCGGGCCTGATGCCGGCCGAGGTCCGGGAGATCACGGCCGCGGAGTGGAAAACACGGCGGAAGTGATGCTATAATCGATCTTCGATCTTAGTAGGAGATTTCTGTCTTATGGCACAAATTTGCGATGTTTGCGGTCGGGGCCCCAAGTTCGGCAACCGCATCAGTCACGCCCACAACGTCACTAAGCGGCGCTGGAACTTGAACTTGCAGTCGGTTCGCGCCCTGGTGAACGGCGCCGGGCGCCGGCTTCGCGTCTGCACCTCGTGCATTCGCTCCAATAAAGTCCAGAAGGTCGCGTAGATTCCATCGGCCCTCTCGCTCAGCTCGCTATCGAATACCGCTTCATCTTATTGATCAGGCCCTGGCGGCTCAGGCCGAGAAGTCGCGCGGCTTGCTGTTGGTTATTGCGTGTGCTTTCCAGCGCCCCCGCAATCATGCGCTGCTCCAGTTCGGCCACCGCCTTCTTGAGCGATAGCTCTTTGCTCGGCGCAGCCGCCGAAGCCGTCGCCTGAACCGGCACGGGCCGCGAAGGCGTTCCCTCCCATAAATCATCCTCCGGAATCACCGTCTGGTGAGTGATGGCGGCAAGCCGCATCACTTCATTGCGCAACTGGCGCACATTGCCGGGCCACGCCGCCGTCACCAGACGCCGCAGAACACCAGGCGAAAATTCCATCGGGTCGCGATTGGTTTCGCGGCAATATTCTTCCAGAAAATGATTGGCTAAGAGCGGGATCTCTTCACGAATCTCGCGCAGCGGAGGCATCAGGATGTGGATCACCTTGATCCGGTAGTAAAGGTCCTCACGAAATGTGCCGCGCGCGATTTCAGCCTCCAGGTCCTTATTGGTGGCCGCTAGCAGGCGCACGTCCACCGGAATCTGCGTGCGGCCGCCCACCCGTTCGAGCACACGCTCCTGAAGCACGCGCAGAATCTTGGCTTGCGCGGTCAGGCTGAGATCGGCGATTTCGTCCAGAAAAAGCGTCCCGGTGTCGGCTCTTTGAAACAAACCGGTGCGTGAATCCACGCCCGTGGCAACGCCTTTTTCAATGCCGAACAATTCGCTTTCCACCAACGTATCCGGCAGCGCCGCGCAGTTCAGCGCGACGAAGGCGCGCCGCGCGCGCGAACTGGAATAGTGAATCGCCTTAGCCACCAGTTCCTTGCCCGTCCCGCTTTCGCCCGTGATCAGGACATTCACCAGGCTGTCGCGAATGCGCTCCACCAGGCGGACAATCTGTTGAATGCGGACACCCGCGCCGATGATGCCGTGGACCGAGAATTTGCCGATCACCTCGCGCATCAGGCTGGCATTCTGGTCGGCCAACTGGTCCTGGCTGCGCCGCAATTCGCCAATCAACTGGGCATTCTCAATCGCGATCGCGGCGTGCGAAGCCAGCGTGTCCAGAGCCGCCTCGTCGCGCGCCCCGAACGTGCCACTATGTTTGTTAAGCGCTTCAAACGCGCCAACAATTTCGCCGCTCTGGTTGCGCACCGCAACCGCCAACACGTTCCGCGTGCGGTACCCGGTCTGGCTGTCGATGGTGTTGTAGAACTCCGGATGGCTGTACGCGTCGTGCACGTTGACGGTCTGTCCGGTTTGCACTGCCTTGCCCGCAATTCCCATCGAAGCATCGAACCGCAGAATCTCATCTGAGCCGAGCGCCACCTTGGACCAAAGCTGGTTGTGTTCGCGATCCAGCAGGAAGATACTCGCTCGATCGCAATCGAGCAGGTCAGTGGTCTCGCGAACCATCAGGTCCAGCAGCGCTCCCAAATCCCGCTCCGAATTCATTTTCTGGCAGATGGCAAGCAGGGCGGCGAGTTTTTCATGCAATTCCGGTTGCATCGGCCCCATGACCATTTCAGTCTATCCAATCTGAAAGAGGGTGTCTATTAAGTTGACACAAAGCCTGACTTAGTTTACAACTGTCAAGAATGTATGCACGTGGATCGCTCTTGTAATATTATAAAAATCAATGACTTACATGATTTATCGACTTTGGCGGCCGCCGTGCCTTGAGAGGTCCCGTTGGGTAGCCCACCGGCTGAGGATCGGACGAATGCTCGGAGGAAGATTCGGCCGATCCTCTTCCTCGGCTATCTTGATTCGGTGCAGCACGCCTCGTAGAGCCTGCATAACGGAGGATGGAAACGGGCCAACCAGCATCCTCTGCCAGCCTCCGGCCCGCGCAGAACAGAACCCCGTTCCACGGGGCTTGTGACATCGCGACGATGGCGCCGGCCCCTTCTTCTCCTATATTAGAAAGATGGCGGAAGATCGAATCCACACTTACTGCGTCACCAATCGCTGGACCGGCAATCGTGGCGAGGGAACATCCAACTATCGGGCGTACGGACGCGACCACGAAATCAGTGGGGCCGGAAAAATGGCAGCCATCTTAGGATCGGCCGACCCGGCGTTTCGCGGCGACCGCGCTAAGTACAATCCCGAGGAACTCCTGGTCGGTGCCGTCTCTGCCTGCCATATGCTGTGGGTGCTTCATTTGTGCGCCGATGCCGGGGTAGTGGTCGACGACTACTCCGACGAAGCGCTGGGTGAAATGGTGGAGCGCCAGGACGGGTCGGGCGAGTTCCGGCGAATTGTCCTGCGGCCTCGAATGACCATTCGCGACGAACGGCAGATCAGCCGGACTGTGGGGCTGCACCGCCGCGCCCACGAACTCTGCGCCATGGCCCGCTCCCTCAATTTTTCGGTGGTGCACGAGCCGGTAGTGACAGCAGCGAAGCGATAGGCCTCAGATATATCCGATCAACCCTTAGTACCTTAGAATCAGTAAGTACCGGGCCGTACTGAGGGAGTACCAACCACTATTAACTAAAGTCAACTAAGGCTATACCATAGTCACATGCGAAGTCAGGTGCTCGTGTCGGGCCTTATTCTCTTGCTGGCGGCCATAGGGTGCCAGGCAGGCGTAATCGACGATCCGTTCCATCAAGATCAATCAACCTGCAGTTTCAGCGGGAGTCCGCTGTGCGATGTAATCGGAAACGAAGTCAATTACGACATCCAGATGGCGAGTGTCGCCATCGTAGGAACCACGGCGACCGTATCGGTGTATTTGAATTCCGGTGCGGTTTACAACCCGGGCGGAGGTTTGGCGCTGCAAATGTTCTCGGACGCCGGCCTTTCCATGATTGTGGGAGACATATTTTTCTACAATCCGGACACCGTCTATGATCCATCAATGGCCAGCGGCCCGACCGGTCCGGCTGCGTTGCAGTACGCGGTCCCGCTGGAGAACCACGCTTCGCTGACAGCCGGAAGCCTGTACAGTGTCACCAGCACGGAAACGGCTTATACGGCGATGAGCGGATCGAGCGACTATTACCGGCCGCAAGAGACTGTCCTGACCACTGCCGGAACGCTGGCGAGCGCGGGCAGCGGAGTGACCGTCACGAACTATGGAAACGGCGTCACCAGCGCACTCTACGAAATGACGGTATCGTTCCAGACCACCCCCGGCTTCCTGTCGCTGGTGCAAAACGGGCAAATTGGACTGGTGTTTTCGGCGGCCGATTGCGCCAACGACGTGATTCAAGGCGCCGTGGATACGTCGGCCCCGGAGCCCGAGTCTCTGGTGCTGATCGCTGGCGGCCTGGGACTGTTGTTGGGCGTGCGTGCCTGGCGGCGGCGTGCCAGCCGAAACGCCCCAGCGGCGTAAGACCCGTCCATCCGCGCACCGAAATCAGTCGCTCGGAAATGACCCTGCTTGCTTGATGGCGTGGGTCGTTCCGCGTGTCGGTAGGACAGGCCATCGTTTTTTGTGGCCTGTCACTGCGTGCCCATGTAGGAAGTCCGACAGTCACAGCGGACGACCACCTGTTCCGCCGCCTTGTGCGCCCGCGCACGGTGCCCACTACACCAGTACCCTGACCGCAAGATTTGTTGCCACCGGGAACCTCTGTCGAAAGAGGAAGTCCCCTGGCAGAGACGCGACGGTAAGGGAGCGTTCGCGACACCTTGAAGCACTAATTCACGCGGTCAATCCACTGGGCGTCCGAACGCGTGATGGTCTGCTTACGACGCAGCGTGAAACCCGGGTACCGTTGCAAAAGTCAAATTCAAATAAGTCACAAAGGGGTTGGATCCCAAATCTACTGTGGTCGAAGTGACGTCAAAGAAAGTGCTACTGCCCGTTCCACCGACGGAATCGTAATCCGGCGACGGATTGTGATTGGAACCCGTAACATCGATGTTCCACGATGTCACCCGGACAATTAGCTCTGGCTGCGGACCGGGAGATTACAATGGAGCATTCCATGAAGATCCTGATCGCCAATATCGGCAGCACGTCATTCAAATACCGGCTATTCGATATGAATGGAACGGTGGTGATGGCGCGGGGGCACATCCAACGGATCGGACAGCCGGGCAGCGCGTGCCCGAATTACGAAGCCGCGCTGGCGGAGTGCCTGGAGGCCATTGTGGGCCCGGGAAAGGAGCTGGCGAACCTGGCGGATTTGGCGGCGATCGGATTCAAAGCCGTGCACGCCGGTCCACTGGGCGGCGCGCGGCTGGTGGATGAGACCGTCCTGCAGGCGATGGAGGACTACCGCTTCCTCGCGCCGGCACACAATCCGCCATACATCGCCGCGATGCGCGCGTTCCACAAGCGTCTGCCGGAAATGCCGCTGGTGGCGCTGTTTGAGACGGCGTTCTTCGATTCGCTGGATGAAGCTACCGTGACTTATAGCGTTCCTTATGAGTGGAAACTGGAAGACGGCGTGCGGCGGTACGGATTCCACGGAGCGAGCCATCGCGCGGCCAGTTGGCGCGCGCGCGAACTGGCGGGCGGTGTGGGAGACCTACGCCACATCAGCTGCCATCTGGGCGGGAGTTCCAGCCTGGCGGCGATTCGCGGCGGCGTGGCAGTGGATACAAGCTTCGGGATGTCGCCGCAATCGGGGCTGCCGCAGAACAACCGCACGGGCGATCTGGATGTATTCGCGGCGCTCTACATGATGGACAAGCACGGCATCAGCGTTCAGGACATGGCGCGAAAACTGGGGAGCGATTCGGGATTGGCGGGCATCGCCGGCGGTACTGGAGACATCCGGGACCTGACGGCGGCCGCGGCCGCGGGCGACCAGCGAGCCCAACTGGCGCTGGACGTTTATATCAGGGCGGTTCGGCATTATCTGGGAGCGTTCCTGGTGGAACTGGGCGGCGTGGACGTGGTGACGTTCAGCGGAGGGATTGGCGAGAACAGCGCGGAGGTCAGAGCGGGTGTATGCGCGGGTCTGGCCGAGTTGGGAATTCTGCTGGACCAGGCGCGCAACCGGGCAGTGAAGGGCGAAGGGAAAATTTCCGCGGACGAGTCGAAGGCGGCGGTGTGGGTTCTACCGGCGGACGAAGAAATTGTGGTGGCACGGGCAGTGGCTGAAGTGCTTCAGCGCCGGGGCAAGCCGGCATAGAGCGCTATGCGAGTGAGCTAGACAAGCAGTGTACAGATCATTCAACAGGGACAGGCCAGGGAGGCCTGTCCTACTTGGCGATCAAGTGCACCGGCGACAGTATCCCCGAGGGGAGCGATTGCAGGTTGTTCAAGTCCTGCGCCTGGAAACGTTCCCCGTACTTGGCGTTCAGAGCTTTGTAATCCGGCAGCGGGCCTTTGGCCAGTTCGTTGATCGCCAGATTGGCGACAATGATGCGAATGGTGTTTGCGCCGGCGTGGAGCAACGGACCAATCTCCACGTCATAAGGCGGCCGCCAAACGGAGCCGGCCCGCTTGCCATTGATGTAGATGACGGCGGCTTCACGCACCGGGCTCTCCAACATGGCTCGCATGCCGGAGCCCGAACGGCGCTCGGGCGCGGAGACTGGAGTCCCTTCCCCGAAATTCAAATAGAGCGAGTGGTGGGACGCCAGGGTCGATTCAGGAACCGCCACCGTGGTGTCGTAGGTTTTCCGCCCCGAGAAATTCACCCAGGAAGCGGCGTCGTTCCAGGGGCCGGTGACTTCAATGGGCGGCGGGACTGGAGTGGTGGGGACTGCGGTTGCCGGCAGGGCATCCTGCGAAAAAACCAGCGCGCGCGATTCGTAAGGCGCCAGGTCCAGATTCAGTTTGGCCCCGCGCGCTTTGGATGCTTTGCCCGTGAAGGGATCCCACCAGGCGGCTTCGGGGAAAGTGGAGCGGAACGCGACCGGAGCCCGCACGGTGTGGTTGGAAGTATTGACCAGGAAGTAGACGTCTGCGGCATCGAGCTTACGGTGGACAAAGCCGAGTGAGGAAACGGTGGTGGGGTCGCTGGCGATATCGGGAGTCAGCCATTGATGCAGCGACTGGCTGAGCCGGGTTTCGGTCTCCACGAAGTGGCCGCGCGAATCGGCGGCCACGAAGAGCGAGCGGGAGAGTTCCGCGATTGCAGGCGTGTCGGATTGTTCCCGGAGACCGGGCGCGAGCGAGGGAGTGTGATCCACAGCGACCAGGATTCCGCCTTGGCGCACGTACTCTTCGAGCTTCTTATAAGTGGCCAGGGGAATGCGCTGGACGCGCGGCAGGATGAGCACCGGATAAGGCACTCCGGCGTGCGCGATGGCTCCATCGTCAATGAAATCGAAATTGTAGCCGGCATCGAGGATTTGGGGAATGATCGCGGGGCCGATCAGCTGGTCCATCATTTTATTGATGGAGACATTGCCGGGCGTGAACGCGGCATAAGCATCGTCGGTAGGCAGGTAGACGGCGACATCATTCGCGGGATGGCCCTGGCGCAGCAGGAAGCTGATGCGCTGCAGGTAGAGAGTGATGTCGGGCATCACGAGCCACCAGGGATTGTGATTATTGAGAACGCCCGCGGCATAGAAACGCCAGCCTGGTTCACCGGCCGAAGGCGGCGAATAGGGCCAGCCATGGCCGATTAACTGGTTGATCCCCTGGATGAAGTGCAGGTCGGCTTCGGCTTTGAGGTCCAGCGGCGTGGCGCGGAAAACCGGCGAGTGGATCCACGTCCAGGTTTCCGAAGACGTGACTGGACGCCCGTAGAGATGGCTGGCGGAAGCGGCCCAGCGAGTAGCGGAGAAGGCGCGCCATTGGGTGCCTTCTCCTTCGGGCAGATCGACCAGAGCGTTGCTGGAGAGGGAAACGGGCGGAGTACCGTAGGTTTGAGAGCGGAAGAGAGTGGCGTGGCGGCGAGCCCATTCGCGGATGGGAGAAAGGTAATTGTCGTTCGCCAGTTCAGTGAGAGTCAGGCCCCAATCGTGGCGGATGGCAGCGGATTCAGGGCCGGTACCGGGCGCCAGCGCGGGAAGGTGCGGCGTCAGATCGTAACCGCGGCGCTTGCGAAATTCTTCCAGAAAATTCGTGGTCCAATCGGAACGCTCATCTTCCAGCGAGTCGCTGAAGACGGCGTAGGGAGGGTTGTTGCCGAAGGCCTGGGCTAGACGGTCTCCCACGGTGTGAAGGTGATTCTCGATGGCGGCGTGATCGTAATGGTCCAGCACAAAACCTTCGGCGCCGACAGCGGCTCGCTTGACCATCATGCGGGTGTGGCTGGCAATGAAGACGAGGACCGTGCGGCCGGGCGCTGAGTCATCGCCGGACGGCACAAGGAGAGTGGAATGATCGACGCCGGTGATGCGGCGATCGCCGATAAAGGCCGCGATGAAGGTATCGCCGTCGGCGAGCGGAGGCAGCGGAACGGATCGGGCGTCGGGCGGCACGGGCACGCGTTCGATGCGCAGACGGCCAGCGGCCTGCGTAATGGGAACATGCGGGCCGCCATAAGGCCACCCGCTACAAAGGGTGAGATCGAAGCGAAGGCCGAGTTCCCTGGTCTTCGTGCCGGTGAAACGGAGGGCATCCAGAAACCCGTCGGAGAGATAGGGAAGGTTGTGAATGCCTCTTACGGGATTGTCGAGCTCCAGGGGATAGACGGGTTGCACTTCAACGCCGCCAATGCCGCCTTCCTTCATGGTGCGGAGTTCGCGCTCAAGTTCGTCAGTGGTGACGGCGGGACCAAACCACCACCAGCGGACCATGATGCGCGCGTCGGCGGGGGGCTGCTCGAAGGCGCGGAGAAGTCCGCCGGTCGAAGCCGGCGCCGCAGCGGGCAGCCCGCAACAGACGGCCGCGAACAGCACCACCACCCCGGCCCACACGAATTTTGCCCGCATACCATCATCCTACTGGCCGAAAGACCCCGCCACAAGCCGTGGTGGGGCCTGCCGGACGACAAAAAGCCCAGCAATGTTCGGGTTCCAACCCGGCGGTCCGGCCCGTCAGGTTCCGCAACATGCAACGGCGGGTTTGGTTCATAATTGCTTTGACGGGTGGGGCGCCGGCCCGGCATAGTGAAACGGCCAATAGGAAACTAAAGTGATTCCCAATAAACAGTCCGACACAATCATCCAGGCGTTGAATGCCTTCCAGATCGAACTGCCTTCGTGGGGTTTTGCCAACACCGGAACCCGGTTCGGGAAATTTCTTCAGCCGGCGGCGGCGTCCACCATCGAAGAAAAATTCAGCGACGCGGCGCAGATACACCGCTGGACGGGCGTGTGCCCGACCATCGCGCTGCACGTGTTGTGGGATCTCCCGAACGGCGTGGAGGACGTCGCGGAAGTGCAGGCGCTGGGTGTGAAGTGCGGACTGCGCTCCGGCTCCATCAATCCGAATACGTTTCAGGACCAGGTATATAAGTACGGGTCGCTGGCCAATCCCGATGCGGCGGTCCGGCAGGAAGCTCTGGATCATATTCTCAACTGCGTGGAGATTGCGAAGCGGTTGGGCAGCCGGGATCTTTCCATGTGGTTCGCGGACGGATCGAACTATCCCGGAACCCAGAATATCCGCCGGCGCCGGCAATGGATGGCGGAAGGATTGAAAGCGGCGCATCGGCGGATGACGGCGGAGCAGCGGATGCTGGTGGAGTATAAGCCATTCGAGCCCGCATTCTACCACACGGACATCGCCGACTGGGGTATGGCGCTTCAGTACGCCAGGGACGCGGGCCCGAACGCGCGGGTGCTGGTGGACACCGGGCATCACTATCAGGCGCAGAATATCGAGCAGATTGTGGCCTGGCTCCTTGACTTGGGGATGCTGGGCGGATTCCACTTCAACGACCGGCGCTACGCGGACGACGATCTGACCATGGGCTCCATCGATCCCTACCAGGCCTTTCGGATCTTCCATGAGATCCGGTTTTTCGAATGGGAGAACGGAAAGACGGCGGACATCGCCTACATGATCGACCAGAGCCACAATTTGAAAGGCAAGATCGAGGCGATGATCCAGACCGTGACGGCCGCCTTGGAACTGTACGCCAAGGCGGCGCTGGTCGATCACCAGAAGCTGGCGCACCTGCAGACCACGTGCGCGCTGGTGGATGCGGAAGAGTGCCTGAAGAGCGCGTATGCCACGGACGTGCGGCCGGTGATTCGGGAATGGGCTGCATCGAAGGGGCTGCCCGCCGATCCGATGGATGCTTTCCGGCAGAGCGGATATCTGGAGCGCATCACCGCCGAGCGCGGACAGCGGAACGCGGCGGCGGTTTCGAGCTACGCATAGGGGAAGCATGCCTCGCTACGCATTTAAGCTACGCATCAAAGCCGGCGCCATTGAGGAATACGAGCGCGAACACCAGCGGGTGTGGCCGGAACTGCTGGCCAAACTCAAAGCCGTGGGGATTTCGGAGTATTCCATTTTCCGGCGCGGACAGGAACTCGTGTTGACCTTGCGCGTCGATGATTTCGACCGGGCATGGGACCAACTGGACCGCGACCCGGTGAACCTGCGCTGGCAGCAGTTCATGAGCCGGTTGTTCGAACCGGTGCCGGGGATACAGGAAGGCGAGCGCTTCGCGATGATGAAGGAAGTCTTCTACCTCCAATAAGCCCGGTGATGCTGCGCTAGAATCGTGAGACATGACACGTGTTTCAGCGGGGCTGGCTGCGGTTGCGATTCTAAGTGTTGCCGCCGCGGCCCAAGGACAGGCGCCGGCGCCGCGATCTCCACAAAAATATGAAGCGCTGGCTCGCGACATTCTGAGCGAGCTGGTCGGTATCAACTCAACACAGGCCAAAGGAACGCTGGCGGCGGCGAAGGCGGTGGCGGCACGGGCGTTGGCCGCCGGATTCCCACCGGCGGACGTTGTGGTGCTGGCCCCCGAAGAGCATCCGGAACAGGCCAATGTGGTGGTGCGGCTGCACGGGCGGTCCGCCGAATCGCCGGTGTTGTACATCTGCCATCTGGATGTGGTGGAAGCCAAGCGTGAGGACTGGAGCTTCGATCCGTTTCATCTCACCGAAAAGGACGGCTGGCTGTATGGGCGCGGCGCCATCGATATGAAGGGGCAGGACGCGGCGGTGCTCACCAGCCTGATTCGCATGCGGCAGGAAGGTGCTGCGCCAGCTCACGACGTCATCGCGGCCTTCACGGCCGACGAGGAGTCGAGGGGCTCAAACGGCGTGGAGTGGCTTCTCCAGGCGCATCGCGACCTGCTGCAGGCCGGATCTGTGGTGAATCCGGACGGCGGGGAGGCGGCGCTCAAACTGGGGCGCAAGCTCTACGTGGCCGTTCAGACCAGCGAGAAAATGTTCGTCACGTTTTCGCTCGAAGCCACGGACAAAGGCGGACACAGTTCGCGCCCCACTGCCGAGAATCCGATCTATCGACTGGCGGCCGGACTGGAGCGGCTGGCGAAGCTGCGTTTTCCGATTCACCTGACGGAGACGACGCGGCTGTACTTCGAGCGGCGGGCCAGCATGGAGACCGGGCAGATGCGGCAGGACATGCAGGCCATTTTGCGGACTCCGCCCGACCCGGGAGCGGAAGAACGGCTTTCCGCGATGGTCGAGACTAACATTCAACTGCGCACCACCTGCACCACGACGATGATTGAGGGCGGGCACGCGGAAAATGCCCTGCCGCAGCGCGCGCGAGCCACGGTGCAGTGCCGCGCCATTCCGGGTGAATCGCAGGATTCGGTTGCCGCGGCCATCCGCGCGGCGGTCGCCGATCCGAAGATTGCGCTCGGCGTGGTGACGCCCGGCAAACCGGCGCCAGACTCGGCGCCCAAGGTGATGACCACGGTGGAGAGCGTGACGCACTCCATGTGGCCCGGTGTGATGGTCCTGCCGGAGATGAGCCCGGGGGCCACCGACAGCATTTACACTCGGGGCGCCGGTATCCCGAGCTACGGGATTGATGGCATGTTCGACGACCTGGACGACGCGCGGGCACACGGGCGCGACGAACGAATCGGCGTGGCCGCATTCGGCGAGGAAGTTGAATTCACTTACCGCTTGATGAAGGCGATGGCCGGATAGCTCAGGCCGGACCGGCGCTCTGGTAAGTAGCTCTGTGTCGCTCTGTGTAAGTCGCTGGTATGTCGCTGGTAAGTCGCTCTGTGTAAATCGCTGCGCGTCGCTGACACTCAGCCCGGACCGGTCAGTCCGTCGTTGGGATCGAAGTGGTCCACGTTTTCCGGCGTGATCACTTCCGCATTACAAAAACGAAGATCCATCGGACGAAGCCGGTAGCCGTTGTGAGTCGCAACACCGTACAATACAGACTTTGCACCCGCCGCTAAATTTATGACACCGAATCCCGCGCTTGGCGTCCTGTTCCACTGGTTGGGTGGACTTGCTTCTGGCAGTTTCTATGTTCCCTATCGCGGCGTGAAGCGGTGGTCCTGGGAGACCTACTGGCTGGTGGGCGGGTTCTTCAGTTGGATCATCGCCCCGTGGGCGTTGGGGATGATCATGACGAACGATTTGCCGGCCGTGATCCACGAGACACCGGGCAGCACAATTTTCTGGTGCTACTTTTGGGGCTTGTTGTGGGGACTGGGCGGGCTGACGTTCGGGTTGACCATGCGGTATCTGGGCATGTCGCTGGGAATGGCGATGGTGCTGGGATACTGCGCCGCGTTTGGAACCTTGATGCCGCCCATCTTCGACGGTGTGTTCGGGTCGAGCGTCCTGGGCACGGTATCAGGCCGGGTGATCCTCCTGGGCGTTGCGGTGTGCCTGGGCGGGATCGCGTGCGCGGGCAAGGCCGGCATCTCCAAAGAAAAGGAGATGTCGGCCGCCGAGAAACAGAAAGTCATCAAAGAGTTCAATTTGAAAAAGGGGGTTCTGGTAGCGACTTTTTCCGGCGTCATGAGCGCGTGCTTTTCTTACGGATTGCGCGCGGGCGATCCCATCAAAGCCCTCACGCTCAAACATGGGACTACGGTTTTGTGGCAGGGCTTGCCGGTGCTGGTGGTGGTGCTGCTGGGCGGCTTCACGACCAACTGCATCTGGTGCGTGGCGCTGAACTTCCGGAACAAGTCGGGACGCGAATATTTTAGCGGCGGCCAGGGAGCCGAACCCGCGCCCATGGGCTGGAATTATTTCTTCTCGGCGGTGGCCGGCACCACGTGGTACTTCCAGTTCTTCTTTTACACCATGGGTGAGACCCAGATGGGAAAGTACAAGTTCTCAAGCTGGACGCTGCATATGGCCAGCATCATCATCTTCAGCAGCCTCTGGGGGATCGGTCTGCACGAGTGGCGCGGCGCGAGCACGCGAACCAAAGTATGGCTGACCGCGGCGCTGGCAGTGCTGGTGGCGTCCACAGTGATTGTGGGTTACGGAAATTATCTGGGGACTGCGTCGTCGTAGCCTAG
>Ga0182030_10001429_pt1 | contig 49186 bp, 41 predicted proteins | sample 812S3MmetaG_FD_121299 | JGI IMG/M metagenome (GOLD analysis project Ga0182030, IMG submission 121299) | Permafrost microbial communities from Stordalen Mire, Sweden - 812S3M metaG (Illumina Assembly) | ecosystem: Environmental > Terrestrial > Soil > Wetlands > Permafrost | place: Sweden... | reverse complement strand
GCTGCCGGCGCCGCGATCCCGGAGCAGGCCCGCAGCTGTGTCGTCCACGGTGCGCCGTCTGCGGTGGCGCCCACAGGGGCCGTCGGCAATGCGGCGCCCGGGCCCTGGCCTTCCAAGGTCCTCGTGAAGCGGGCGGCGGCGCAGGTGCTGGACCCCGCCAACCGGACGGCCTACGGACTGGTGTCGGAGAGCCGTGACTCGGCGGGACCGGACCAACTGTTGGCCTTCTCACTCAGGGGAGGAGCGGCGCGTCACGGCCCGACGTTCGGTCTCGCCGGCGGCTACTCCGACACCGTGACCCTGGCCGAAGGTTCCTTGTGGGTCGGCAGCTCCACGGGGAAGGGCGATCTCCGGCTCGGCCCGCAGCTGTGTCAGGTCGACCCGCGCACGCTGCACCTGGTGCGCCAGGTTCGCCTTCCTGCGCCACGGTCCGGGGATTCCGCAGGATTGCCCGCGCTCGTGAGCGCCGGGTCCCGCGGGACGATCTGGGTGGGCTACGGGGGCACGCTCGTCCATGTCGAGATCCGTGACGGGACCATCCTGGCGATCGAGACCGTGCCGTCGGGGACCATTGTCAGCCTGGCCACGGACCCCGCCCGGCGCACGCTCTATGTGTCGGTGTCCTACCCGACCATCGACGGCCAGATGGTCGACGCCGCCGTGGAGGAACGTGCCGCGGGGAGCGGGCAGGTCCTCGCCACGACCTCGGCAACCAGCCCGGTGACCGAGTCGGTGGCCGGGGGGATTCTCACCGCCCTGCCCGACGGCGTGGCCACCTCGTTCCGGACGGGCATGGACGGCGAGACCGTGCTCCTCGATGCCTTGGGCCTGACGCCGATCATCCCTCCCGGCTCAGGCTCGGCCGGCCGCGGGATCGACGAACCGCCGGCGGACGTCTTCAGCTGGCCGATGGCGGCCTCGACACTGTACGGATCGGGTTCCCTCTTCATCGAGAACGAGTGGGGAGTACTCGCGTGCGTCGATCCGGCCACCGGCGCGGTCCGTGCCTCGGAGCAGGACCGGCGGGACAATGGACAGATCTTGGAACTCCTCGGTCTTGAGAATCGTTCACATCAGCTCCTCGCCTCCACCATGGGCGACGAGATTCTCGCCATCACGACGCCGAACGCCTGCCGGGACTGACGCCGACCGACGGGCGCGAACTCAGGGCGCTCCACAGCGACGTGGAGTGGTACTTGATCCCGTACCATTCGAAAATTAACTGTCCCCGAAGCGCGACAATCGGACCACTGAGTGACTGAGGGACGAAGTGACTGAGGGACGAAGGACGAAGGGGGAACGTGACCGTTGACGGATGGCTGGCGCTCGACGGCAAGGTCGTCGTGGTCGCCGGCGCAGGCGGGGGAGGCATCGGCACCTCGGTGTGTGCCATGGTCGCCGGCGCCGGCGCCTCGGTGTTGGCCCTCGACAACCGGCCCGACGCATTCGCCGCGGTCGACCAGGCCGTGCGGGGGGTCGGCGGTACCTACCGGTCGGTGGTGACCGACGTCCGTGATCTCTCCGCCGTCAAGCAGGCGGTCGACGAAGCCACCGATCTCGGCCCGCTGTTCGGGCTGGTGCACGTGGCCGGCGGCACCCGGCCGCAGGACTGGGCCCCGACGCAGCGGTACGACCCCGAGGTGTTCGACGAGGTCGTGGCCCTCAACCTTCGCTCCGTCTTGATCACCAACGAAGTCGTGGGGAGCCGGCTGCTCCTCCAGGGGACGGGCGGGAGCATCGTCAACATCGCGTCAGTGGCCGGGCTGAGTGCGATGCCGTTCGGGGTCTCGTACGCGGCGGCCAAGGCCGGGGTGCTGGCCCTGACCCGCACGGCGGCGCTCGAGTGGGGAGGTGCGGGCATCCGGGTGAATGCCGTAGCCCCCGGAACCGTGCGCACCCCCAAGACCGTGGGCGGCGGGGACGGCGGGCCGTTGGCCGACAGCCCCGAAGAACGCGCCGCGTTGCCCCTGGGTCGACGGGGCAGCCCCGACGATATTGCCGGGGCCGTGCTCTTCCTCCTGTCCGACCTGGCCTCCTGGGTGACCGGGCAGGTACTGGCCGTCGACGGCGGGTCTTCGGCCCGCCCGTCGTTCTTGGATCCCGACAACCTGCCCGTGTTTCTCCACGACCAGGCCCGGCGATCGGAGCTGCTCCGCCTGGCCGCCGTGGACGTCCACGACCCCGACACGGGGGCCTGAGACTTCGGTATGGGTACAGAAATGAACGTCGCCGAGGAGGCCAGGGCCCTGGCCGTGCTCTTGCACCCGCACCCTCATTTCGGCGGCAACCGGTTCCACCCATTTATCGATGCCCTGTTCCATCGCCTGCCGGAGATCGGCGTGACCACCATCCGTTTCGACTTCTCCTCGGCTGAGCCCGCCGTCGCCGGTGAAGAGGTCGAGACCTCCCTGAACGAGGGATCTACGCATTGGCCGCACCTTCCGATCGTGCTGGCCGGGTACTCCTTCGGCGCGGGCATCGCCGCCGGTGTGGGCGACGAGCGGATTACCGGCTGGTATTTGCTCGCCCCGCCGACGGCGATGCTGGTCGCCTCGCCGATCGGCCCCGACCCCCGGCCCAAGAGGATCGTCGTCCCCGAACTCGACCAGTTCTCTCCACCGGCCGCGGTCGAGCACGCCGTCACCCGATGGGAGATGACCACGGTCACGCCCGTGCCGAACGCCGACCATTTCCTGGGTGCCGTGGCCCCCTTTGTCGACGACGCGCTCCGCTGGATCGAGGGCATGACCGGCGGGGCATCACTCGACGCGTAGGACGAGTGCCGTCGGTGTGCGGGCGGCGCTCCGGCCGGGGAGGGCGGCCACCAGGTTGGCCAGGAGGAGCGCACCCACGGCGACGAGGAGGATCGCCAGGGCGGGGATCGTCGGATCGACGACCGCGCCGAGTTGATGGGCGAACAGCTGCCAGAGGAACCGCCCGAGGGCAATGCCCAGCGGGATGCCGGCGACCAGGCCGATTCCTGCGATCGTCGTCGACTGCCATGCCACGGCGGCGGCCAGTTGGCGCTGGGTGAAGCCGAACGACTTCAAAAGAGCCAGTTCGCGCCGACGCTGCCGCACCGACGCCACCAGGGTCAGCCCGAGAGCCGCCACCGCCCCGACCGCCAGCCCGCCCGCCAGGAGCCCGGGCGTGGTGCCCATGGCCCGGTAGTTGACGATCTCCGCCGGACGTTGCGGGCCCAGCAGTTGCAGGGTGCCCCCGTAGGCATTGGGGCCCTCCGCGGCCACGAACTGGGGCGTGATCGTCTCACGGAGGGACTCCCGCGCGATTTTGGCGAGATCCCGCGCCGCCGTCGTTGGATCTACCCCGGGACGGAGGCGGATGAACAGGGCGTTCGGGCCCGAATCGGGGCCGTACTGATTGAGGAGGGGTTTCGGTACGGCCGACGTGGGGATGACCGCCCCGGTGGTCATGGTCGGATGGACACCGAGCACCGTGCCGATGGTGGGGAGGGTGGCCGTCCCCACGATCACCATTCGCCTCGTCGGGAGCCCGTCGCCCTGTACCACCACCGTGTCACCGAGTTTCTTGTGGAGCTGGGCCAGCGTGGCGGACCCGAGCACGATCTGACCGGCCCCGTCCACCGGGTGACCCGTGAGGACAGGTGGAGCGATCGGGGCACGCGCGGGCTCCACGAGAAGCGGCACGACGTGGCCTGCGATCTCCACGGTGGCGAAATAGACACCGGTGGTCGTCTCCACGGCATGGTCACGGGCCAGACGTGGCGCCACGATCGACGTCGGGACCGGGCCGTACCCGTCGGTCGAGTAGTAGGCGTCGTCGAAATTCCACCCGTAGAGATTTGGATGCGAGACCAGCGTATCGAGGCTGGCCCCGAAGGTGAGGGTGGCAGTCACCACCATGATCGCCAGGACCGCGCCCACTATGACCGAACGGACCGGGGCCGTGCTGCGCCCGCGCCGACCCTCCAGGGCGAAGCGGAGCCCCGCAATCCCCGACACGGATAGCCCGGAGGCGATGGCCAACGTGACGATGCCCGACGTGTCCGGCCTGGTGCGCCCGCGGGCAGCGACCCGATGGGGCGCCTGCCGGTAGCACACGACCACCGCCCACCCACCGATCCCGAGAACGAGCACGAGGATGCCGAGACCGATGACCGTCCAGTCGAAGTCGACGCCGGGTGAGGGATCGACTGTGCGCACCGGTCCGAAGGGCGCCAGCGGAGAAAGGGCGACCGCCAGCACGGCGGCGAAGAGCGAGCCCACGACCACCGCCCCCAGAATCCCCAGCAGCCCGTCGCTGGAGGTGATCACCGGTCCCGCTCCGACGGCCCGCAACACGCCCCCTTCGTCCGCGTGGGCCCGTAACTGCCGGGACACGGTCTGTAGGCCGATGAGGAGGGCGGCCAGTGCGGCGATGCCCCCGAACACCCCGAGGGCGATGGCCTCGGGGCCGATGGCCCGCTGGGCCTCCGCTTCGATCGTCGCCGTGTCGTATATCTGCAGGCTTTGGCCCCCCTCGGCGGCGGTGTACGAGCTGGTCGCCAGCAGGTGGGCGTACTCGTGCTCGACCGTCGTGTCATAGCGACTGCCCCCGGTGATCGCTATCCCGTCATAGGTTCCTTCCTGGCAGCACGCAGTGAGCTGTCGGTACATCGCCGGTGTACCGAGCAGGAAGCCCGTGTTGCCGCGATCGATGTCGTCCTGAATGACCTGGGTGTTGAACACTCCCACTCCCACCAAGGTGGCGTGAATGACCCGGTACGGGGTGAGGTCGGTCTGCGTGCTTCTAAAAACCCCGATGGTGAAATGGGAGCCCACATGGAGACCCAAGAAGGCGGCGGCGGTCGGTGTGGCGACGACTTCGTCGACCCGGGACGGATCGGCTGCCCGTCCCGCCGTGATCGTGACGCGGTCCTGTTGGGAATACTCCCCGTCGTCGCTGGCGATCAGCTCCACCTGGGCCAGGAGCACCTGCTTCAGGTCACCACTCGGGGTCAGCGTGGCGGCACCATAGGAGTTGGCACAACTGACCCGCTTCACATGGGGCAGCCGGGAGATCTGGGCGATGAGGCCCGAGGTGCACGACACCGTGATGTTGGGCTGCACCAGCAGGTCCGACGGGTCTGTCCCCGCCAGGAACTTCGGGTACGAGGACTCGGTGCGCCGGGCGCCGGCGATCGAAGCCAGGGCCACCCCGCCCACCAGACCGATGAGGAGGGCGATGGCCAGGTAGCCGGGCCATCGCTGCCCGAAGGTGGCGCGGAAGCGGTACCACAGGACGGTCAGCACGGAGAACCCGACGACAAGACCACTCCCGCCCTCACCATGACAGTGTGGGCCGGGGCCAGGTCCCGTACAAGGGCGGCAGCATCAGGGCATTCCTTCGTGCCAGTACCCCGGTCGGGCGCGGGTCGACCCTTCCGTGAACCCCTACGACGAGGTTCTTACGGGGCCAGTGCCCGCATGGCCGGCACCGGGTTGTAGTACTCCCGTTGGGAGCAGATGAGCTCGCCGCGGAAGCGGACGATGGCGATATAGCTGTTGGCGTAGGGCTTGTCGGTCGTCGTGACATGCCCCTCGCTCGTGTATTCGGCGACGAGGACGTCGGGGTCGAGGCCGTGGGTGATGCGGGTGATGTCAAGATGCATGGAGAACGTTTCCAGGGCCGGCGTGAGGTAGGTGCGCACGGCTTCCTTGCCCGTCACGGTCACCGGGGGATCGGCGTAGGGGAGCTCGAGCACGAAGTCTTCGCTGCAGCCGGCGAGGTGACCCTCCAGATCACCCCTCGACAGGGCGGCCAGGGACCGGGTGAAGCTGGCACCATTGCGAGCTCGTCGCGCGTCGTCGGGCATGGCGCCGAGTGTATGCGTTCATACGCCCAGCGGAAGGGTGGTGACGAGCGCCCCGCTCCCGGTGTCGAGCTCGGTGAGCGACCCGGTCTTCGCCCCCGGCGTCTTGCTGTTGGCGCCCGACTGGCTGGCCACCCACAAGTGGTCGCCGGAGACGGCGAAGGCCGAGAGGAGGCTGAAGTAGTACGGACCGTTGGTATTGCACATGTACCAACTCGGCGCCCCGGTGGTGGCCGACAGCTTGGTCACCATCGGGCTCGTTCCGAAGGGGCTGGCGATGAAGACGTTGCCGCCCGACTGGATCGCCACGGAGGGCCGGCCGAACCCGTACGCTGCGTCGGAGTCGGTGACGGTGGCGAGAACAGCGCCGGTCGACTGGTCGATCTCGGTCGCCGCATTGCTCCCGGCATCGGACACCCAGACGTGGCCGTCCGCCACGGTGATCCCGTCCGGCGTGTTCAGACCCTGACCGGCGATGACGCGAACCAGCGCGCCGCTCGCGATGTCGATTTCGGTCACAGAGTTGTTGCCCACGTCGGCGATGTACGCGTCGGGGCCCGAGACTGCGAGCGCGATCGGGTCGTCGAACGCGAAGGAGGAGCCGGACACCTTGCGGAGGAGCTTCCCGGTCTGCGCGTCGACTTCGGAGATCGAACCAGCGACGGCGGGCGTGGCGGACGGGCGGCCGGCATTGAGCACGAGGACCGCGTTGCCCGAAACCGCCAGCGCCACCGGGTGCACGAAGCCGAACTCGGTCCCCGAGATGGTCCGGATCGCAGCACCGTTGCTGGCCCGCACTTCGCTCAGTGACCCGGACCCGTTCGCCACGAAGAGATCCGGGCCGGCGCTGGTGATCGCCGTCGGGTGCGTGAAGCCGTAACGGCCGCCCAGGAAGGACCCCATCCACGCCCCGGTCAACGGGTCGATCTCGGTAAGGGAGTTGCCGGCGTGGTTGCTGACCCAGAGGTGGCCACCGCCGAAGGCGAGCCCGGTCGGCACGTCGAACTCGGCTGTGTTGAAGGTACCCGGGGTGGCGGCCGAGGCAATGCCCGAAGTCGGGCCGACGCCGATGGTGACCACGAGGCACATGGCGAGGGAGGCCGCCATCGAGGTGACCCACCGTACCCCCCGACGACGTCGCTTCCCCAAGCTCATGTCCCCGCCTTCCGGCTTTGCTCCACCACAAGTGTAGGCGTGGACCCAGGAGTGCGGGGGGTCGCGGCAGGGGGTTGGCCGCCCGTGCCGGGGCCGGCCCGGGCTTGCGGTCAGACTGGTGCCATGGACGAAACGTCAGTGGACCCCGAACCGATGACCCAGCTATCCCGGTGGTTCGAGGCCGCAAGGGGAGCCGGCGAGACCATGCCCGAGGCGATGGCGGTGGCCACCGCGACGGCGGACGGGTTCCCGTCCGTCAGAATGGTGTTGCTGCGTGGCCTCGACCACCGGGGTCTCGTCTTCTACACCGATCGCGAGAGCGAAAAGGGTCGTGAGCTCGCGGCCAATCCGTTCGCCGCCGCCCTCTTTCACTGGTTCCTTCCGGCCCACCGTCAGGTCCGGGTCTCGGGCGCCGTGGAGGAGGTCGACGACGTGGAGTCCGACGCGTATTGGCGGTCGCGCCCGCCCGGGTCGCGCCGGAGCGCCGTCGCCAGCCACCAGAGCGAGGTGATCGGGAGCAGAACGGAACTCGAACGGCGGGTGGCCGAACTGGCGGAGACCTACCCCGGGGACGCGGCACCTCCCCGGCCGCCCCGGTGGGGTGGCTTCCGGATCCGGCCTGAGGTTGTCGAATTGTGGGAGGAGGGGGCGGACCGTCTCCACGACCGGCTCCGCTATCGCCCACAGTCCGGAGGCTGGGCGCTGGAGCGGCTCTCTCCCTGAGGCCTGCGTTCTCCGCCTCCGGCGTGCACCACGGCGTGCACCACGGCGTGCACCACGGCGTGCACCCGCCGGGAGAGCGCAGGGACCGCTACGATCCGACCGACGTCGGGCGGTCATTTGAGCGGGGGCAGGGGGTAGCGATGGCGACGCAACGGGATGCTCTGGGCGCGGTGGTCGTCGGAACAGGATTCGGGTGCCTGACGCACGTGCGGGCGCTGCAGGCCGCCGGCTTTGTGGTGCAGGCGCTCGTGGGGCGCAAACCTGATCGAACCCGCGAGCGGGCGACCCGGTTCGGAATACCGCACGCACTGGTCTCGCTGACCGACGCGCTCTCGCTCCCGGGTGTCGACGTGGTGAGCGTGGCGACGCCCCCCCATACACATCTGGACCTGGTGCTGGAGGCGGTCGCCGCCGGGCGCCACGTCGTGTGCGAGAAGCCGTTCGCCGCCGATGCGGCGCAAGCGCGCCGCATGCTGGAGGCGGCAGATGCCGCCGGTGTCGTCCATCTGCTCGGCACGGAGTTCCGATTCGCCACCGGTCAGGCTCTGCTCACGCGCACCGTGCGCGCCGGCTCCATAGGGGAGCCGAAGTTGGCCACCTTCCTCCTGGACATGCCGCTCCTCGCCGACCCTGCGGCGGAGCTGCCGGACTGGTGGTCCGATGCCGCGCAAGGGGGAGGGTGGCTCGGTGCGCACGGGACCCATGTCATCGATCAGATCCGCGTCACCCTGGGCGAGTTCACCGGCGTAAGCGCGACCCTGGCGAACGTGGCTCCCCGGGCGATGACGGCCGACGACAGCTACATGGTCCATTTCCGGCTGGCGACGGGGGTCGAGGGGATCATGGCCAGTTCGGCGGCCGCGTGGGGACCACCACTGGTGGCGGCGCGAGTGGTGGGCACCACCGGCACGGCCTGGGTCGAAGGTGACGTGGTGCGGACCGGGGACGCGCACGGGAGCCACGTGGTTCCGACACCGCCCGATCTGGTCTATCCGCCACCGGATCCGCCGCCCGCGGACCTGATGGTGACGGCGTACGACCTCATGCACGCCACGGGGATCGACCTGGCTCCGTACACGCGCCTGTTCGGGTCCTTGCACGCGCGCCTTTCCGGCCAGCCGTTGCCCGATGACCCGGCCCCGGCCACCTTTGCCGACGGTGTGGCCAATATGGTGGTCATCGACGCCATCCGCCAGTCGGCCCGGGACCGCGCCTGGGTCGACATCGGCGCCGCGGCGCGATGAGGGCGGTCCGCCATACCTCTCGGGGGATCGAGCTCATCGACGTCCCTCCACCCACCGGCCCCGGTGTGCGCGTGCGGGTGCGGTCATCGGGCATCTGCGGCACCGACCTGGTCATGACGAAGGGGGCGCCGCTGCCCTTCACCCTCGGGCACGAGTTCGCCGGGCTCCTCGATGATGGGAGTGCGGTTGCGGTGGAGCCGATCGACGCGTGCGGCACCTGCGACCAGTGCGCCACGGGGCAGCACCAACGCTGCCGATCGGGTCCGGAGGTGTTCTACGGGATCGGCGCCGACGGGGGAATGTGTGACGAGGTACTGGTGCCCAGCACCAGCCTGCACCCTCTTCCCCCGGGGCTGCCGGTGGCTGACGCCTGCCTGGCGGAGCCGGCCGCCGTTGCCCTGCACGGACTCCGTGTGGCGGGCGTCGGCCCCGGCCAGCGCGTCGCGGTCATCGGCGGCGGTTCGATCGGGTTGCTCGCCGTGGCCGGAGCGTCGGCGGCGGGAGCCGACGTCGATCTGGTGGCACGCCACCCGGCCCAGATCGAAGCGGGTGAACGCCTCGGGGCCGGTACGCCGCGGGGAAACTACGATCTCGTCGTCGACGCGGCCGGCTCAGCCTCTGCGTTGGCCACCGGAGTGGAGCTGGCGCGCCCGGGTGGCGCCCTCCTGCTCCTCGCCGTCTACTTCGGCGAGGTTCCCCTGCAGGGTGTCCCCCTGCTCTCGAAGGAATTGACGGTGTACAACGCCATGGCGTACTCGCACCATGACGGCGGCAGTGACTTCGGCACCGCGGTCGAGCTCTTGGCGGCCCGCCCGGAGATCGCCGACACGCTGATCACCCGGCGCTTCTCACTCGACGACGCCGCCGAGGCCTTCCTCGCCGCGGCCGACCGGGCATCGGGAGCGATCAAGGTCGTCCTGGAGCCGTAAGCGTGCGGAGGCTCTCCGGCCATTCGCACCCGATGACGCGCGTGAGGAGTGCCGCGCTCTCGAGTACCCGCTCCAGAACCCGCTCGAGGGCGGCCCTGCTCATGGTCGGGCGAAGCAGGTGGAGATCGATCTGGTAGCGGGGCTGACCGTCCGCTCCGAAGACGGGTGCGAGGACGTAGCCGACGGACAGCGTCTGGCAGGCTGCCAACTCGTCCGCCGTGTAGCCATGGCGACCGAAGATGGCGAAGAGCTCGGTGAGCTGCTCGGCGAGCTGCGGGCGGGTTGGACCAGCTCCCAGATCCCCGACGATGGAGCGGATCCGCTCGACGAGCGGCGCGGCACGCGGCTCCAAGCTCCACACGCCGACCCCCCGGGAGCCGATGTCGGCCATCACCCGGCGCTCGTGTTCCTTTTCGGCACTGGTCATGGCGGTCGGCGCCGATTCGATCCAGTGGTCGACCTCGGTCGCCGGTCGCCATGCCATGGCGATGGCCCCGTACGGAAAGCTCACCGGGAATTGGTCCCCGGGAACGACGCCGAGGGGCTCCTGTCCGTGGGCGCCGACGGCGACCACGACGCGGAGATGGTCGGCGAATTGGCGGGTGAGTGTCGCCCCGCAATGGAGCTCGGCGCAGAGCCGGCCCAGCTCTTCGTGGGCGGCTCCGAGCAGCGGGAAGCGATTCTGGAGTGCCTGCGCCAGCGGGAGCATTCCCGGGCCGAGCCGATAGGTCTTGTCGGGGAAGCGCTCGACATAGTCGGCGCTCTCGAGAGCCGACAGCAGGGTGGCGCAGGTGGAACTGGTCACGTTCACGCGTCGCGCGATGACCGACGCGCTCAGTCTGACGTTCTCACGCGCCAAGAGGTTCAAGACACTCACCACACGGTCGGTCGGCGGTGACGGTCCGTTCACGTGTGCCCCCCTCGGTTGATCGGTCGACGTAGTCTGATTGACGTTGTTTCCGGTCGGGCGTACCCTAATTCCAATATATCGGATCTTGATTCCGAATATACGGAAGCCCGGACGTGCGTTTCGGGGTTGGGGGGGCAGCGATGAGCCGGACAGGATTCGTCTACGACCCGGCAACGGCGGCGTTTCAGCGGGAGATGCAGGCCGTGTACCGGACCCTGCGCGACGAGCATCCGGTCTATGCGGCGCCCGACGGAGCGTTCGTCCTGTCCCGTTTCGAGGACGTCTGGAACGCGGTGAACGATTGGGCTTCGTTCTCCTCCGCCGGCGTGGCCGAGGCCGCCCAACTGCAGCCGCAGATGATCTACATGGACCCGCCCGACCACACAGCCCTGCGCCGGTTGGTTTCGCGGGCCTTCACCCCGAAGCGGGTAGCCGATCTCGAGCCCCGGGCGCGGGCGGTGGCCGATGCGCTGCTGACCAAGATGGCCGCCGCCGGCGGTGGCGACCTGGTGCACGAGTTTGCCAGTCCCCTTCCCAGCACCATCATGAGCGACCTGATCGGCGTACCCGAGGAGCACCGCGCTGCCTTCCAGGGTTGGATCGAGGCCTTCTTGGAGGTGACCAGTCCGGACGACATCGCCGGTCGGGCGACGAATATCTACACGCTGTTCGGATCGCTGCTGGCCGAACGCCGTGACGCTCCGGCCGACGACCTGATGAGCGCGCTCCTCTCAGCCCAGGTCGACGGCGACAGTCTTTCGGACGACGATCTGCTGGGTTTCTGTTTCCTGCTCTTGGTGGCCGGCAACGACACGACGACGTCGCTGATCGGTAACGGCGTGGAGCTGCTGGCCCGGAACAAGGACCAGAGGGCGGAGCTCGCGGCGGATCCCTCCCTCATTCCGGGGGCCGTCGAGGAGATGCTGCGGATCGAGTCACCGACCCAGGCCCTGTCCCGCACCGCCATGCGCGACGTCGAGCTGCACGGGAGCACAATCCCGGCCGGGTCGAGGGTGATGTTGCTGTGGGGCTCGGCCAACCTCGACGACCGGGAGTTCCCCGACCCCGAGGTGTTCGACATCCACCGCCGCGCCCCGCGGCATCTGGGCTTCGGCCACGGCATCCATGTCTGCCTCGGCGCGGCGCTGGCGCGCCTCGAATCGCGGGTCGCCTTCGAGGAGCTTCTGGCCCGGTCCCCCGAATACGAAGTGAGTGGAGAGCCGGAACGCTACATATCGAACTGGGCCCGGGCGTGGCGGCTCCTGCCGTTGCAGTTCGAGCGCGTCCGGTGAGCGCGGGGATCGATCCCTTCACCGCGTCCGTTGCGGACGACGTGCTGGCGGACCTGGCCGAACGGTTGCGTCACACCCGCTGGCCCGACCAGATCGCCCGGACCGCCTGGGAGTACGGAACCGACCTCGACTACCTGCAGGATCTGGTCGGCTACTGGGCCGACGGGTTCGACTGGCGCGCCGTGGAAACCCGCATCAACGGCTGGCCGCAGGGCAGGGCGACCATCGACGGGCAGACGATCCACTTCATCCATGCCCGCTCCGACGCCACGGACGCTCTGCCACTTTTGGTCCTGCACGGGTGGCCGGGCTCCATCATCGAGATGCTCGGAGTGATCGAGCCGCTGCGCGAATCGTTCCATGTGGTCTGCGCCTCGCTTCCCGGGTTCGGCTTCTCCGGGCCGACCTCCGCCGGGGGCTGGCATCCCCGGCGCATCGCGGCCGCCATGGTGGAGCTGATGGAACGACTCGGCTATCCCCGCTTCGGCACCCTGGGCGGCGACTGGGGAGCGACCGTCTCGAACTACATCGGGCTCGATTTCCCCGAGCACCTCTACGGCCTGTACCTGACGATGGTTGCCGCCGGCCCGCCGGAGGGGTCGGACGGATCCGAGCTGCGCGAGAACGAAAAAGAGTGGGTGGCGGCCAACGCGGCGTTCTTCGCCGAAGAGTCGGGCTACCTGCAGATCCAGGCCACCCGCCCCCAGACCCTGGCCTACGGGCTGACCGATTCGCCCGCTGGTCTCGCCGCCTGGATCGTCGAGAAGCTGCGAGCCTGGAGCGACTGCGGGGGGGACCTCGAGTCGGCCATCAGTCGGGACGACATTTTGGCCAACATCACGCTGTACTGGGTGACCGGGACCGCCAACTCGGCCGCTCGCATCTACCTCGAAGCCATGCGGGCCGGGCAGCTTGCGCCCATCGCCTCCCGCATTGACGTTCCCACTGGCTGTGCCATCTTCCCCAAGGAGACGGTGCGGTCGCCGAGGGCCTGGGCCGAGCAGGCCTGGGACGTCCGGCGCTGGACGGAGATGCCGCGGGGCGGCCATTTCGCCGCGCTCGAGGTACCCGATCTCCTCGTACCCGATGTCCGTGCCTTCTACCGGGACATCCACCCGTAGGGGTGGCCCGGACCGGTGGGCCTGGAGCGGCAACGATTTTCGGATCGTCCGGGCGTAGAGTGTCGGCAGCGCAGTTGTCCGAACAGGGGGCATCAGGGTGGGTATCGGTCAAACACTGCAGGCCGCGGACGTCGGGGCCGATGGAACGGCGGTTCCGCAACGGTGGCTTCTCTCGTCGGACTCGCACATTGTGGAGCCGCCCGACTTGTGGACCGCGCGGATGCCGCACGACGAGACGCTGCCGCGGGTCGTGCGCCAGGACGACGGGGACTGGTGGTACATCGACGGGCGCAAGACGATGTCGTTCCTGGGTATTCAGCCCGGGATGCGGTTCGAGAAGAAACCCGAGATCCTCCGCACCTCGGGGACATTCGAGGAGGTCGTCAGCGCGGCCTACGACCCCCACGCGTACGTGACGGCCAACGAGGCCGATGGGGTGTGGGGAAGTGTGATCTATCCCTCCGAAGGGCTTGTCCTGTTCGGTGTGCCCAACACCGGTGTCGTGACGAAGGCGATGCGGGTCTACAACGACTGGATCGCCGAGTTCTGTGCCAGCGAGCCCCTTCGGCTCAAAGGCATCGCAATGCTGAACCTCGACGAGCCCGAGGTGGCCGAAATGGAGCTGCGCCGGTGCCACGGCCTCGGCCTGGCGGGCGCGCTGATCACGGTGGCGCCGCCGGTGTGGGGTCCATATCGAAATCGTGAATACGACGGGTTCTGGGCTGCGGCGGCCGACCTCGGAATGCCGCTGAGCTTGCATGTCGGTACCGATCGGGGAGACCCGAGGGCAGACGTGCCCCAGCTCGACGTCACCAACGTCCCCCCGTCCGTCTTCGTGAACAAGGACTATGCGGTGCGGCGGACGCTGGCGGACCTCATGCTCTCCGGCGTGTTCGAGCGCCACCCCGATGTCCGGATCGGCACGGTCGAGCATGAGCTCGGTTGGATCCCCTTCTTCTTGGATCAGCTCGACTACACCTACACCGATCGGCCGGCCCGGGGCCCCGAGTGGCGTCGCTTCGCCGACCCTGACCGCCTGCCGTCCCACTTCTTCCGCACCAATTGCTTCGCCAGCTTCCAAGAGGACGCGATCGGGATCCGCCTCCGGGACCTCATCGGAGTCGAAACTCTCATGTGGGGGAGCGACTACCCCCACACCGAATCGACCTTCCCGCGTTCGCGCCAGATACTGGAGGAGATCCTCGACGGCCTCGACCCCGATGAGCGACAGCAGGTCACGGCCTCCAACGCGGCACGCCTGTACTCGTTCGATCTGCCCGATCCTTCGGACTCCTTGTAAGGACGGTGCACCCCATGCTCGAACTGTGTGTCCGCGGCGGCACGGTGGTCGACGGGACGGGGAGACCCGCCTACGTGGCCGACGTCGGCATTGCCGACGGGCGGATCGTCGAGATCGGTGACCGCATCACGGCCCGGGTGGAGATCGACGCCGCGGGCCGCCTGGTGACACCCGGATTCATCGACATCCACACGCACTATGACCCGCAGGTCCTGTGGGACGGCGACCTGACCCCCTCGAGCTGGCAGGGGGTGACGGGGGTGGTGGCCGGGAACTGCGGGTACAGCCTGGCGCCGACCCGTCCGGAGGATCGCGCCTCACTCCTGCGGACGTTGGACAAGGTGGAGGACATGCGGCTGGCCACCCTCGAGGCCGGGATCGTGTGGGACTTCGAGACGTATCCCGAGTATCTCGCTGCGGTCGAGCGGCGCGGTGTCCTGATCAACTTCGGTGGGTACGTGGGCCACACCGCCGTCCGGCTCTTCGTGATGGGCGACGAGGCCTACGAGCGGGCGGCCACTGCGGACGAGATCGACCGCATGAAGGTCGTCGTGGCCGAGTCGATCCGGGGCGGGGCGTTGGGTTTCTCCACCGACCGGGCCGGGTTCCACTTGGGGGACGGGGGTCGCCCGGTGCCGTCCATGGCGGCGACGCAGGAGGAGACCGAGGCACTCATCGGTGTGACTGCCGAGATCGGCCAGGGTACGGTCCACGTGGCGGCCGGCGAGAACTATGCCTGGCTCTACGAGCTCGACCTCGGTCGCCCGATCAACCGCTCCGCAATTTTGACGTATCCACCCGACGTTCTCGCCCGGGCGTCATGGGTCGAGAAGCTCGCCGAGCACGAGGCGCACCGCGCCGCGGGGGTGGACGTCTCGGTCCAGGTCTCCTGCCGGCCCATCGAGCAGGAGCTTCGGATGGCCGAGCCGACGGCGTTCTACGTGATGCCGGCGTTCGCCGAGTTCGTGGCCCGTAACGAGGAGGGCCGGCTCGACCTCTACGCGGACGGCGGCTGGAGAGGGCGCGTCCAGGAGGACCTGACGTCGAGCGGGCTGCTCAACAGCCGTTGGGGGCAGACGACGGTCACCGAGTCACCGGCGCATCCCGAGCTGGTGGGCGCATCGATCCGGGACATCGCCGCCAAAGCGGACACGTCGCCGTTCGACGCGCTGTGCGCCCTGGCGGTGGCGGACCGGATGCGGACCCGTGTCCGCACGACCTTTGCCAACGACGACGTCGATGGGGTCAGCACGCTGCTGGCGGGCGACGGGTGCATTCTCGGGCTCTCCGATGCCGGCGCCCACGTGAGCCAACTCTGTGACGCCGTCATGCCCACTGATTTTCTGGCGCACTGGGTCCGGGACCGCGGCGTCATGTCGCTCGAACACGGCGTGCGCAAACTCACGGGAGAGATCGCGGAACTGTTGGAGTTGGACCGAGGGGTCCTCCGCGTTGGTGCTCCCGCCGACGTGGTGGTGATCGACTACGAGTGCCTGTCGCCCGGGCCGATCCGAAGGGTGTGCGACTTTCCGGCCGAGGGGGAACGACTCGTGGCGGATCAGCCCACCGGCATCGACCACGTGCTCGTCAATGGTGTGCCGATCCGCCGGCACGGAGCGTCCTTGTCGGGTGAGATCGAGACCAGGCCCGGCTCCATCCTCCGCAGCAGGCGGAAGGGGCCGACCGGCTGAGTTGGCCGGCTGCATCAGTCCAGTGGATGTTCGAAGACGGCCTTGCGACAGACCATCTCCTCAATTCCGGCGCGCCCACCCTCCCGTCCGAAACCGCTGTGCTTGACCCCTCCGAACGGCATGGTCGGGGAGCCGCCACTCATCCCGTTCACCGCCACCGTTCCCACCTCCAGCTTGTCGATGAAGTGGGCGATCCGGCGGGCGTCGCGTGTGTGGAGGTAGGCCGAGAGGCCGAGGTCGCTGTCGTTGGCCTTGGCCAAGACCTCCTCCTCGTCGGAGAACCGCAGGACGGCGAGGACAGGACCGAACACCTCATGGCGGGCCAGATCACTGTCGTGATCGACATCGCCGAACACGGTGGGGGCGATGAACCAACCCTGGGCCAGGGGGCCGCCGAGCCGGTGTCCCCCGCACAGGAGGGTGGCGCCGTCGGACTTGGCCCGCTCGATCACTCCCAGGATTCGCTCCATGGCCGCTTCGGTGACGACCGGCCCCACCATCGTCTGCGGGTCGAGCGGGTCGCCGACCCTCGAGGCCTCGACGGTGGCGACCAGCTTGCTGATGACGCCGTCGTACACCTCGTCATGCACGTAGAGCCGTGTGGGCAGCGCGCAGCCCTGGCCCGAGAGGAGGGTGGGGCCGGCGTACGCGGCCATGGCCACGGCGGCATGGAGGTCGGCGTCGGGGAAGATGATGTTCGCTGACTTCCCTCCGAGCTCGAAGGTGAGGGGGGTGAGGTTACGCGCCGCGATCTGCATCAGCGTCGTGGCCGTGGCCGTTCCACCGGTGAAGCTGATCTTGTTCACGCCGGGGTGGCCGACCAGTGCCGCCCCGGCCTCCGGACCGCCGGTCACCACGTTGAGCACGCCGGGCGGCACCCCGGCTTCGAGTGCCAGTTCGCCGAACCGCAGCATGCCGAAGGGCGCTATTTCGGGCGGCTTGGCCACGACGGCGTTTCCGGCGGCCAGGGCAGGGCCGCACTTCTGGCCCATTCCCATCATGGAGCCGTTCCACGGCGGGATGGCGGCGATGACCCCGTAGGGCTCCAGGCGGACGTACTCGCGGCCCCCTCCGGACGGGAGGACCTCGCCGTCGAGCTTGTCGCACCAGCCGGCGTAGTAGCGGACCCAGGCGGCCGTGTAGGCGCCCGGGTTCATGGCGCTCACCGGGGTGCCGTTGTCGAGGGCGGCCAACTCGGCCGCCTCCGGCGCGTGGTCGTCGAGCAGGTCGGCCAGGCGGAACAGGACTTCGGCGCGGGCCGCGGGCGGCCGCGCCGCCCAGTCCTTTTGCGCCGCCGTGGCGGCCCTGACGGCCTCGTCGATACCGGTGCCGTCGTCGAGGCCGACATCGGCCTGCACCTCCCCGGTGGCGGGGTTGCGGTGATGGTGGGTGCCGCCGGCGTCGCCGACCACCCACTGTTCGCCGATGAGGTGACCCTGCGCGGCCAGGCGCAGCACGATATTCGACGTCTCGGTGACCCTCATTGGCCGTCGGCGGTGTCGAAGGCGGCCTTGAATGCCGCCATGTCCGCGTCGGTGATGTGCTCGTCAAGTCGATAGCGCCGGATCCGCCAGCCGCGTTCGGTGCGGACGTGATCGGCTTCGGCGAACCCGACAGAGAGGATGGCCATCGAGTCGGTACCGACAGCCTGGAGGTGACTGGTCGAGTGGGCGCGGTCCCCGTCGACGGTGATGACGTGGGTGTTGATGAAGTGGCGCACCGTGCCCTCGCTCATGGAGACCTCGCCCCCCATGATCTGTTCGAACCAGGACACAATGTCCGCGCGGCCGCTGACGGTGTCCTCGATCGTTCCGCCCGTCGGTGAGTGCTGGACCACTTCCCACACCGCGTCGTCGGCCAGTACCTCTTCGTCGAGCGCAGTGAAGTTGGCGACGTCAATGGCCTGGTAGTAGCGCGACAGTAGTGACGAGATGTGGCAGTGCGCCAGCGCCTCCTCGGCGGCAGCGTTCGACATGGACCGACCTCCCCCTGTGCGGGCCGGGGTCTCCGCTCCGCCCCGCAGGCTCACCTATCCTTGGCGGAACGTAGTGTAGTCACGGGTGGGCGGGACCGACCGGGCCGTTTCCGACGGTGGCGATGAGGAGCGGAGCATGTCCTTCAGTCCGGAACAACTCTCCGACATCGAGTGCATCCGCGACGTCGGTCGACGCTACAGCCATGCGCTCGACCGGCTGGACGCCGACGGCATGCGCTCCGTCTACTGGCCCGACTCCCACGACGACCATGGTCCCGAGTTCCGCGGCAACGGCTGGGACTACGTCGACGTGGCCATGGAATCGCACCGCCGCTGGAACCCGAGCGTGCACTCTTTGCTGAACCATCTGGTCGAGCTGGACAATGGAGGAGTGACGGCACGGGGAGAGATCTACTGCGTCGCCTATCTATTCGAAGCCGACCGGCCCGTCCTTCACATGTGGCTCGGGCGCTACCTCGACCGCTACGAGAAGCGGGGCGACGAATGGCGGATCGCCGAGCGGATCTGTGTGCACGAGGGTTCGCGGGTGGACGACCCGTTGATCACCATGCCGTTCCCGGTGGAGCAGTTCCGGCCCGGGTCGTTCGACCGGCCGTCGTCGGGCCGCCCGATCGGGCCCTGAACGTCTCGTTACGCGGCGGGCGCCGCCGTCGCCGGCGGTGGGTTCACGCCCCGGCGGAGCAGCAGTCCGGGCCGGGCGTCGGGGACCGGCTCTCCTTCGGACCAGATGGGGACCCCGTTCACCCAGACATGGTGGATGCCGGCGCTGCGCGTCACCAGCCGGTCCGCCCCGGCGGGAAAGTCCACGACGCGCTCGATCTCGCCACACCCCACCGTGTCCGGATCGAACGCCACCAGGTCGCTGACCCAGCCGGGGGCGATACGCCCTCGACCGGTCAGTCCATAGACCTCGGCCGGGTGGCCGGTGATGCGCCACACCGCCTGTTCGAGGGTGATGGCGCGACGTTCGCGCACCCAGTACGAAAGCAGCGTGGTCGTGTTGCCGGCGTCACAGAGCTGGCTTGTGTGGGCGCCCGCGTCGGACAGGCCGAGGAGAAAGCGGGCATTGCCCAGCAGCACACCGATCTGGTCGTCGTCGTCGTTGGTCATGACGATCCTGAACCGCGTGGCCAGCTGCTCCTCGAGCGCCAGGTCGACCATCACGTCGAGCGAGTCGGTCCCCGCCTGGCGCGCCAGTTGTCCGAGGGTGGGCCCACGACGAAGGTCGCGGTGGCGTTCGGTCTCCTGCACGGTGGCGTCGTCAAGCTTGTCGCCCCAGCGCTCGCGCACCTCCGAGCGGGCCCGCTGGCGCCACTGTGCATCGGCATAGCGGGCCGCCCTCGCCGCGTGGGGGAGCGAGAGGATCTCGCCGAAGGCCGGTACGTTGGCCAGCGGCGCCGGATCGGCCAGGGAGAGCTGCACCACGATCGGCGAGCAGGAGATCTGCGGGAACACCGGGCCCCCGGCCTCCTCGATCTCGCGGGTGATCCGGACGGAGTACGCCGGATCCGACTTCAGTGTCATCAGGGCCGCCCAGGTGACCGGCCGGTCGATCTGCCGGGCGATGGCGGCGAACTCGTCGACGAACAGGTCGGGGCCCCACGTGGCCTCGAAGGTCCCGTGGCCGCACTCTCCGAGCACCGAGGCCAGAAGCCGGATCTCGTCGAGGGTGGCCGCCCGGCTCGGCACCGGCCGTCCGTAGGCGCCCCGGTGCGATTCCGAGCGCGAGGTGGAGAACCCGACCGCGCCGGCCTCGAGCGCCTCGCGCAGCAGTGCCCTCATGGTCGCGAGTTCCTCTGCACTCGCACCACGCTCGGTCGCCTCGTCGCCCAGGACGTAGAACCGCAAGGGGGTGTGTCCCGCCAGACAGGCGATGTTCAATCGGTTCGGGGCCGCCTCCACCGCATCGAGGTACTCCGGAAAGGTCTCGAAGGTCCACGGGAGTCCGGCTTCCAAGGCCCGCAGCGGCATACCCTCGACGTTCTCGAGGGTGCGCATGATGGTGGCGCGGTCTTTTGGTCTGGTCGGTGCGATTCCGAACCCGCAGTTGCCGGTGACCACGGTGGTCACCCCGTGCCATGACGAAGGGGTGAGGTCCCGGTCCCAGAGGACCTGGGCGTCGAAGTGGGTATGGGGATCGATGAACCCGGGGGTGAGGACGAGGCCGCCCAAGTCGATGCTGAGGTCGCCGCCGGCGTCGATGCTGTCGGCCACCTCGGCAATGTGGCCGCCCACCACCGAGACGTCCGCCCGGCGGCGGGGTGACCCGGTGCCGTCGATCACCTCGGCTCCCTGCAGCACGAATCGCATCGCCATGGCCCGCACACAACCTTTCCGCGATCGGTCTCCCTCTGATTGACGCCATGGAGGGTGTATGCCACCATAGCCAGCCTTGGTGGGCGGCCTGGGTTGGCCGCATCTCGACGGCTTCTGTCCGTCTTCGGGACCGAGAGGTTGCACATACGCACCGCGCGTGGAGGGGTGGGGAAATGACCGTCGACACGGAGTACGCCTTCGATCCCTCGGACCCCACGACCGCCAAGAACCCGGAATTCATGGGACGGATCCGGCGGGAACGGGGCGTGGTCCGGCCCAGTGAGGGTCTGGTGGTGACGACGCGCTACGCCGCCACGGCCAAGGCCTTCCGGGATAACAAGAACTTCTCGTCGGCGGGGGACATGCGTGCCCCCGGCGTGACCGTGCCCGAGGAAGAGAGCTTCCTCGGCGAGCTCGACCCACCGGTCCACCCGAAGATCCGGCGCATCCTGCTGCGCTCGTTCACCCCCCGCACCGCTGCCGCGGCCGAGGAATGGACGCGCCAGAACGTGCGCCGCCGGCTCGACGCCATCGACGCCCGGGGCGGCGGTGACCTCATGGACGATCTGGCCGTTCCCCTCCCGGGTTCGGTCTCGGCTCACGTGCTGGGTGTGCCCGACGAGTTGCACGACCAGATGATGACGTGGTGCAACGAGGTGCTCCACAGCACCTGGGTCCCCACCGGGCGTACCGAGCTCGGCGTCGGAGTGGAGAAGTCGTTTCCCGACCTGTCGGCGGCACTGGACCGGTTGATAGCGGAACGCCGGAGCGCACCGACCGAGGATCTCCTGGGGACGATGGTGAACACCGTCACCGACGACGGCTGGCGGATATCGGAAGAGCATGTGCGGACGCTGACGATCAACATCTTGGCCGGATCGCTGTCGGCGAGCTACATGCTGGGCAACCTGATGTACCGCTATCTCTCCGATGAAGACGGGTTCGCCCGCCTGCTGTCCGAGGATCCCTCGCTCATACCGGCGGCGGTGCTCGAATCGCTGCGCCTGGAGGCACCCGTGCAGTTCATGTTCCGGCACGCCACGACCGACACCGAGGTAGGCGGTTGCCCCGTGCACAAGGGCGAGATGGTGCTCTTGAGCATCGCAGCGGCCAACCGGGACGACACCGTCTACCCCGACCCTGACAGCTTCCGGTTGGACCGCACCGACCCGCCGGAGAGCCTGGCCTTCGGGCTGGGCCCTCATCTCTGTCTGGGCAACCATCTCACGCTGATGGCGGGAAAGGTGGTGCTCGAGGAGATCGTGGCCCGCTATCCGTCTTCGCGCCTGGCGCTCCCCGAAGGGTTCGAGTGGGTGGGCGTCGACCACATGCTCGAGTTCGGTCCCGAACACCTCCCCGTCACGGTGCGCCCCTGACGCACGGCGTCAGCCCCGGGGAGGATCGGCCGTCCCCTCGGGCACGGCCGAGGCGAGTCCCATCCGGCGCAGGTCGGCGACGTGGGGAAGCGAGCTGAGGAGTCCACCGTCGACGCACAGGAGCTGGCCGGTCACGAAGCGCGCCTCGTCCGAGGCTAAGAACACGATGGCGGCCGCCACATCCGCCGGCGCCCCGAGATAGGGGAGTAAGCAGTTCGCCCGCATCGCTTCGATCAGCGGAAGAGGGAGGCTGGCGGCGAACGTCGGTCCTTCGATCGCCGCCGGTGACACCGTGTTGGCGCGGATGCCGCTCTTGCCGAAGGCAGTGGCGATCGACCGGGTCAGGCTGTTCACACCGGCCTTGGCCGCGGCGTACCCGCTCAGTCCCACATCGCCCCCTAAAGAGGAGTTGGACGAGACGTTCACGATCGACCCGCTCCCCTGGGCCACCATCAGCGGCACTACGTGCTTGCACACCAGCATGGTCCCGGACAGGTCGACGGCCAGGGTGCGATTCCAGTGGTCCAGGTCGATGTCGACCACCGTCGTGTCCCGGGCCTGATGCGCACGATCGGTGATGGCGGCCGAGTTGACCAGCACGTCGACCGTGCCGCAGGCACCCACGACCTGTTCGACCATGGCGATGACGCTGCTCTCGTCGGCAATGTCGACTGGCACCGGCCGCGCCAGGCCGCCCTCCTGGCAGATCCCGGCCGCCACCCCGGCGGCGCCGGCGGCGTCGCGGTCGGCCACGACCACCAGTGCGCCCTCGCGGGCCATTGCCTCGGCGGTCGCCCGCCCTATGCCGGACGCGCCACCCGTGACGACTGCGACCAGCGACTCCAGTCGGCCCGCGCCGGTCGTTGTCATACCCTTGCCGTCGGCGACGGCGTCAGCCGACGTCGGAGGCGCTGGCCAGCCCGAGGAGCGTGGCCGCGTTGTCATGGGCGATCAGACGGACCTCCGATGGCGTGAGGCCGGCACCGTCGAGGAAGTGCATCGGGTCGGGATGGCCCTCGGGATGGGGGTAGTCCGATCCGAGCAGGATCCGCCCCGGCCCGATCAAGTCGGCCAGGCCCCGGATATCGTCGTCGTCGTTGGGGGCGACGGAGATGTGGTGGCGGAAGATGTCACTGGGCGTGTCGGTGAACGATCCGCCCAGCCAGGCCCCGTACATGCCGCTCCTGACGGCCTTGTCCATCACCCGGAGGAGGTAGGGCACCCACGCCGAGCCGTTCTCGATGCTCAACACCTGGAGGTCCGGATGCCGCCCGAACACGTTGTGCAGCACGAACGAGGCCAGGGTGTCCATGATCGCCCGCTCGAAGAAGGCGGCCCGTTGAAAGGGGGACTGCGTATGGGCCGAGGGTCGCCCCGGCTCCCCCCAGTGGGTCGAGAAGAGCTGGTTGTATCCCGACTCGGCGCCATGGAAGGCGACGGGCACGCCGGCCTCGGCGCAGCGGGCCCAGATGGGGTCGAAATACGGATCGCCCAGCGAACGGCCGTCGACGGGGGAGAAGAGGACGGCCACGGCGTGGGCCCCGCAGGCGAGCAGGTCGTCCAGTTCGGAGGCGGCCAGCTCAATGTCGACCAGGGTGAGCCAGGGGGCCGCAAAAATGCGGTGCTGGTAATCGAAGCCCCAGTCCTCGTCGAGCCACCGGTTGAAAGAGCTGAAGTTGGCGGCACACGCCCGCGGGTCGTCACGCATCTGCACCTCCACCCCCAGAGCCAGGCTCGGCCACATGAGGCAGGCCTCGACGCCGACGTCGTCCATCCACTGCAGGCGGGCCTCTCTGCGGGCGAAGTGGGGGATGTGGCCCGGCGTCAGGAGCTCGTGGTCGGGGAGCGGTTGGTACCGCCCGTCCTTGTCGTGACGCCACGCGCCGGGGCGGCCCATGCGGTCGGCCGGGCTGCGCTCAAGGTAGTAGAGCGGTTGGTCGCCGAAGTACGGACGTCCGATGCCGTCGCCGGTGCGGCGGATGTGGAGGGCCCGGTCCGAGAACACAGGGTCCAGATGGCGGAGGAAGGCATCGTCAGGCTCGTAGTAGTGGTTGTCGGCGTCGATCACCGCGGTGACGGGATGTGTGCCGGCTGCTCTGCCCATGCCCCTCCTCGGATCCTGACGTGGCGGCCTTCGGCCGGACCCCCGCGGGCGCCGCCGCTCGCCCTCGTACCGTGATGATTGTAGTTTTTTCAAGGGGATCAGGGGGGTCAAGGGGATCAGGGGGAACAAGGAGAGAAGGGGTGCCAAGGCCATGCCGGTGCAGCTGTTCACACATGTCGGGATCTGCGTGGCGGATCTCGACCGATCGCTTCGGTTCTACGTCGAGGCGTTGGGCTTCTCCCGTCGCGAGCCGGACGGGGTGGTCGGGACGTCCATCGATCCGCTGGTGGAGCTCGACGGGGTGGAGCTCGAGTTTCGATTTCTCACCCGCGATGGGATGTCCGTCGAGCTCTTGCATTTCGTCTCGCCGGATCCCGTCGGCCCGGCCGGGCGGCGCCCCATGAACCAGCTCGGGCTCACCCATTTCGGGTTGGCCATCACCGACCTCGATGCCGTGGTCCGCTCGATCGTCGAGTACGGCGGGCAGGTGTACCCCCACACCCGGGTTTCGTACCGGGTCGACGAGGATTCGCCGCGCATCGACTCGGTGTACTGCACCGACCCCGACGGGGTCAGGCTCGAGCTGATGGAGTTCTTCTCGTGAGCCGGTCCGACGAGGAGCTCTCCGTCGCGCTGGTGGGGACATACCGGTTGCTCAGTGTCGAGTCGACGTCCGCCGACGGCGAGGTGCAGCGTCCGTTCGGCGACGATCCCGACGGCTTCATGACCTTCACTCCGGAGGGTTACATGCTGGCCGTGCTGGCCCGTCACGACCGGCCGACCTTTGCGGACGGGGACATCATGGGCGGCACCGATCAGGAGCGCGCGGCGGCCTTTCTCAGCGCCAGCGCGTTCGCCGGGCGCTACGAGGTACGGGAGGGCAGGTTGGTCAACACGCTCGGGGCCGCCACGTTCCAGAATTGGACGGACACGGTGCAGGTGCGCGATTTCGAGGTGACCGAGGACGGGCTCACCTTGGTCACCCCGGCTCTCTTGATGGGAGGCGCGCTCCGCAGCTCCACGGTGCGGTTGGCACGGCTTGGCGCGCCCGCCTGACCCGCCGTCCCCGGGCAGGACCCCGTGTCAGCTGCCGCGGGAGGCGGCGATCTGCGGGGCGTACAGCGGGGTGTGCATGGTCAGTCCCCCGTCCACGTTCACGACCTGCCCGGTGATGTAGGCGGCGTCGTCGCTGAGGAGGAAGGCCACTACCCGGGCGATGTCGTCGGGTTCACCCATGCCGGGTGTGACGTGGTTGTCGGCGTAGAGGGCCATCTCGGCGGCGGGGACGTTCGCGGCCAGCGCCGGCGTCTTCACCACCCCGGGCGCAACCGCGTTGGCACGGATCCCCTGCTTTCCGTACAGGGTGGCGACATAGCGGGTGAGCGAGTCGATCCCGGCCTTGGAGACCCCGTACGCCACCCGTGAAAGGTCACCCATCTGTCCCGCAGCCGAGGACGTCGTGACGATGGCCCCGCCCCCGGCCGCCAGCATGTGCGGCAAGGCGTGCTTGATCCCGAGCATCGGTCCTCTGAGGTTGACGGCCATGGTGCGGTCCCAGACCTCCGTTTCCATGGTGGCGACGTCGAGATCGCGCAAAATGATGGTCACGTCCGCCGCGTTGTTGTGCAGCAGGTGCAGCCCGCCGAAGCGGTCGACCGCCGCGGCCACCATGGCCTCTATCGCGGCCTCCTCGGCGATGTCGACCCACTGGGCCAGCGCGCTTCCTCCTTCGCCTGCGATGATCGACACCGTCTCCTCGGCCCCGGCCAGATTGATGTCGGCCACCACGACGTGCGCGCCGCCGGCGGCGAGTGTCCGTGCCGACGCCCGCCCGATTCCCGATCCGGCGCCGGTGACGATGGCGGTCTTGTCACTGAAGCGGTCGGTCATTCGTCCCCCCGTGGGCTAATGCGGAGGCGCGTGTGCGACTCCGTGTGCTTGATCATGATGGATTTCCTTTCATCGGTCCAGCAAGGTGGCGGCCGCCGACGTGGCGCGGTGCTGCCGGAACAGGCCGCGGACGCTCAGAGATCGGCGACCTGGGGCATCACCTGTTCGGCGATCTGGGAGATCTGGTCGACGGTGGCCTCGGGTGGACAGAGGTTGAACATGATGAGGTGTTGGAGGCCCGCCTTGGCGTACTCGGCGATCAGTTCCACCAGCTGGTCGGCCGTGCCCTGCAGAAAGACCCCGGGGATCTCGGGCGCCCCCGCGTGGCTGTTGAGCACGATCGGCGTCCATAGGCCGCAGGTCAACGCGGCCGGGTCGCGCCCTGCCGCCTCGGCCGACCGCCGGATGGTGTCCCAGCCGCGGGCGAGATCCTCCGGTCCGAGGCCGTACGGGCACCACCCGTCGGCGATGCGCCCCGTACGGCGCTGGGCCGTTTCGGTGTTGCCTCCCATCCACACCGGGATGGTCGGCTGTACCGGGTGGGGCAGGACGCCGATGGGCGGGCTGTGCCAGAACTCGCCCTCGAAGGAGGTGGGATGCTCGCGCCACATCGTGCGCATCAACTCGATGCTCTCCGATCCCCGCGCGTAGCGGCGGTCGAACGGCGCCCCGAGGATGTCGAACTCCTCCTTCATCCAACCCATGCCGGCACCGAGGATGGTCCGGCCGCCGTTGAAGAGGTCGATAGTGGCGAGCTGCTTGCCCAGAATGAAGGGGTTGCGCTCGGGGACCACAATCACCAGGCTGCCGATCCGGACCCGCGTGGTCAGGGCGGAGAGCCATGACATGGTGGCGACGACCTCGCACACCGGCTGGTTCTCGTCGGCCGGGTACTTGTCGCCACCGTAGGGGTACTTCGAGTCGTACTCGAGTGGCCAGACGATATGGTCGGCCGCCCAGATCGAGGCCAGCCCTGTCATGTCGGCACACCGTGCCACGCCACTCATGTGCTCGGGAGTGGCGGCTCCGTTGTTGCCTATCCAAGCGCCGATCTCCATCGTTCTCCTGTCCTCTCCTCTTCGTCCGTGGGCCCGCTGGCGGGTTCCCGGGTGGGGCGGTGGTCCTCAGGGGAGCTCGGCCGCTTGCCACTCGGCAAACCCGGCCAGTACGTCCGGATCGAAGTACTGGCGGATGGATTGGTCGATCTCGTCGTGGAGCTCGGTGAGCCCGGGCCGCTCGGGCCTCGTGAGTGCCTTGATGCGCGCCAGGGAGTTCCCCATGCGCCGGCCGGCGATCCGCTGGGCCAGCGCGAGGACATCCGCCTCGAACCGCTCGGCCGGGTACACCTGCTGGACGAGTCCGAGCTGGTAGGCCCGCTCGGCGTCGACCAGGTCGCCGGTGTACATCAGCCAGCGGGCGGCGCGGGCTCCGACGGCCTCGGGAAGCCTCTTGGCCACCCCCCCGCCGCCGATCCCGCCCGGGTGGCCGTCACCCAATCGGGCGGCCGAGGAGGCCACGATCAGGTCGCAGGCCAGCGCCAGCTCTATCCCACCCATGCGCGCCGTGCCGTTGACGGCGGCGATGATCGGTTTGGGCACCGCCCCGAAGAGCAGATAGAGATCGCGGACGCCGATGAGGAACTGGCGGTAGGCCGCCTTGCTGGCGAAGAACAGTTCGGCCTCCGCCGGGTCGACGCCCTCGCAGAACGATGTCGCGCCGGCACCGGTGATCACGACGATGTGGATGTCGTCGTCATCGATGGCCCGGTCAGCGAGGAGCGCAGCCCGTCCATGACCCCGCGGGTCAGCATGTTGGCGTGATCGGGGCGGTTCAGCGTGCAGCGCAGCACCCCCGGCGCGACCGTTTCCTCTAAGAGACCCTGTGCCACGATCCCCCCTGCGCCATTCCCCCTGCGCCATTCCCCCTGCACCAATCAGGACAGGGAGAAGGTAGCACCGACCCGGTCGACATGGGAGGGTGCCGCGTGCCCGCGCCGGTCACGACGCCAGAGTGCGCGCCAAGCGCTCGGCCAGCATGATGGCCGTGATGTTGGTGTTGGCCCGGGGAGCTGACGGCGCGATCGACATGTCCACCACGGCGAGACCCGAGGTGCCGTGGACACGTCCCCGGCTGTCGACGACGCCCCCGTCCTCGGGCGCGCCGATGGGACAGGTCGACGAGGCGTGGGCGGAGCCGTCCACCGTCCGCATGATCCAGTCGTCGAGCGCGGGCGCCGAGTGCGGCGCGGGCAGGTCCGAACCGTCGGCACCGGTCACCGGACCCCGGGCCAGGTGCAAGAAGGATGGGTGGTCGAGGACGTCGCGCGCCATGGAGACGCATGCGGCCAGTCGTCGCCGGTCGCGTTCGTCGCTGGCCAGGTTCATCTCGATCAACGGGTCGACGGTAGGGTCGACCGAGGCCAGGGTGACGCTGCCGCGGGAATAGGCCTGGTTCACCCACAGGCCCATCCCGGCCACGCCCGGCATCCCGGGGGCGGGGCCGTTGACGATGCCCGCCATGTCGTTGTGGGCCCCGGTCAGCCCGGAGCTCCACCGTACGCAGGCATTGGTGTGACGCTGGTTGTGCGGCAGCAGCAGCTCGGGATCGACTGGAAAGCCGAAGTACACGTGGGGGTGGTCCTGGAAGCTGCTCCCCACCGGTGCGTCGAGCACCACCGGTATGCCCAGTGCCTTCAGATGGCGCGCCGGCCCGACGCCGGAACGGAGAAGGACGGCCGGCGAGTGGACGGCGCCGGCTGACAGCACGACGGTCGTGGCCCGTACATCGACTTCTCGATCGTCGAGGACGGCCCGGACGCCCACGGCGCGGGTTCCCTCCCACAGAATCCGGTCGACCAGGCAGCCGCCGACGATGGTCAGATTGGCGCGGTCTCGGGCCGGCTCGAGATAGGCCTCGTTGGTTCCTACCCGCACCTCGTCCCGAGCGTTGTAGGGGAAGATCGACACACCGGTGCCACCGGGCCGGTTGACGTCTGCTTCCCAGGGCTGGCCGAGGGCGCCGAGCGCGTCGAGGAACGCCTTGTCGAGGTCACCCCACGTCTCGGGCATCGCCCTGCTGATGGGGATCGGACCGTCGGTGCCGTGGTAAGGGGCGGCGCCGAACAGCAGGTCGTCCTCCAGCGCGATCAGCTCGGCCATGACCGCGTCCTCGCTCCACAGTTCCCGGTCGGTCGCGCCCCAAGGGAGGAAGTCGTCGAGGGGGGGCCGGATGGTCACCTGGCCGTTGATGGACGAGCTGCCGCCCGTGCCGCGACCCCGCCAATACGGAGCCGGCTCCCGAAAAGGGGTCCTGCGGGCGGTGAGGGAAGTCCACTGGAACTGCGGGAACCGCCCGGTGTCGAGTATGGCCGCCCAATGACCCTGACGCATTTCGGGGGGCGCCTCGGCCGGCCGGTAGTCAGGCCCGGCTTCGAGCAGCACCACGCGGGCCGCGCCGTCGGCACTGAGGCGATTGGCCAACACGGCACCGCACGATCCACCGCCGACCACGATGTAGTCCCAGGCTCCGGGGGCACCCTCTGCGAGTGCCGCCGTCGCCCCGCCGGTCATCAGAAGGCCGGTTCGATCCGGGTGTACACCGAGCGCGCCTCGGTGTACGCGTCGATTGACTCCCTTCCGCACTCGCGCCCATATCCGGACTGCTTCAACCCTCCGAACGGCACGGAGGGATCGGTGTCGCCATAGGTGTTGATCCACACCACGCCGGTGTGCAGCCGCCGGGCCACCCGGTGGGCCCGGCGGACGTCGGTCGTCCACACCGACGCGGCCAGGCCGTAGTCGGTGTCGTTGGCCAGGGCGAGCGCCTCGTCCTCGTCGCCAAAGGGCTGGAATGTCACGACCGGTCCGAAGATCTCCTCTTGGACCAGGCGCATGTCGTTGTCGACCTGCACGCAGAGGGTGGGCTCGACGAAGTACCCGCCGCCATTTTGGGGCCGTCCCCCGAGGACGATCTCGATCCCGTCGCGGCGGCCGGAGTCGACGAGCTCGACGACGCGGTCGCGTTGCTCGGCCGACACCAGCGGCCCGATATCGGTGGTGTCGGCGAACGGCGAGCCGATGCGCACGGTGGCGCTGCGATCGACCGCAGCCGCCACGACGTCGTCGAAGACGGTTCGATCCACCAGGACGCGCGCGACGGCGACGCAGATCTGGCCGCTGTTGTACCAGATGCCGAACGGCGAGAAGACGTGCGCCACCGCTTCCTCCAGGTCGGCGTCGGCGAAAATGAGATCGGGGCTCTTGCCGCCGAGCTCGAGGCTCACCTTCTTCAACCGGTCGGCGGCCTGCCGGGCGATGATCCGGCCGGTCTCGGTGGAGCCGGTGAAGGCGATCTTGTCGATTCCGGGATGAACGACCAGGGCGTGCCCGACCTCCTCGCCGTAGCCGGTCAGCACCTGGACGACCCCGGGCGGCACCCCGGCCTCGAGGCAGAGTTGCCCGAACACCAGAGCGGTCAAGGAGGTCTGCTCGGCCGGCTTGAGAATCACGCTGTTGCCACAGGCCAGGGCGGGCGCAACCTTGTAGGCGGCGTTGATCAGGGGGCAGTTCCAAGGGACGATGCCGGCGCAGACGCCGATCGGGGAGCGCATCGTGTAGCCGTGCACGGCGGGACCGACCGGGTTGACCGTGCCGTAAATTTTGGTGGGCCACCCGGCGTAGTACCGCACGAAGTCGGCGGCTTGGGCCACCTCCATCTGCGCCACGACGAGGGGCTTGCCGGAGTCGAGGGCTTCCAGCTCGCTGAGCATCGTGGCGTGCTGGTCGACGAGGTCGGCCAGGCGGAGCAGCACCCTCGTCATCTCGACGGGGGAGCGGGCGTTCCAGCTCCCGGTCTCGAAGGCGCGCCGGGCCTCGGTGACGGCGGCATCCACGTCGGCCTCGGTGGCGTTGGCCAGCTCGGCCATGACCTCCCCGGTCGAGGGCTCGTAGACAGGCACCGTGACGTCCGCCGAGGCGGGACGCCAGCGGTCCCCGATCAAGAGGTGATGGGGCGAACGGAGCGCGGCGGTCGTCGCCTCGCTGAGCCCACCCAGAATGGAGGCCAGGGCACTCCCTCCCGTCTCGGGCCCGACCGCCCCACCTCCTGCGGCCCGCTCCGTGGACGGTGCGCTCATGGTCGTCCCCCTTCCTTGGTCGGCCGCGGCCACCCAGCCCCGGCGTCAGGCTGGCTGTGCCTCGAAACTGATCGGCGCCCGCATGACGCCGCGCGTGGGGACGAGCTGCGCCCGCTCGATACCGTCCTCGTCGACCTCCCAGTCCCCGAGCGTCGACACCAGGCACTCGAGTGCCACTCTGGTCTCGAGCTTGGCCACCGCCGCGCCCAGGCAGTAGTGGATTCCGTGGCCGAAGGTCCAGTGGGACTTGACCTGGCGATCCAGATCGAGTCGCTCGGGCTCGGGAAAAGCGGTCTCGTCGTGATTGGCCGAGCCGTAGAGGAGCAGGACCTGGTCACCTTGCGGGATCGTCGTCCCGCCGATCTCCACATCTTTGGTCGTGCTACGGGCCAGGCCCTGGACCGGGGAGACGAAGCGCAGCAGTTCCTCGATGGCGGCCGGCCAGCGCTCGGGCTCCGCCGCCAGTTTCCGCCGTTCGTCGGGGTGACGAGCCAACACGATCACGGCGTTGGCGATCATGTTGATCGTCGTGTTCTGTGAGGCGTCGTGCAGGAGCGAGCAGAAGCCCGAGATCTCCTCATCCGTCAGGTCGGCGTCATCCTCGACCTTGGCGTAGTAGATCTGCGAGATCAGGTCGTCCGTGCGGTCGTCCTTGCGTTCGGCCACCAGGCCACGCCAGTACGCCTCCATCTCGCCGTAGGCCTGCAGCGCTTCGGGGCTGGTGAAGTCGGCCCCGCCGATGGTGGCCAGGTTCCAGTTGAGGAATTTCATCTGCTCCTCGCGTGGCAGTCCCATCAACTCGCAGACGACGGTACTCGGGATGAGCTGGGCGAACTCGGTGGTGGCGTCGGCCACTCCCTTGGACTTGAACCCGTCGATCAGGCTCATGGCATGGTCACGGATGAAGGGCTCGAGTCCGGCCACCCGCGACGGGGTGAGCACCCGGCTCAGCGTCTTGCGCAGCGTGTCATGGCGGGGCGGATCCATGTTGAACATGTTGAGCGGCAGGAGGCTCACATCGATGTCGATGAGCGTCCCGGTGGCCGAGGAGAACGTCCGCCAATCGGCTGCCGCCGCGTCCACGTCGGCGGCGCGGCTCAGCATCCAGTAGTGAGGCCAGACCCTGGGGTTCTCGTTCTCGCGCTTGTAGGCGGGGAACTCCTTGCGCATGCGCGCGTACGCCGGGTAGGGATCTTCGAAGAATGCAGCGTCGAATGGATCGAAGGTGAAGTCATCTGCCACGGCTGAACCCCCGGTTAGTGTGTGCCACCCAGCCTGCTGCTCGGCGCAGCCTAGCTATTCGGCAGCGGCGAGGCGATTGCGACACCGGGTGTCTCATCTCGTCCCGGTGGCGCCGTGGCGTCGCCTCCCGGCGATGGCACGAAGGTGCAGCGGGCCGCGCGGTCCGGGTCCGAGACTGCAGGTCGGCCGCATGGGCGGATCGTCGTCCAGCACCTGCAGTCGAGGGAACCGGCGCAAGAGGGTGCCCACGGCGACCTCGATCTCCAACCGGGCCACGGGAGCTCCCAGACACAGATGCGGGCCCGGCGCGAACGACAGGGGCGCCCTGTCGGGCCGGTCCAGGGCCAGGCGGTCCGGATCGGCGAACCGGTCGGGATCGCGATTGGCGGCGGCGATGCAGGGGGCCACAACGGCACCTTTGGGGATGGTCGCACCGCCGACTTCGACGTCCTCGAGGGCGAACCGGGCGACCGACGTCTGGTTCGGGGAGACGAACCGCAGGATCTCGTCCACAGCCGGTCGGTCAAGGGCCGGGTCCTGACGTAGCCGCTCCAACTCCCCGGGATGGGTGTGCAGGGCCAGCACCCCTCCCGCAATGCCGTTGCGGGTGGTCTCGAACCCGGCGCCGATGACGAGCGTCGCCATGGCGACCAGCTCGTCAGTGGTGAGTCTCTCCCCGTCGTCCTCGGCCTTCATGAGCAGGGTCAGCAGATCGTCTTGCGGGTGTGATCGCTTCTCGGCGACGAGAGCGGTGAAATAGTCCCGGTAGGCCAGCGTGGCGACGTCGGCCCGCCGCAGGATGTCGTCATCGATGGCCGGCTCGATCGCCAGTGCGATCTCCTCGCTCCAGCGGCGGCACTGCTCGTGGTCTGCGTGGGGCACCCCCAACAGCTCGCAGATGACGGTCACGGGGATCAGGTCGGTGAACTCGGTGACCAGGTCGACCTCCTCGGACTCGGGGAAGGGTTCGATCAGTTCGTCGACCACCCGCTGGACGTACGGGCGCAGGTTCGTGATCACCTGGGGGTTGAACGCCCGTGACACGATCCGGCGCAGCCGCGTGTGGTCCGGCGGGTCCATGAACACCATCATCTGACCCAGGGTCTGCAGGACGGCGCTCCACTCGAATCGAGGGTCGAGCCGCACGAGTTTGGCCGCTTCGCCCTGGCCGAACGCCGGTGAGCGAAAGGCGAGAGCGCATGCCTCGTAACTGGTGAGGACCCACATACCCAGATCGCTCTCGAACACCGGGGACACCGCACGGAGTTCGTGGTACAGCGGGTGCGGATGGCGCGGGTACGGCTGCGTCATCAGCTCGCGGACGATGGCGTGACCCCGATCGGTGGCGGAGCTGGCGAGGGGCAGTGTCAGCGGACCGTGAATCCGGCGTCGACCGGGAGTGCGATGCCGGTGACATAGCGGGCCATGTCCGACACGAGCCACAAAATGGCGTTGGTGACATCGGACGCCTCAATGAGGTCGACCGGTAGCGCGTTCTGCATGCCGGCGGCGGCCACTGCGGCGTTCTCGACGATCCATTGCTGCATGGCGTCGTTCATGACCATCGGCGTGTTGGCACCGGTCGGGTGGACCGTGTTGACGCGTATGGAATGGGGCGCCAGCTGCAGCGCGAGCGCGCGCATGAGCCCGACCAGCCCATGCTTGCTGGCCACATAGGCATCCGCACCCGGCGAGCCGTCGGCCAGGCCCCTGAGCCCGGCGGTCGAGCTGGTGATCACGATCGAGCCCCCACGGTTCCCGTCGATGATGGCCTGCTTGGTCACCCAGACCGTGTTCCACACGCCCGTCAGGTTGACGTCGATGATGTTGCCCCACGATTCGCCCGGTTCGATATCCAGGCCGAACGACGGCGCGATGCCGGCGTTCGCCAGGACGATGTCCAGCCGATCGAACTCCGATAGCCCGGCATGGACGGCGCGCGCGAGAGCCTTGAGGTCCCGGACGTCGGCCTGGTAGGTGACGACCCGGCGCCCGTGTGCCTTGACGGCCGCTGCGGTCTCGTCGAGGTCGCTCGGGGTGGAGAGGGGGTAAGACACGGTGTCGATGTCCTCACACAGATCCACCGCGATGATGTCCACGCCCTGCTCGGCCAATGCCGCGGCGTGCGAGCGCCCCTGACCCCTTCCCGCGCCGGTGATGAACGCAACCTGACCTTCGAGGCTGGTCATGTCCGCAGAGTGCGGCCGCTCGGTGCGGTCACGAGGCTTCCCAGCCCCGGAAGCTGCCCGGTGGGCATATGGTCGTGCCGGCGTCCACGACGAGCGACGAACCGGTCACGTAGCGAGCGGCGTCGCTCACCAGGTAGAGAATCGCCTCCGTCACGTCCTCCGGCTGAATGAGGGCCACGTCCAGCAGGTTCAGGCTCTTCATCCCGGGCTCGGCGTCTTCGAACGTCGCGTTCTCCTTGCCTGAGAACAGGTCGAGGCCGGGCTGGTTCAAGACCAGGTCGGTGGCGACTCCGCACGGGTGGACGGCATTGACCCGGATGTTGAACGGGGCCAGCTCGACCGCCAGCACCTTCATCAATCCGGTGACCCCGTGCTTGGCGGCCACGTAGGGCGCCACGTTCGGTATGGGCGTCAGGCCCGCGTTCGACGAGGTGATGACGATGGAGCCATTACGCCGTTCGATCATGTGGGGCATGGTGGCCCGGCACGTGTTCCAGACACCGGTCAGACAGATGTCCACCGTCTCGTCCCACATCTCATACGGCGTCTCCCAGGCCGGCGAGAACGCCGTCATGCCGGCGTTGGCCAGCACGATGTCGATATGACCGAGCTCGTCCACCGTCCGGTCGACGAACGACTGCATGGCCGTGCGGTCCCGCACGTCGGCTTCGACGGCCAGGCACCGGCGCCCTGTCTCTGAGACCAGCTTCTCCGTCTCGATGCGGTCTTCGGTGGTCGCCGTCCGGTAGAGGATGGTCTTGAGCGGTTCGGAGATGTCGCAGAACGCGATATCGCATCCCTCCCGAGCCAGCGCCAGCGCGTGACTGCGGCCCTGCCCCCGGGCCCCTCCGGTGATGAGCGCTACTTTGCCGTCGAACTTTCCCATGTTTCCCCCTAAGAAATGGCTCGAGCTTCGGAGATTCTCGGTCCCCGGTTGGGGGATGTCAAGCGGCTGCGCCCGGGGTGGCGGTCCGCGGCGACGGGCCCGTTCGGCGCGCCGCGGACGGTAACCACCGGCGGCAGCCGACGGACTCTCCGACTATTCGGAAGATTGAACGAGTACACCATTCGCCCACCGCGGCACCCATCGAAAGATTTAAAAAATGGTTACAAATTCACGGACATTGCGGTATGCTCTGCGCTGTTTCAGCGATTGGGGTGGCAATCGGGCGGGGAACACCGCCCAGGGAAAGGGGGGCTCTCATGGTCCGTAACCTGAGGGGTGTCGTGTCGCGTATCGGTATCGGGGTCGCCGCCGGCGCGTTGGTGTTGAGCGTCGCCGCGGCCGGGGGGGTGGCCGGTGCCGCCACGAAAGCGGTACCAGGGGGCAACGCTTCCGGTGGCTCGCTGGCGACGACGGCCAAGAAAGTGGCGCTCGTCGGCCCGAAGGGAACGGGCCTCACCCGGGGGATCACCTCGACGTCGATCAGCGTGGGCTGCGTGTACACCTCGGCGGACTACGCGGGGTACGTCGGTGGGATCCAAGCAGCGTTCTACGAAGCCAACCTGAAGGGCATCGACGGTCGGAAGATCAACTTGGTCCCCTGCAAGGACGACACCGGTGGGGTGCAGTCCAACGTGTCCGAAGTCGAGCAACTGGTCCAGCAGAACCAGGTCTTCGCTCTGTTGTCGTTGACCGAATACATCCTGCCCGGCTCGACCAACTTCTTGAGCACCAACCAGGTGCCCTACTACGGCTGGGGTTTCAACCCCGGCTTCTGCGGCTATCGGTGGGGCTTCGGTTGGAACGGCTGCCTGTCACCGGTCCTCCTCCCCGCGTCGAACCCGCTGCACAATGTGGATGAAGGAAACCTCGCCACGGCCATCATCAAGGCCAGCGGCCTGCCGAACAGCAAGGTGCGTTTCGCCGTCCAGGCCGAGAACTCGCCGTCGGGAACCAGCGGCAATGCGGACTACGACTCGTTGTTCAAGGCCCTCGGGGCCAAGGTCGTCTACAGCGAGGCCAACTTCCCCTTGACGGTCACCGGCATCGACTTCACGCCCTATGTCCAGGCGATCATGGCCGCCAAGCCCAACATCGTCTTCATCTCGACGCCGTTCGCCGATGTCGGCGGGATGGCGTCGGCGCTGAGGGCGGCGGGGTACAAGGGCATCACGATGGACTTCGTCACCTACTCTCCGGGGCTTCTGGGCTCATCGGCCCAGCTGGCTTCGGCCCTGCAGGGTGAGGACATCAACACCCAAGTGGTCCCGCAGGAGGAGACGAGCTCGCCGTTTGTGAAGTCGGAGTTGGCGGCACTCAAGGCCAGCGGCCAGCAGCCCTTCCTCACCCTCGGGACATCGATCGGCTACGCCGAGGCGACCGAGTTGGTAGAGCAGCTCCAGGCGGTGGGCAAGAACCTGAACACCAAGACGTTCGACCAGACTGTCAACGGCGGACACTTCAGCAACTTCGCCAATATCCCAGCGGACGGTCTGGGCAAGCTGTTGTGGCCGGCCGCGCACTTCATCCCGTCCGACTGCGCCGCCATTGTGAAGGTGAGCGGCACGGTGTACAACGTGGTGAACCCGTACAAGTGCTACACGAGTTACACCATCAAGAGCTAGGACGTCCGGCAAGCAGGGGCAACGCCAGGTGAACATGGCCACCTGGGGGCGGCGCTCCGGCGTCGTCCCCAGGTGGTTTGGTATAACGGGAGAGACGCTCTCCGGCCATAGCAGCGGCGACAGTAAGGACGACGGGTACTAGTGCGCACAGGCGAGTATTAGTGGACACATTCCTCGCCCTGGTGGTGAGCGGGGCTGTCACCGGCGCCATCTATTCCCTGGTGGCATCCGGCTTGACGCTGTCGTATGCGGCGACCGGCATTTTCAACTTCTCCTATGGGGCCGTGGCGTTCTCGGCGGCCTACCTCTACTACATCTTCCACACCGGGCTGAACTGGCCCATCGTCCCGGCCGGCGTGCTGGTGATCCTCGTCTATGCGCCCCTCCTCGGGATCCTGCTGGATGTGGCGGTCTTCAAACCTCTCGCCCGGGCCAACGAGTCGGCGAAGATCATGGCCACCGTCGGGCTGTTCCTGGCCATCCCCGCTCTCACGGAATGGATCTGCGATGGGATCATCGACATCTTCCACGTCGACATCCCGACCAGTGCGACGGTCCTCCAGGTCGGGTTCCCGGCCGGCCTCGGGCCGGTTCCCGAGGACACCTGGCACATCCCCCCGCACATTCCCATCACGTCGAACTCGCTGGTGGTCTTGATCGCCGCCGCCGTCTGCGCGGTCGGTTTGTGGTTCCTCCTGCGCCGCACACCGCTCGGCCTGCAGATGCGCGCCGTCGTCGACCGTGACAGCCTGGCGCGGATACGGGGCGTGAACGACGTCAGGACATCGCGCTCGGCCTGGATCGTCGGCACCATTCTGGCCGCCCTCGCCGGCGTGGTGGCGGCGCCCATCCTTGGATCGATCAGCACGACGGGCTACCTCACCGTCACCATCGTCGCCGCTGCGGCAGCCGTGGTCGGCCGGCTCCGGTCCATCCCCCTCACATTCGTCGGAGGCCTCGGCCTCGGCGTGATACAGGATCTGGTGGCGGGCTATGTCAAGGTCAACATCTCGGGCTTCGCGGATTCGGTCCCTATCGTCGTCCTGATCATCGCCCTACTCGCGATGGCGAGAGATCGCAGCCGGCGCGGTGGTACGACGGCGGACGAAGCGCCGCCGCGCGACTACCTGTCCCTCCTTCCCGTGTGGCGCCGGGCCGGCCCTTGGGTTCTGGCCACCATCTTCCTCATCTGCTATGTCCTCTTTCTGGCCAACAGCTTCTGGGCGGGAACAATTGTGCAGGGGCTCTCCCTGTCCATCATCTTCTTGTCGTTCGTGGTGGTCACGGGCATGGGTGGCATGGTCAGCCTGGCCCAGGCGACCTTTGCCACCATGTCCGGTCTCACCACCGGACTGTTGATCACGCAGTACAACGTGCCGCTGTTCTTGGCCATGCTCATCGCGCTGGTGATCGCAGGGCTGGTGGGACTCCTCGTCGCGCTGCCCGCGCTGCGGCTGGGTGGTCTTCCCCTGGCGCTCGCCACATTGGCGCTGGCCCTCATCGGGGACAACGTGCTCTTTCAGTGGAACTGGTTGGACAACAACACGTCCGGTTGGACCATGCCACGTCCGGTGATCGGGCCGGTCAACCTGACCAGCAACAAGACGATGGCCATCGTCCTTTTGGTCCTGTGCGGGCTGATCATGGTGGTGATCCGCAATCTCAAACGGTCGTCGTGGGGGAGGGGCATCGCCGCCGTCCGTTCGTCGGAGATGGCCGCCTCGACATCGGGCGTGGCTCCCCTTCGGATCAAGCTGGGCCTGTTCGCGATCTCTGCCGTCATCGCCGGCCTGGGAGGGATCTGTTACGTGACCTTCCAGGCCAGTGCCTCCAACACGGCGACACCGGCGATCGACAGCTTGCTGTGGTTGGCCACCGTGGTGCTGTTCGGGATCCGCCGGCCGGCCGCCGCGGTGTTGGCCGGGATCGTCTCGGCATCGGCCCCCGTGATAATCGGGAGCGGATTTCACTGGTGGTCATGGGTCCCTTCGTGGTTGAGCTGGAATGGGACCCAGTCGACGGAGATCCCCCTCATCCTGTTCGGCCTCGGTGCCGTAGGGCTGGCCCGGGACCCCTACGGCTTCCTCTCCCACACCTCTAACCAGAACCACGAGCGACGCATGCGCCGCGCGGCGAGGCGGGCGGCGGCGGCCGGGCAACCGGTGGGTGCGGCCACGGCCTCGGCCCTCAGCTCATCGGTCATCACGGCGGAGGACGCCGCCATATCGGCGGAGGTGGAGCGGCACGGGACCGAACTGATCTCCGCCGGTGCCTTGCGGGTCTCGAGCGGACCTCTCGACGAGACGCCCGGGATGCTCTCCATCGAGGGGCTCCGGGTGTCGTACGGCGACGTGGAGGTCCTGCACGGGATCGATCTCTCCGTCGCCACGGGGAAGATCACCGGGCTCTTCGGCGTGAACGGCAGTGGGAAGTCGACCCTGTGCTCGGCCATCTCGGGGCTGGTTCCGTCCAGCTCGGGTTCGATCATCCTCGACGGTGTGGACATCACGCGCATGCCGGCCTACCGGCGGGTGGGCCAGGGCGTGATCGTCGCTCCCGAGTCGCGTGGCGTGTTCCCCGGACTCACCGTGGAGGAGAACTTGCTCCTCCGGCTCGACGCCGAGCATCGGGACGAAGTGTACAAGCGCTTCCCCCAACTGAAAGAGCGGCACCGCCTCCCGGCGGGGAGCCTGTCGGGGGGCGAGCAGCAGATGCTGGCCCTCGCGCCGGTGCTGGTCCAACCGCCGAAGGTCGTGATCGCCGACGAGCCCACGCTCGGGCTGGCTCCATTGGTGGTGGCCCAGGTGCTCGACGTCTTCCGTGAGTTGCGTGACCTGGGCACGACCATCCTGTTGGTGGAGGAGAAGATCCGCGACGTCCTCACGGTGGCGGACCGGGCGGCGTTCATCGAGCTGGGCCACATCGTGTGGTCCGGGGAGCGGGCAGACCTCAATGACGAGCAGTTGGTCGGTGCCTACTTTGGCGCGAAGCTCTAGGCATCCGATCCGCCAGGAATCGAGATCATGACGAACGACGCCAGCGAGGCCACGGTCGACCAGACGATACCGGCGAGCAACGGGAAGGTCGCGACTCCAATTCTCGAAGCGCGCACGGTCACCATGGCCTTCGGCGGGGTCAGGGCACTCTCCGAGGTCAGCGTCTCGTTCGCGGCCGGGGAGATCTGCGGGCTCATCGGTCCGAACGGCGCGGGCAAGACCACGCTGTTCGACTGCCTCACCGGGATCCGCCGGCCGACGTCCGGCTCCATCCACTATTGCGGGGATGAGGTGACCGGCCGGAGCGCGACCTGGTTCGCCCGCCAGGGCATGCGCCGGACCTTCCAACGCCAACAGATCTTCGGGTGGCTGCCGGTGGAGGACAATGTCCTGGTCGCCCTCGAGTGGCGGGGCGGCGGCGGCGGGCTGGCGGCGGACCTTCTGTCCCTTCCGTCGCGCCGTTCCCGCGAACGCGAACGGCGGGCCCGGGTCGACGAGGTTCTCGAGCGATGCGGCCTCGCCGCGCTCCGCTACGAGCCGGCGGCCAACCTTCCCATCGGACAGGCGAGGATGGTGGAGTTGGCCCGGGCGGTGGTCGACCGCCCCAAGGTGCTCCTCCTCGACGAGCCGACGTCAGGCCTCGAGGAGTCCGAAGTCGAGAACCTGGCCGCGGTGGTCAGGCGCCTGTGCGAAGAAGACGGGTGTGCCGTGGTCCTGGTCGAGCATGACGTCGGCTTCGTCATGCGGGAGTGCCACCGGGTCGTGGTGCTCAATCTGGGCTGCACCATTGCGAACGACGTTCCCGACGTGGTGCGGGCCGACCCGGCGGTTCGTGCCGCATACTTAGGATGAAAACGGAGGACACCATGGCCCTGCTCGACCAGTCGAAATCGACGACGGACGTTGATCCACTCCTGCAGTTCGCGCCCGAGGCGAGCACCGTCATCGCCCGGCTGATGGCCAACCTCTGGGTCGTCACCGACCCAGAGCTTCTGGAGCTGGTGCGGGCCAGGATCTCCCAGCTCCTGCGCAACGAGTCGGCGCTCACGGGGGAGCGGATCCCGTCCGCCAAGCTGGCTGCACTCCCGCAGTGGCCGACGTCCCCACTGTTTTCGGCAACCGAGCGCACCGTCCTCGGCTTCACCGAGCAGTTCATCATGGATGTCGCCGGAGTGTCAGCGGAGCAGCGGAGCTCCCTCGGGGAGCATCTGGAGCCGGCCGAACTGGGGGGCTTCGTGACGGCCCTCTATCTCCTCGACTACGGCCAGCGGACGCAGATGGCGCTGGACCGGCTCTTTCCCGGCTGCCGGTCGGCCGCGTTGGCGCCGGGCGGCACGGCGGGAGCGTCCGCGCCGCCCGCCCGCGGCCTGTCCCTCCAAGGCGATGTGGATGCTCTCCTCATGGCGATCGCCCGTCTCGATTCGCTCGACATGGTGACCACCGAGGTTGTGCGCCTGCGGGGGGCGCGGCGTCACAATTGTCGCATCTGCCAGTCGACGCGTTCGGTCAAGGCGTTGGACGCGGGGGCCGACGAGGCCATGTTCGACAAGATCGACCACTACGAGAGCAGTGACCTCGTCGAGGCGCACAAGGTCGCACTGCGCCTGACCGACGCCATCATCACCCAACCGACCGAGATCGACCCGTCACTGGTGGCCCAGGTCCACCAGTACTTCACGCCTCCCCAGGTCACAGAGATCGTCCTGGACGTGATGCGGAACAGCTGTCAGAAGGTCGCGGTGGCCCTGGCCGTCGACGATCCGCATGTGACGAGCGGGGTCGAGCTCTACGCGCTGACGCCCGACGGCGACGTGGCGTTCCTCGGAGCACCGACGCACTAAATCCCGACTGAGGCCCTCACCCTGACCGTGAGCGCCTCGAAGGAGCGCAAGCTGGGCAGGCATGCGGTGTGCAGGACCGGCTCGGCGTTCACGATGGTGATGTCGGCGAAGCGCTCGACGAACCTTGTGATGGCGATCTCGGTCTCGAGGCGGGCGACGGCGGCCCCGATGCACGAGTGGATGCCGAAGGCGAGCGCCAGTGAGCCGCCGTCGTCACGGGCGATATCGAGCTGATCGGGGTTCTGGTAACGCAGGGGGTCGCGGTGGGCTGCGCCCAGTACCCCACAGACCAGTTCGCCCGCAGGAATCGTGACCCCGCCGAGTTCTACGTCCTCGGCGGCGACGCGCGGGATCGTGAGTTGTGCCGGGGGTTCGAAGCGGAGCAGCTCCTCGACGGCAGCCTTTCCCCGCTCGGGCTGCCCCCGCAAGAGCGCCATTTGCCGCGGATGGTGGAGAAGGGTCCATATCCCGTTGGCAATGGCATTCGCCGTGTTGTGGTAGGCCGCTCCCACCAAAATGGTGGTCATGGCGAGAAACTCGTCTTCACTCAGCGTTCCGGTCCGGTCGTTCTCGGCGACCATGGTTCCCATCATGTCGTCGGCCGGTCGGGCCCGACGGCTTTCGATGATGTGGCCGAAGTAGGCGCGGAACTCGTCGGCCGCCGCATCGGCACGCGCCAACATCGCGTCGTCGGTGACAGGCTGGCTGGCCTCGACCAGGGCGTCCGACCAGGCGCAGCAGCGCTCTTGGTCATCGGTCGCCACTCCTCCGAGCATTTCGCACATCACGGCGATGGGAATCTGCCGGGCGAAATCACCGAGGAGATCGCCACCGCCGGCGGCTTCCACCTGGTCCAGCAGCCGATCGATCAGCTGGGTGGCGAACGCCCGCAGGTGCTGCACGGCGCGCGGGACGAAAAAGCTGCTGACCGACCGCCGAACCCGGGTGTGATCCGGCGGGTCGAGGAAGGGCATCATGTGGCCCAGGAGCTGCAGCGACGAGCTGTCCTCGAAGCGGGGATTGTCACGGAGCCGGAGGCCCACGCCGAAGGCCGGGGATCGGAAGAGGGTCTCGCATGCCGCATACTCGCTGGCGAACCACAACCCGGACTCGCTCCGGTAGACCGGGGCGAGAGTCCGCAGCCGGTTATAGAACGGGTACGGATCGGTTTGGAAGGGGTCGGTCAACAACGCCCCCACCAACGCTTCGGGGTCGTCCGGCAGGTCGAGCGCTAGGTATTCCGCGCGTTCGGTCGTCATCGGTCAGTGCCCGCGCAGCGTGACCGGCAGCGAGACGGGGCCCCGCGGGTTGGGCCCGAGGTCGCAGGCCTGGCGCATCGGTGGATCCTCGTCCAGCAGCTCGATGGTGGAAAAACGGCGGGCCACCGTGCCGATGGCCAATTGACCTTCGAGGCGGGCGACGGAGGCACCGAGACAGTGGTGTATCCCGGGTGCGAAGGTCAGGGGCTGATTGTCGGGCCGGTCCAGGTCGAGGCGGTCAGGCCCCTCGAAGCGTTTGGGGTCGCGGTTGGCGGCGCCGATGACGGCCCCGATCATCGCCCCTTCGGGCAGCGCGACACCCTCGAGCTCGACGTCGTGAAGAACGAAGCGCGGCACAGCCGTCTGCACCGGCGCCTCGTAGCGGAGGAGCTCCTCGATAGCGCTGCGGATGAGACCGGGGTCGGCCCGCAATTGGCGCAACTCGTCGGGATTGCGCAGGAGCGCCAAAATGCCGCTTCCGATGAGATTGCGCGTCGTCTCGGAGCCGGCGCCGATGATCTCGGTGGCCATGGAGACCAGCTCCTGCTCGCTCAGCTTGTCGCCCTCCTCTTTGGCTTGGGTCAGGAGGGTCATGACGTCGTCCGCCGGGTGCGCCCGCTTCTCCACGGCCAGGGCGCGGAAGTAGGCGTCGTACTCGAGCTGCGCCCGGTCGGCCCGCTTTAGCTGTTCGTCCGAGACGCCGGGCTCGACCGAGAGCCCTACCTCCTCGCTCCAGGTGCGGCACTGCGCATGGTCGCTCGGCGGGACACCCAGCAGGTGGCAGACGACGGTCACCGGGATGTGGTCGGCGAAGCCGGTGACCAGGTCCCCGCCGCCCTCGCGCACCATGGGTGCGAGTAGCTCGTCGACCACCTGCGTGACATAGTCACGGAGCCGGTCGATCACCCGGGGCGAGAACACGCGGGAGACCAGCCGCCGCAAACGGGTGTGATCCGGGGGGTCGATGAAGGTGATCATCTGACCGAGGGCCTGGAGGACGGCACTGTCCCCGTAGCGCGGGTCCTGGCTGATCATTCTGGCACCCTCGCCCTGTCCGAAGGCCGGTGACCGCAGCACGGTTGCCGCCGCTTCGTAGCTACTGGCGAACCACATGTTCGACTCGCTCCGGTACACCGGCGCCAGGTCACGGAGCTCGGCGTAGAGGGGGTAGGGGTCGTGAGGGAACGGGGGAGTCGACAGGGTCCGGATGATTTCCTCGGCCGACCTCGTTCCGGAAGCGAGAACCATCGCATCCCCCCTTACTCGCCCAGCTCGCCCCGATGGAGGCGAACCGCAATGTAGCAGCGCGCCAACCGTGCCGCGGCTCGGTCGCGCCCTCCGTTCGCGAGGGCTACCATCGAGTGAAACGTTGGGGGAGGACGATGATCGCTGGGGGAGGACGATGATGACGGAGACCGGCCGAGAAGGCTCTGCGCAATGCCGCTGCTGTGACGAGAATGCGGTGGCCAAACTCCTGTACACCTACGCGGAGCGGATCGATGCCGGCGACTTCGAGGGATTGGCCGACTTGTTCTCCGACGCCGTCATCACGTTCGAGGAGAGCCCGGAGCGGGTGGTGCACGGCCGTGACGAGGCCTACCAGATGTACGACGGCTTCACTCGCCGTTTCCCCGACAACGGGACACCGCACACCCGGCACGCCATGACGAACGTCATCGTCGATGTGGCCGACGACGGGTTGCGCGCGACGGCGCGCTCTTCGTTCACCGTCCTGATGCGCACGGACACCTTCCCGCTGCAGCCGGTGATCGTCGGCCGCTACCGCGACGAGCTGGTCAAGAGGGATGGGGAGTGGCGCTTCGCCCACCGGCACATGTTCAGCGACCACGTGGGCGATCTGAGCCAGCACATGCTGGTGGATCCTTTCTGAGCCCGGCGCTCTGAACTCTACGCGTCGGGAAACTTCATGAGGACGCTCTGCTACGAGTCGATCCAGTGGTCGCCGTTCATCGAGGACCGGCCGGTCGAGCTCATCGCCCAGGTGCGGGCGGCCGCGGCCGCCGGTTTCGATGGGTTCAGCATCGACATATGGTCCCTGCGTAGGCATCTTGCGCAAGGGGGGACGGTGGAGGAGCTTGCCGAGGGAATCGCACAGCAGGGGATGCGCTGCATGGAGCTTCAGGCGATGGTGGTGACCGAAGACGAGCGGGCCACCCTGGCCGAGGCGGACGAGTTCGCCGCGCTGATCGATGTGCTGCAACCCGACTACCTGATGACGGGGTTTCCCGGCGAGCCGACGGACCGCGCAGTGGCCAACTACCGGTCCGCGGTGGCCCGCCTCCCCCAGGGGCTCCGGGTGGGCCTCGAGTTCCTTCCGAACCTGCCGGTCCGCGACATAAAAGCAGCTCGTGCGGTCCTTCGCCGCGCTGAGCTCCCTGACGCCGGGGTGGTCGTCGACGCCTGGCACTTCTTCCATGGCCCGAGCCAGTGGTCCGATCTGCAGGAGCTGCCGATCGGCGAGGTGGCGTTCGTCCAGTTCTCCGACCACCCCGCTCTCGAGTCCGACGACCTGGCGTACGAGATGCTGCATCGTCGGGCGCTTCCCGGTCACGGCCAGCTCGAGCTGGGACGGTTCGTTTCCGTCTTCGACGACAAGGGTTACGACGGAATGGTGGCGGTCGAGATCATGTCGGCGGCACTTCGCCAGCTCTCCTACGAGGAGTTCGCCCGGCAGGCCCATGACGCCGCCGAGCCGTACTGGCGCTGATCGGAGGCTGGGACGCATGCCGAGCTTCGAGGGCAAGGTCGCCGTCGTGACCGGGGCTGCCAACGGGATCGGGCGAGCGGCCGCGGGTGCGTTCGCGTCCCGGGGTGCCAGCGTGCTGCTGGCCGACATCGATGTCGAGCGTGGCGAAGCGGCTGCGGCGCACATCGTCGACGACGGGGGGACCGCCTCGTTTCTCCGGACCGACGTGTCCGTGTCGAGTGACGTGCGCGCCATGGTGGCGGCGGCGGTGGACCGTTACGGCCGATTGGACTACGCCCACAACAATGCGGGCATCGTCGGCGGTGGCGCCACCGTGGTGGACATGCCCGAGGAGACCTGGGACCGGGGGATCGCGGTGATGCTCACGGGTGTGTTCCTGTGCCTCAAGTACGAGATACCCGCCATCCTGGCGCAGGGGGGCGGCGCCATCGTCAACACGTCCTCGGGTGCAGGGATCGTCGGGTTCCCGACCATGGCCAATTACGTGGCCGCCAAACACGGCGTGATCGGCCTGACCAAGACCGCCGCCCTTGAATATGCGACCTCGGGAATCCGCATCAATGCCGTGTGCCCGGGTACGGCCCGTTCGAAAATGGTCGAGGACTGGATCGGCGGTGATCCGGCCCACGAGGCGGAGGTGGCCGCCCTGCACCCCATCGGGAGGATCGCCGACGCCGAGGAGATCGCGGCCGCGGTGCTGTGGCTGTGCTCCGATGCGGCGTCATTCATGATCGGCGCCGCACTGGTGGTCGACGGTGGGTACACGATCCAATGAATTCCCCCACCCCCAACCCCCGCCACTAGAGGCGGCGGCCGTACTCCTCGATGCCGGTCGCCTCGAGCGAGCAATGGCACGTTCACTCGTACCAATTCTCGTACGATCCCGAATTCAATCCACGGGGCGGGTAGTCCGCCGCCGGGAAATCGACCTCTACGAGCATCCCCGACACCACACCGCCATTGGTGGCCCACCCATCAGCCGTGTCAACAACCCGGTTGGGCAGAACGCCTAGCTCACTTCGTTGCCGGCCCCGGTGAGCTGCACCTTGGCATTGAGGCCGCCGTCGATCACCTGGACCGTCCCGTGGACCCACTTGGCGCGATCGCTGAGCAGCCACAGCACCGCCGGTGTGGTGCCCTCCTCGGGGCGCATGGCACCGGCGCCGAGCAGGTCCAGGCCCTTGAGCTGATCGACCAGGACCTGGCGGTCGAAACCGTTCGCCTCGGCCGAAGCGTCGATCATCGGAGTATCCTGGGCGCCGGGGACCAGCATGTTGAGCCGGATGCCATACGGGCCGAGCTCGTTGGCCAGGGTGAGGCCGAGGCCGATCACCCCGTGCTTGGCGGCGCAGTAGTCGCTGCCGAAGGGGAAGGCGTCGATGCCCGCCCCCGAGGACACCATGATGATGGCGCTGCCCGGACCGCGTTCGATCAGGTGGGGTATGGCGTACTTCAGCGTGAGCCATTGACCGGTGAGGTTGGTCTCGAGCGACGCCCGCCAGTCCTCGCTGGGGATGTCCCATGACTGCTGGTACTTGGCCAGGATGCCCGCATTGGCGATGACGAAGTCGAGGCCCCCGAAGACCTCCGCGCTCTTCTGCACGGCCTGTTGGACCTGGGTCTCGTCACGCACGTCGCAGGGGAGCGCGAGGGCCGTGGCGCCGGTTGCCTCCACCATCCGCAGGGTCTCGGCCAGGTCCTCCGCCGTCGCCACCCGGGCCGGTGGGTGGGTCCGCTCGCCGTTGGCGATGTCGAGCAGGGCGACGCCGGCCCCCTCCCGGGCCAATGCCACCGCATGGCTGCGCCCCTGACCCCGGGCGGCACCGGTGATCAGCACGACCTTTCCGTCGAATTCCCCCACGTGGCCCTCCTTTGTCTCTGACGCACTCACACCACCAGGCTGCGCCGCGCCGCCGTCACGCACGCGATCGCCCGGCTCCCCGGGGCCGCGTGCATCGTACCGTTGTGGCGCCGATCTCACCGGAGCGACCACGGCCTGCGGCAAGGGGTTCCACTACATTGAGTGCAGCGCGGATGAGCGAGGGGGCGGCGAGGTGAACGTCGACGTCGTGGTGGTGGGGGCCGGTTCATCGGGAATCGCCTTGGCGTGCCGACTGAGCGAGGACCCCGGGCGTTCGGTGTTGTTGCTCGAAGCAGGTCTGGGCGCCCCGTTGTTCAGCGATGCCGACCTCCTCTCCAATGTCAGTTTCGCCACCACCCACCGCGACTGGGCGCTCCGCGCCCAGGTGTCGGGCGGCAGGGAGTTGGACTATCCCCAGGGAAAATTCGTGGGTGGCGGTTCCTCGGTGAACGGTGCGCTGGCCTTTCGGGGCGCTCCGGAGGACTTCGAGGGGTGGCTGGCCCGGGGCAATCCCTCCTGGGGCTGGCCCCCCATGCTTGCGGCCTACCGCCGTCTGGAGCACGATCTCGACTTCGGCCCCCCTTCGGACGTGCACGGCAACGACGGGCCGGTGCCGATCGTGCGGTGGCACGAACAGGAATTGGTCGACATCCAGAGGGCTTTTCGCCAGGCCTGCCTGGGCCATGGGTACCCGTGGACCGACGACCACAACGACCCGACATCCACCGGAATCGGATCGTTCCCCATGAACCGCTCCGAAGGACGACGGATGTCGACCGCGCTCACCTATCTGCACGCGGCGGGAGATCGTCCCAACTTGCACCTTTGGCCCAGTGCGCAGGTGCATCGGGTGGTGTTGGCGGGATCCCGCGCCACCGGCGTGATCCTCGACCGGGGCGGCAACCTCGAGGAGGTGACTGCCGGCGAGGTCGTGCTGTGTGCCGGCTCGATTCAGACCCCGGCGTTGCTGTGGCGCTCGGGCGTCGGGCCTCCCGAAGAGCTGTCGGCGCTCGGAATCGAGACGACGGTCGCCAACCGAGCCGTGGGCGCCAACTTGACCGACCACCCGGGGGTGTTCTATTTCGTCTCGGAGGGAGCACGGAATGCGCCGTTCTCGGAGCCGCAGTATCAGCTGGGTGCCCGGTACACCTCGACGGACGGCACCGACGTGAACGACATGTTCCTCTCCATGATGAACTACTGGGATCTGTCCGGATCCCCGGACTTCCAGGCGATGTTGGGTGTCGACTCGGTGGTGGTGTTCACGTGCGGGGTGCACCAGCCCGAGTCGCGGGGGCGGGTCTGGCTCACCTCAGCCGATCCGTCCGTCGCCCCTCGCCTCGACTTGAACCTCCTCAGTGATCCCCGCGACGTGGGTCGGCTGGTCGAGGGCGTCCGTCGTTGCGCCGTGTTGGCCCAGCACGACGCCATGGCGGATTTCGTAGGCGGTGCCCTTCTCTTCGGTGGTGACCTCGCCGACGATGAGGC
>Ga0182030_10001428_pt1 | contig 49201 bp, 50 predicted proteins | sample 812S3MmetaG_FD_121299 | JGI IMG/M metagenome (GOLD analysis project Ga0182030, IMG submission 121299) | Permafrost microbial communities from Stordalen Mire, Sweden - 812S3M metaG (Illumina Assembly) | ecosystem: Environmental > Terrestrial > Soil > Wetlands > Permafrost | place: Sweden... | reverse complement strand
TGATCGCCATGCTCAGCGCGCTCGCCACTCGCCAATGTCCCCACGCACGACGAGACCTTCCCCTGATCACCCTTCGTGCTCCTGACTTTCCACGATCTTCAGATTCGCCCCACTGACTGCGATGAGCGAGAACCACCGCGACGACACCTCATTTCCTTGGCAGGTCTCCTCGGAGAGCAACGCGCTAAACGCTCACACGATTGACTCTAGCGACCGCACCTTGGATATGAATGGGAGGCGCTGACCTCGTGTCGACCTATGACATGGGGCAAACTGTTGGCGAATCACTCAATGAGAACTCGAGGTGGGCCATGAAGGTGGGACTGAGCACGGGCTACTGGTCGTCGGGTCCGCCCGCGGGCGTTGTCGAGAACATCGCGGAGGCCGAACGGTTGGGTTTTGACTCGATCTGGACGTCGGAAGCGTACGGGTCCGACGCGCTCACGCCTTTGGCGTGGTGGGGCGCCGCGACCACTCGAGTTCGCTTGGGTACCGCAATCATGCAGATGGCAGCGAGAACGCCCACTGCGACAGCTATGGCGGCGCTCACCATGGACCACCTGAGTGGCGGACGATTCATCTTGGGTGTGGGTGCGTCGGGCCCACAGGTCGTCGAAGGCTGGTATGGCCAACCGTTTCCCAAGCCACTGGCGCGTACCCGCGAATACATCGACATCATCCGCCAGGTCGTCGCTCGCGAAGGACCCGTGGCCTTTGACGGCGAGTACTACCAACTGCCGTTGGCGGGTGGCACCGGGTTAGGCAAGATGTTGAAGTCGACGGTGCACCCTCTGCGGCGCGATATTCCCATCATGCTCGCCGCGGAAGGACCCAAGAACGTGTCGCTCGCCGCAGAGATCGCCGATGGTTGGTTGCCTCTGTGGTTCTCACCCAAGAGCGATGGCTTCTACCGTGCCGCTCTCGCCGAGGGATTCGCGCGGCCCGGCAGCCGGCACCAGGGACTGGACACCTTTGAAGTGGTGTCGCTCCTCCCCGTGATCGTGGCCGACGATGTGGAAGCGTGCGCCGACCTCCTGCGCCCCATGCTCGCCCTCTACATCGGTGGCATGGGCGCCAAGGAGGCAAATTTTCACTACGAGGTCTTTTCTCGCCTGGGCTACGAGGCGCAGTGCGCCCGAATTCAGACCCTCTACCTCGACGGGCACAAGTCCGACGCTATCGCCGCGGTGCCGACTGCCCTCGTTGAAGACGTCGCCCTGATCGGGTCCTTGGCCAAAGTGACCGCAGAAGCGCCCCAGTGGAAGGAGACGGTCATCTCCACCGCACTCGTGTCGGGGCCCGCCTTTCAGTACGAGATGATCATGGAATTGTTGACGTGACATTCCATTCACGCGAGCCAGTCGTTGCGTCCAGTCCGACGATGGCAGGTCTGATTGGCTTCGCAATTTCGAGGCCGTTGTCGACCAGTGACTGGTCTTCTGGGAACTGCCGGAGCTATGGGCCACGCCGTGGCGAGCGACCTCGCATTGTGGGAGAAACCGCTTTGGTCGATCATCGCCTACGAGTCGACCATGTCGTACCGGTGCGCTAGTGCGTGGGCAGAGTCCTGACGAGCGCTCCCGAACCGAGTGAGAGTTCGGTGAGGGCCCCCGTACGCGCACCGGGCGTCTTGGAGTTCGCCCCGGTCTGACTAGCGACCCAAAGATCATCGCCGGAGATCGCGAAGGCCGACAGGACGCTGAAATAGTACGGGCCATTGGTGTTACACATGTACCAGTACGGCTTAGCCGTCGTGGTCGACACCTTGGTCACCATGGGACTGGTACCGAGCGGAGTGGCGACGTAGATGTTGGGTCCGGTCGAGACCATCACGGTCGGGTGCCAGAACCCGTAACTACCTTGCGCGTCGGTCTTGTTGGCCACTACGTGCCCGGTGGCGATCGAGATCTCTGTCACCGCACTAGTGGCCTCGTCGGCGACCCAGACGTTGCCGGAGCCGATAGCCACCCCGTCGGGGGCGCTGAGGCCCTGGCTCGCGATGACGCGCAACAACCGGCCCGTGCTTGCGTTGACTTCAGTGACTGAATTGTTGCCCTTGTCGGCCACGAACACGTTGGAACCGATCGTCGCGAAGGCCGCCGCGTTGGCGAAGGCGTACGCAGCGCCACGGATGTTCAACAAGTACTTGCCGGTGCTCGCCGAGAACTCGGTGATCGAACTCGAAGGGCCGGAATTGAGGACCAGTACCGTGTCCCCAATCGAAGTGATGGCGACAGGATTTGCGATGCGGTACGTCGATCCCACGATACGACGCACCAGGCCGCCATTGGCGCCGTCGATCTCGGTGATCGTGTTGTCCGCGTTGGCGACGAACACATCAGCGCCGACCGCGGCGATCGCGCCCGGGTGCGAGAAGCCGAAGGCGGACGAGCGATACGTACCCAACCAGGCACCCGTCGTGGTGTCGATCTCGCTGACCGAAGAATTCGCATTGTTGGTGACCCACAGATGGGAACCGCTGACCGCCAGTCCCGACGGGGCGTCGAACTCTGGAGAGACGACGCGCGACGTCGAGGCGCCAGCGGGCGTCGTGCTGACGACGAGAATCGCCCCGACGATCAAGGGAACGGCGCCGCAAGAATTTCGTGAACCTAACCACTTGCTCATGGGCGAATTTTACTGTCGTCGCTAGGTGACTCAATGTCAATTTCTTGACAACAACGCGACCACCAGTGTCATGGTGGGCGTTCCTGATCAGAGAAGTGGCAGCACTCTCTTGGCCAATGTCTCAACCTTGGCGAGACTTACTTTGCTGGCTCCCACGTCGAGTTCATTCTTTTTCTTGAGGACCACCACGCCGTAGGTGACACCATAGGACGGAGATCCCAATGACGTGGAGAACGCGGAGTAGGGGCTGAAGTGGGTGTCGTTGACGGGATGTTCTCCCTGGGTCTTTGATTGGGACTTGTTCAAGTTGAAGACACTGAGGCCCGAACCGATTGAACTGCGAACGTAGACCGCGTCAGGGTTGGAGCCAACTTGATACCAACACACCGTGACGCTGCCGTTGAGGTCGGGTGTCACTTTGGTCACCTTCACCCCCAGCGCGGCCGACACCTCTGCTGTCGTCACTTGCTGGCACAGGTTCGACGTCGCATCCGCCGCGGAGACCCCTACGGCGATGGGCGCACTCATTGCGAGGGTCACGGTCGTGGCCGTGAGCGAGATCTTGAACACGAATGATGACTTCGCCGACATGTGGCTCCTTTATCAACGATGACCGCCGCGGTCCGGCGGGCTCGCGGCTCATCATAGGTTCACAAACCTCGAACGCAGGTGACCGATCCGAGATGTTGGTCGGATCCATGGACAACTCTCGACGCTGAAGGCGAACCTCGAGGGGGTGTCAAATGGCCCGGATGGTGGACAGGACCGGCCAACTACCGTGGGGGTCGAGGACTGCGTTGAACAGGCAGTTGGCCCCCATCCGTCGTTCGAAGGAGACAACGTGAAGATCGCAATCATCGGAGCTGGCAATATCGGAGGGAACCTCACCCGTCGATTGACACACTTGGGCCATGACGTGACGGTCGCTAATTCGCGCGGACCCGAGACGTTGGTGGAGTTGACGACGTTGACGGGCGCCAAGGGCGCGATCGTCGCCGAGGCGGCCATTGGTGCGGACCTCGTCATCGTGACCATTCCCGAGAAGAACGTCCCGTCGCTCCCGGTGGGCTTCCTTGACGGGGCCAATGCCGACGTGGTGGTTGTCGATACCGGCAACTACTATCCCCAGCAGCGTGATGGACGCATTGCCGCAATTGAGGACGGCATGACCGAGAGTCGCTGGGTCGCCACGCAGGTCGGTTTCCCGGTCGTCAAGGCCTTCAATGGCATCTATTCGGCGAACATTATCGAGCGCGTTCGCCCCCAAGGTGATCCCGAACGTATTGCTCTACCGGTCGCGGGTGACGATCCCGTCGCCAAGAAGGTGGTCATGGACTTGATAAATGAGCTCGGTTTTGACGCGGTCGACGCCGGCACCATTGATGAGTCCTGGCGTCAACAGCCCGGAACGCCCGTCTACGGGGCGACGACTGACGCGAATGGCGTGCGACTGGCCCTCGCGGCCGCCCACCACGTCCGCACCGAGGAGTGGCGGGCCTAGGACTGCATCGGGGTCACGGGCGCGCCGCGAGCAGTGTCACCCCGTCGCCAGTGAGATCCGGTATCGCTTCCAGGCGACCCGTCATTGCGAGGACCAGTGACTGCAAGGGTCCCTGGACGGCGGGTCCGTCGCCGTGACTCCAAGCGACGTCGGTAGCGCTGAGCGAAAGTCCGGTGATGCGGCGCTTGGCACCGATCAGCAGGTTGGAGTTCTTCCAACTGTCGGCAACGGCGACGAGTGCCGCCTCAGGAGAATGGTGAACGAGACCGAGCGGACGGCGGATGTCGTCGCCGTGCACGACGATTTCGCCCAACATCGCCATCACCGGGGCCGGCGGGTGATTCGTCGTGGTCGTTCGAGCCCGTAGTCGACTGACCAACTGATCGGGTGACGCTTGAGCGACCTTGTGAGCACCTCGGTCGGCGAAGACATTGAATTTGAACCCCGCCGCGATGAGTTCACGGTAGAAGTTGGGAAAAGTCTGTTCACTGGCGGCGACGACATGGCCAACGACCGTGCGAACGTCCCACCCCTCGCACCACGAAGGGGCGTTCCATTGCTCGGCGGAGAGTCCAGCCAAAGTATCGGCGAGTTGAGCACGCTCGAGGTGGATGTTGGTCCAGATCTCTGATGTCTTCATGAGGATTGCTCCTTTGGTGGCATCGTCATCATGAGGCGGCGCCCGGATCGTCGGGGCCGGCGTCACCACCCGACGCCACCACCGCGAGGCGATCGAGGTAGTACGTCCAACCTTTCAGGTGGTCAGATATGGCGTCGTCGGGTAACCCGCGGTGCACCAATCGCACGACAGTGTCCTCCCCAGCCGGTGTGAGAGTTATCTCGACCGTGGTGGAACTCGCCGGAATCGGGTGGTCAGGAAGGTCCCAGCCGAAGGTGAACACCACCTTCTGGTTCGGCACGACTTCGAGGAAGGTGCCCGCGCTGGGATTGACTCCACCGCACAGGGACCGAAACTCACCACCGGGTTCGGCCACGATCGTGACATCGGTACCCATCCACAGGATGAACTTCTCGGGATCCGTGAGATAGGGGAAGATAACGCCCGGAGGGGCCTTGATGAGAAGTTCCTTGACGGCGTCGGTCACTGGTTCCCTTTCTGCGGTGCATTCTGCTCTGAGAGGTCGCGCAGTCTCTCAAGACTGTCGCTCCAAAAACTGTCGAGGAACGCGCGAAGCTTGACGATCTCGCCCCGATTCACGCTGTAGAGGCGCCGAGTGCCCTCACGGCGCTCATGAATCACGCCGTTTCTCTTGAGCACGCTGAGGTGCTGGGAGATCGCGGAGCGGGTGACGTCAGGGAAATACTCGGCAATCTCTGCCGCGGGGAGTTCGCGGGCCCAAATGAGTCGAATGATGTCGCGTCGTTTCGGTTCGGCGATGGCCTTGAGAAGAGTGTCCACAAACGTTAGGTTAGTTGTTTCTTACGTAAGTGTCAACTAACATAAGGGCGCGATCGATCGCGCGTGAAAAGGAGGGAGTGATGGCGACGTACGATTTTGTGGTGTCCGAGACAATCGACGCGGCACCTATCGCGGTGTACGAGGCGTGGATGTCGAGCGAGGGACACTCCCAGATGACTGGCGCCGCGGCCTACGTTGAATCTCAAGTCGGTGGCGCGTATCGGGCGTGGAACGGTTACATCACCGGCACCACGACGCTGCTGGATCCTCCCCACCACCTAGTGCAGTCGTGGCGATCAGAGGACTTTGGCGACGGCGACGCGGATTCCGTGATTGATGTCACCTTTGACGCCGTTTCTGGTGGCACCTTGGTCACCGTGCGACATTCCGGTGTCCCATTTGACCAGCGTGGTTACGAAGAGGGCGGCTGGGCCGAGTCCTACTTTGCTCCCATGAGGACGTACTTCGGTTCCTGAGCGCCTGTTCAGTGGTGAATGAACCGGACGGCTACGAAGGCCAGTGCCAACAAGGGTCCCGCGCGACAGAGGGTCTTGAGCGTGCTCTCGAGGGGAGCCAGGAACATCTCCTTGGTCAGCGCGACACTGGTGCCGTCGAGGCGATGTACGACACCCTCAATTGAAACCGTCCGCCGGCGCAAATCTCGCGCCGGCGTCGACAACTGTTGCTGGGCCAGCGTCATGAGCGTGCCGAACCCCGCCGCGAACACCGCGGCGAGGCTGAGCGATCGATGTTGGGCGTAGTAGGCGGTGAGAATGGGGAAGCCGCCCCAACTCAAGACGACGACCGCGCGGGTGTGCAGTCGTCCCGCGAAGAGTTCAAGATTGTAACCAATGGCGACGGTGACGCCCACCACGATAAACACACCGAACCATCCGCCGACGACGAAGAGCCCCACGACACCGAGACCGATTGCTCCGCCGAGTCCCAGCGTCGCCGCGGTGACCAGTTGCCACGTGGGAAGTTCGGTGTGCAGGGGGCGACCGTGCAACTCATCGAGGCAGTGTGCCCCCACACCGACGGCCAAGAAGAACGCCGCCAACGTCGCCACTAGTCGAGGTGCACTCACGGGCCCGGTCAAACACGCGCCGATCGTGACCAACGAGAGGTGCAACAACGTATAGGGAGGATGCAGGACGGTCCACCAATCACGTAGCGCGCGACGCGCGAGGAACCGTGGTTGCGCGTAGTACGACGGCGCCGATGGCGCGGGCGACGACGGGATCTCCTCCATCGCTAGAGCCGTCGGTAGCCCGAGATGATTACTCCACCACCCAGGCTCATCCGCCGCACCTCGACGTGATCGATGCCGGCGCGCCGCCAAGCATCGCGAGTCCACTCGAGTGAGTAGAGACGATAGTGGCGCGAAATCGAGGGTCCGAGAAACCGACCCGCGTCCCACCACGCGCGTCCACCCGTCAGGAAGCCGCCGACCGGCAGAAGGATGCGCGTGTAGAGCCACCACGCCACTCGCCACCCGGGACGCGGGGGAACGGAGAACTCCAACGACGAAATGGCTCCGCCGGGCTTCACGACGCGGGCAACCTCGCGCAAGGTCGCGGCAGGGTCTTCGACGTAGCGCAAGAGGTAAGTGAATGTGAGCGCGTCGAACGTCGCATCGGCGAAGGGTAGTTGTTCGGCCCGGGCGCGCACCAAGGAGACTCTCGACCTCAGTGAGGATCGTTCGACCACGCGACGGCCCTGGTCCAACATGGCTTCACTGAGGTCGAGAGAGACGATGTGCCCGCTCATGACGGTGGACAGTTTCTTGGTGACGGTGCAAGGTCCACAGGCTAAGTCGAGCATGAGTTGAGGTTCGACGCCGACCACGCGCTCGACCATGGCCGACCTCCAGCGAAGATCTTGTCCGAAGGAAAGTATCTGAGCCAGTACGTTGTAACGGGCGGGCAGATCGGCGAAGAGTTCCTGCGAGAACTCGTTGGGAGCGCTACGATAGTTTCGAATCACTCGACGGTCGATCTTCACCGCAGACCCTCGCTGGTCGCCGTGTGGTGAGTGATGCTCACTTTCACCTCCTCGTTCTGGTGACGCGCTGATGCCGTCGATGACCCGAAGTTCGGGTGGCGACGTGAGGGACATCTTCGGTATAGCGGACGAGCACCGAGACGTGACGTTGGAGGTAGTTCCAAGGAGATCGACAGTTACGCCTAATCACCTCCGTTCGCCCGATGGTCGTGAGCGAGCACCGTGCTAAGTTCCAATTTAGGACGTCGAGACCCAGCATCCTGCGAACGATACCAAGGCGGTGTCGTGCAAGGGAGTGGCGGATGAACGATTTCGAAATGGCGAAGGCCCGTGTACCGGCGTCCGTGAGCCGGGCGATGTACGACGCTGACACTTCCCAGGGCCGAGGTAGTCACCGTTGGAGCCTGGCGATGGTCCCCATGAACCTCTCTCGCAGTGCGAATTACGTCTGGTCGCAGCGCACGGGCGACGTCGAATATCAGACGCCCCAAGCGTTGGCCGAGACCTCGAAAGACGCCGCGAACCAGATATTCATGGACCAACCAGTGGTATGACGAGGCCGGGGAGGAACGTATGTCAATGAAGGATCGTGCCAAGAATCTGGCGCAGACCTCGTGGGACCGCGTCGAAAAGGTGACTGGCAAAGCGTTGGGCGACGAGAACATGCCCGTGGGGGAGCAAGTGGAAGAACTCAAGGGTCACCTACGAAACGTGGGCGACAAGGTGACGAAGTCGACCGGCAAGGCTCTCGGCGACGAAGACATGGCGGTGAAGGATCAGTTGGAAGAACTCAAAGGCCATCTCAAGGTTGCTGGGGGAAAAGTTCGCGATGCCTTCAAGAAGCATTCTTGACAATATGTTTTCGGAATTTTCGTTTCCGCCTAGTAGTGAGGCGAGACACCGACTCGAGGCCTAGTTGTCACTCACCGATGCGTGACTAGGGCCTCTAGTCAGCATGAATGCCTTTCGGCGAAGTGTTGTACAATAAGGAGCGCGAGGAATTGTTCCTTGCCTGAGACGCCAGGTTCGGGTCGGACGATCTAGACGATTGTCGCTCGTTCGGGCTCGACGCCTCCATATTTATGGAGGATGCACTGATGTGGAAATGTCCGGCGCGAACGGTCGTCGTCGAGAGGCCTCGACTGCGAAAGTCAGAGACCATCGTGATGGTGGCCCCTAAGTGGCTGGTTTTGAAAGTGGCATTGACCGCTGCCGTGGTGGCCACATTGATTGTCGAGGCACGAATGACCTTGGGTCCGACGTCGCCTCGGGTGCGGTGAGCAGTTTGAACATCCATTCGCGCTGTCAAGGGCCATTGGCGATTGATGAGAGTCCGAGTGGATGTTTCTGGGACACCGGCGTGGGCGCCGTCGCCTACAACGGAGGCGACCGATGGTCGATTAATGGCGCGATGGAGCGCTACACCTGGGCAGACGTGGGTCCCTGGCCCGGCGATTTTCTCCCGTCCGCGTTGAATCAATTACTTGAAAGCAGTTCACAATGACGACGTTCCAGGTCAAATGGGGAATTCTAAGCTCCTGTCCGCCTACTGCCTGTGGCATTGCCACCTTCACCACGGCGTTGGGGCGCGCGCTGGAACGTCGAGGCGAGGACGTGAGCATCGTGCGGATTCTTCAGGGCGGCGATGCGCCATCGACATCGCCATTTACGGTGTCCAGTGAACTGCGAGCGGACGATCATGCGTCCCTCGACCAGGCATCGTGGGCGCTGAACCGATGCGACGTCGCGCTGATTCAGCATGAGTTCGGTCTCTACGGCGGTCGCGACGGTGACGAAGTGGTGGAGGTGATGAAGAGACTCCGCGTGCCGGTGACGACGATTCTCCACACTGTCTTACCTAAGCCGACCGACCACCAACGAATGGTCCTCAATGAGGTCATCGCCTTGTCGACCTGCGTGATTGTGATGACCGATGCGGCAGTCGCCACGTTGCGTCGTGGCTACGACCTCGGTGGCACTCTCGTCAAAGTGATCCCTCACGGTGCGGCTCTGGGAATGGTGCCCCTGGCGCCGACGGAGGACGACGGTCCCGTCTTGCTGACATGGGGACTTATTGGTCCGGGTAAGGGAATTGAATGGGTCATCGATGCGATGGCGTACCTGCGTGACATCACACCTCGACCTAGTTACGTCGTGGCGGGGCGAACTCATCCCAAGGTCCTGGCCTACGAGGGGGATTCGTATCGTCATTCCTTGGAGCGTCGCGTCCAGGAGAATGGCGTGGCCGACATGGTGTTCTTCGACAACAACTATCGCAAGTTGGCGTCGCTCAATGCGCTGATCGCGAGCGCCGCGGTGGTGATTTTGCCCTACGATTCGTCGGATCAAGCAACGTCAGGCGTCTTGGTGGACGCCATCGCCGCCGGTCGACCGGTCATTGCCACTTCGTTTCCACACTCCATCGAGATGCTCGCGAGCGGAGCTGGCATCGTGGTGGACCACTGCAATCCGCGAGCCCTGAGTGCGGCCATTCGCAGCATCATTTGCCATCCCAACGTCGCCGAGAGTATGGCGAACGAAGCACGGCGTATTGCGCCGAGTCTGAGTTGGGACGGCGTGGCGTTGCGCTACGTGGAACTGGCGCGAGAACTCTTGAGTTCCGTCACCTGGCCGGTGAGCGCATGATTGAGATCCCTGAGCCGAACTTCTCGCACCTCTTATCGCTGCGTGGACCCTACGGTACGTTCGAACATGCCAAATTCGCTCAACCGCGTGTGGAACACGGTTACTGTACCGACGACGTCGCCAGGGTGGCGTTGGTGCTTGCCCGCCACGACGGATTGGCGACGTCGAGTGATCTGATCGAACTCTTGTGGTCGTCGCTGCACTTCATGGAAATGGCGCAGCGGTCCAACGGAGAGTTCCTCAACCGGCGTCTCTGCACAGGGGACTGGGAGTTGCCGGCGTCGAACCAGGACTGCTGGGGTCGCGCGATGTGGTCGCTTGGTACGATCTACGCGCGCTGTGACGAGCCGGGTCTGCGAGAGCGAGCCCGCAGCGCGTTCGAGCGCGGGGCCGCCGTTCGATCACCGTGGCCACGCTCGATGGCCTTCGCGGCGTTAGGAGCGAGCGAGTTCCTGCGAGTGACGCCAAATCATGACGTGGCCCGACAGTTGCTCAACGGTGCTGTCGCGGTTCTCGACCGTGAGAACGTGTCCGATCACTGGCGTTGGCCTGAAGAGCGACTGACGTACGCGAACGCGATATTGCCCGAGGCGTTAATCGCCGCTGGCGTGTACCTCGGGTATGAGCGCATCGTCGAACGAGGGCTCGAGCAATTGCGATGGCTCCTGGAGATGGAGACGCCTCGCGGGCACCTCTCAGTGATTCCCTCGGGCGGTCGAGGTCCGGATGAATCTGACAAGATCTTCGATCAGCAGCCGATCGAGGTCGCCGCAATGGCCGATGCGTGCGTGCGTGCATCGAACCTGACCGGCGACCCGTGGTGGCAACAGGGTCGTCAGCTCTGTGAGTTGTGGTTCATGGGGCACAACGACGCGGGCGTGGTCATGTTCGATACCGACACCGGCGGTGGCTATGACGGCCTCACGGCCGATGGACCAAATCTGAACCAGGGCGCAGAATCGAGCCTCGCCGTGCTCAGTACCTTCCAACACGCTCGGCGAGTGGCGATGGCCACACTATGAATGATATGGGTCTGGCCTCACGAACGGCAATCCACCTGCGCAGTGACGATTCGAGAGTGGTGTCGCGTCTTTTCATTCCCGGACAGGAGTTGATCGGTGGGAGTGAATCACGAGCGGCAAACACCGTCGAGCGGCTTCTATCTCTCGACGAAGACGACGTGGACGCTGCCCTCGAGGACCTGTTCGCGCGCTTCGTGCTACGCCACGACGACCTGGCGAGAATCTTTGACGATCACGCTGATCGAGTCAGCGATTACCTGACCGCACCCATCACCCGGGCACGCCGTCGTTTGATTGGCGCCGCGTTTACCCACGAGTATTCGATCGAGGGTGCCGCGATCTGCAATCCGAGCCTCGTGATCCATCCTGACCAGGCCGGACTGGAAAGAGGCTCGCTGCGAGTGGCGATGAGCATCCGATCAGTGGGCGAAGGACACCACTCATCCATCGGCTTTCGTAGCGGGGTCATCGATGCCGCAGGTGAGTTGACATTGGAGCCGGCCGAGCCGTTCCCGATCGTGGGATCAGTTGGTACGACGACTCTCAATCGAGACCTCTTTCACGCGTTGCTGCACGACCTCGGCTTTGATGGCGAGACATCTGCCTCGGTGCTCAATACGCTCGGTGAGCAGTTCACAGCTGCGGATTTGGAGGTGGCCGTGGCGAAACTCGAGACACAGAACGATACCCGTCTCAACGTGGTCAAGACGGCTGGTTTGCTGCGGCTCATCGCCGCGTGCTTCTACCAAGTTTCCTTCGACGCCGATGTGCATCTCTCGAGGCGGGTGCTCTGGCCGACCGCTCCTAATGAGGGAAATGGTATGGAAGATGCGCGCTTCGTGGCTACCTCTGAGAATGGTGTCGCCGCATATATCGCCTCCTATACCGCGTTCGATGGGCATTCGGTCTCTCAACAGCTCCTGGAGACTGACGATTTCTTGACGTTCGTCTCGTCGCCACTAGCCGGTCGCGGAGCGCGTAACAAGGGCCTCGCGTTCTTCCCTCGCAAGGTCCAGGGCCGTTTCGTGGCGTTGTCGCGTTACGACCGCGAGTCCAACGCGGTGTCGTTCTCAGACGATTTGCACCGCTGGGACGAGGTGGTCACTGCGCAGATACCACGGTATTCGTGGGAAGTGGTCCAATTGGGCAACTGTGGTTCACCGATCGAGTTGGCCGAAGGATGGCTCGTGATGACTCACGGCGTTGGCCCGATGAGGACGTACGGCATCGGGGCGTTGTTACTTGACATCAACGATCCCACCAAGGTGATTGGACAACTCCCACGGCCACTCTTGGTGCCGACGCGTGAGGAGCAAGATGGGTACGTTCCCAATGTGGTCTATTCGTGTGGTTCTCTCGTCCACGCCGGAACTCTCTATATCCCCTACGGCATCGCCGATCAGTCGATCAGTCTGGCCACGGTCAGCATGACGGCGCTGCTGAACGCCCTTGAGGAACCCAACGAGACCGTTGGCATGAGCACCGCGCCGTTCGCGCGAGAAAGTGAGTGACTTCAGAAATGCCGCCCGCTCAACGGCGATCGCTGACGGGCACACCACGTGTCCTACTCGTTTCGCCATGTCACCGACCACCGCGCCGCACCCAGACTTCGTCACGCGCCCTAGTGCTTCCAGGAGTTATCCCATGCACACGCCAACGAAACGTCAACCCGCCCGCATCTTTCACCTACTCTCGACACATGTTTTCTGATCGCCTCCTGTCCATCTTCGAGATGATGGCGGCGCGTGAGCGCAGTGGAACTGAGCGCGGACTTTTGTGCGCGGTGGCGACCGAGATAACCGGCGTCAGCGCTGCGGCCATTGCCCTCTGCGCCGACGATCTCCCCCTCACACGATTCTGTGCGAGCGACGCGATGGCACGATCATTGATGGATTTGGAGATGACGGTGGGGGAGGGTCCATGCTCGGAGAGCCTTGGTGGCGACGTGATGGTGAACCAGGTTGATTTGGAATCCACGTCATCGGCACGTTGGATCTTTTACACCCCTCAGGCCCTCGCACTGGGCGCCCGCGCCACCTTCGCTTTCCCGGTACGAATCGGTGTCATTCGCCTGGGCGTCCTGTGCCTCTACAGCGAGACGCCTGGCGAACTCAGTGATGAGCAGATGACTGACGCTCTCTTAATGGCGTCAGTCGTCGGTCGAGGCATTGTCGCGCTGCAGGCCGGTGCTCGACCCGAAAGCCTCTCGCAGGAACTGCAGAACGAGGCGACATTCGATTTCTCGGTGCACCAAGCCGCCGGCATGGTGGCGGTACAGGCGGCCATCTCGATATCCAACGCCCTGATCGCCCTTCGAATGCACGCGTTCTCGACCACGAGAAGCCTCTCGAATGTGGCGGCCCGGGTCATTAATCGAACATTGCGTTTTGATTTCACGCGACAAGAATGGATAGAGGAAACTCAATGAGGTTGATTTATGGGCGTAGAATGGGGCTCCGGGCTGCAACCCGGACGTTCAACCCTCTCGGGCGCTACTTCGCGGGAGAGAAAGGGGTGGAGTCATGGCACGAGAATCGCTCCTAGTCGCCACATTGGTGGAATTGGCTGACAACTTGGTTGACAACTACGACGTCATCGATATTTTGACGTTACTGAGCGATCGCTGCGTGGAGACAGTTGACGTCGCAGCGGCCGGGGTCATGCTGGCTCTTCCCGGTGGCGATCTCCAATTCGTCGCGTCATCCAACGAGTCGATGCGAGTGTTGGAGTTGTTCCAGATCCAGGCCAATGAGGGTCCCTGCGTTGATTGTTACGCCGATGGCGTGCCGATCATCAACCATGAACTATTGGACCCGGACGAACGCTGGCCACGGTTTACCCCGTTGGCAATTGAACAGGGTTTTCGCTCGGTCCACTGCTTGCCCATGCGACTTCGAGGGCGCACGATTGGTGCCCTGAACCTGTTTCGTACCGACGTAGGCCTACTCACTCCCGAAGATGTGGTGGTCGCACAGGGTCTCGCCGATGTCGCCACCATCGCGATTTTGCAACACCAGTTGTCGATGAGCGCCCAGTTGCTCAACAACCAACTCAGCTTCGCTCTCAACAGTCGGATCATCATCGAACAAGCGAAGGGCATGATCAGCCAGTCGACGAATTGCAGCATGGACGAGGCGTTCGCGCGCTTGCGCACGCACGCTCGCAACCACAACCTGCGTCTGACCGATGTCGCCACCTCCATCGTGGGCGGCCAGATCGGGATCAGCACCCTCGACGCACCTCGGGGCACTGCCACGACCTGAGGTCGAGTGCTGGCACCGGCCGTCATCACGGCAGTTGGGCCAGATTTGGCTCGTTGTTGATGAATCGTTGACACTCGTCTGTCGACCCTCTGGAAAAATAATGCGAGTGCTGTCGTGTCGGATCCTGGTACACCTCGTCCAGTGGCGCCCGTACGAGCACGCGAGTTGTCTCGGGAGGTGATCATGGAAGTTGAATCGACGTCGACGTCGAGGGACCCCAGGGTCATCAATGGTGCCGAGTCTGGCCCCGACCACCTGGTCCTTCCGGGGCATCACAAGTTCGTCACACCCGATATTCGCCGCCAGCGTGAGGATCCCGACACCGTGAGCTCGTGGCGGCGTACGTGGCAACAGGTCGCCAGTTACCGTCATCAGCTGTGGTGGCAGGTGGTGGCAACAGTCATCGTAATTGCGTACGTTGGCTCACTGGTCTTCGTCACGCGTCCACCTTCGGGCTACATTTCCTTCTGGGACGGCTGGGTCGGCAATATCGCTGGCATGGTGCCTCTGGTGCCGATTCTTCTGCGGGTTCGCCGTTCGCAACGACTGCGGGCCGCGTGGTCGGCACTTGCCGTGGGAGTCGTGCTCTACAACGCTGCCAACTTGATCTACTTGTTGCACGATCAGAACATGAAGCCGATTCCCAGTCCGGCCCTGAGCGACGTGCCCTATTTGCTGTCCTACGTGGCCTTCGTGGTTGGTGTGGTTCTGATGACACAGCACCGCTACGGGCGCGGACTCGAGAGCGTGCGCCTGGACGGGGCGGTGGCGGGTCTGTCAATCGCGGCCATCGCCGCCCTGTTCTGGTTCAATCGGGTGCTGGTGGTGAGTGGTCGCCCTCTGCAGGTCATGGTGGGCATGGCCTACCCACTCATGGACCTGGTCTTGCTCGTGGTGTTGGTGTCGGGACTCGCCCCCTCGAGGTATCGACCGAACCTCGCCACGTCTCTCATGATGGCGGGCTTCACCTTTTTCGTGGTCGGCGATGTCATCTACCTCAATCAGCAGGTGGCGGGCACGTATCGACCAGGCACCCTGCTCGACTGCACCTGGGTGGTCGCATTGTGGTTCATCGGCCTCGCGGCGAGTGCGCCGGAGGATCGCCGCGGTGCGGGGCGCTCCGCGAATGCCGGAGTGCCGACGAGCATCGCCGCGGTGCCGATCGTCTTTGCCTCCCTCTCGGTGATGACCCTCACCATCGCGGTGGTGAGTCGCTCCTCGCGAGCGGCGTCGTTCTTCGCAATCGGCGCCTTGGCCGTGGTGGTGCTACGCATGGCCCTCACCCTGCGCGAGGTTCGTCACGTGGAGCAGGCAAATTTCCGAGTCGCTCGCATCGATGAGTTGACCGGACTCTCCAATCGGCGGTCCTTCATCGAGAGCACCGGAGCCGTGTTGGGATCGCTGCAAGGCCATCGTCAGTTGGGGATGATCCTCATCGACTTGGACGGATTCAAGGAGATTAATGACTCGCTGGGCCACAGTTGCGGTGACGAATTGTTGCGCGTGGTTGGCAAGCGCTTCGCACGTCGAACTGGTCCCCAGACCACGATTGCGCGGATCGGAGGTGACGAGTTCGCTTGTGCGATGGTGTTCGAGAAGTTCGACCAGTTGGTGGACTTCGGCAACGAGCTAGCGGCAGCGCTCGCCGACCCCATCTCTCTTGATGGCGTCATCGTTCGCGTCAGTGCGAGCATCGGCATTGCGACCTACCCCGAGCACGGACTCACCCAAGTCGAACTGATGCGTAGCGCCGACGTGGCGATGTACGAGGCTAAGCGCAATCGATCGACCATCTGCCTATACCATTCAGACTTTGACTTCAACAGCCGCGATCGGCTCACCATGATTGGTGACCTGCGCACGGCGCTCGAGAATGATCATCTGATATTGCACTTCCAGTTCACCCAGGACCTTCGCACCGGCGAGATTCACGGACTTGAGGCACTGGTTCGCTGGAACCACCCCACACGGGGCCTGATCTACCCTGATGACTTTATTCCAATGGCCGAGCGAGTTGGGCTAATCATTCCCCTGACTCGAGTTGTTCTTCGCAAGGCGCTGGCCGAGATGGTCCGTCTCGACGAGGGTGGCCATCGGCTCAACATGAGCGTCAACATCTCGCACCTCGATTTAGTGGACGAGAAGTTGCCCAATTACATCACGATGCTGCTCATCGAGTTCGGGATCGATCCTCGACGCCTCACCCTGGAGGTCACGGAGTCGAGTCTGGGCGAAGATCTGTCGCGGGCGCGACAGAGCATTGACCAACTCCGTCGGCTCGGCATCCGAATCTCCATTGACGATTTTGGTGTCGGCTACTCGTCGATGTCGCAGTTGCTCGAGTTGCCCATCGACGAACTCAAGATCGACAAGACGTTCGTCTTCGCGCTCGAGAATGACGTGCGGGCCCGCGCGGTGATCAGCTCCACCATCGAACTCGGTCGGGCCCTCAACGTGACCGTGGTGGCCGAGGGTATCGAGACACTTTCCAATCACCAGCTGCTGCGTACGCTGGGTGCTGACATCGCTCAGGGATACTTCATTGCCCGGCCAAAGTCATCCGAGGAGATCGACGAATACCTTGCGCTTCCGACACCCTTCCATTAGCGCTCATCGTCCCTCTGGGATCGCCCCGCGCCCCGGTTCCGGGGTCCATCATCAGTTCAAGTGCGACACTTCGAAATCCACGACGGCACGATTGGCCACGATGCCGTCGCTCATCCACTCAGTCACGCGTCGGTGTCGCGGATGTGACTGGTAGTGCGCCAGGTCTTCGCGAGTCTCGAAGTCGGCGATCAGTACGAGTGGCCAGTGCGTCGCGATGTCGCCAAGGTCGAAGTGGACATCGACGGTGAGTATTCCAGCATTGATATCTCGCAGTTCCTCGAGTCGGTCCTTGATCGATGCGGCGTGCGATGCTCGCACTTGGGGGTCACGCGAAGAGAGTTCGAGGGCCACGATGTGCCGAATCATCTTTATTTCCCCTGACTAGGCCGGTAGTTGTCCCCAGCACCATAGTGTGCCACGAGAAATGTGGCGTTGTCGGACATGGGTGCGCAGGGAGGTGATGAGCGTATCGGAAGGCGGATGAGCCCGGTCACGAGGGTAATGGCGCCGCAGGGACGAATTTCAACGTTCCTGGTGATGTCCCAAGTGGATGTGACCAGAGTCATTGGGTTCTCAGAGCCTGACGTAGCAAGATATTTCAAGGAAATCATCGATTGCGGAGTCGAGATGGCGGAGAAAGGGTCTGATGTCGGTCGACCACGAATCACCCGAGCGCGAAATAAGCCTGCGCCTCAGTATTGAGACCGGTCTCGATCCGTGCATCGTCGCGATCGCGCGTCGCGACGAAGCGGGCGCGATCGTCGACTTCGAGTACCTGGACCTGAACGATCATGCTGTCGAGTTCTTGGGTCGCGAACGCAGCACGACGCTCCATAAGACAATTCGAGAGTTCCTTCCCCACGAGTTCGCCGAGGAATTGGTGTCCTGGCTCGCGGTGGTGGTCAGCACCCAACGATCCGCAGAACGGCTCGACGTCGCGTTTCTGAACCCCGGAAATCAGTCCATGGGTCGATTCGACGTGCGCGCGACGGCCAACGGCGACGTCGTAACGTACGCCTTTCGAGACCTCGCGAAACAACGAGATCTGGCAGATCGTTACCGAATCTTGCTGGAGAACTCTTCGGACATCGTCATGCAGACCGACTTTGAGGGCCTGATCGAATGGGTATCCGATGCCGTCACCGACGTCCTCGGATTTCTCCCGCAGGAGTTGATCGGCACGGGACTGTCTGACTTAATGCATCCCGAGGACGCCGCGGAACGTCTGGCGATCCGAGCGCGAATGAACACTCGGTCAAAGATCCGATTCCGGGTCCGGCTTCGTGACAGCGACGGGGAATACCATCACTTCGGGTCGTTGGCGCATCGGGTCGTCGACGCAGGGGGAACCCTGCAGGGCGTCATCGCCGGACTCCACCTCATCGATGAGGTAGTGCACACCGAGCAAACTGCAAGAATCGCCGACGAGCGCTACCGCCTGATGGCCGCGAATGGCACCGACGTCATCGCTCTGGAGAGACGCGGCATCATCGAGTGGGTATCGCCCTACATGGAAAGACTGCTGAACGTGCTGAGTTCCGACGTGGTAGGGCACACCCTGGCGGAGTTGGTGCATCCCGACGACCGCGCGTCACTGCAGACCTTTTATCGGGGGGCCGACAATCCTGAAATGTTGACGCTGACGCTGCGTATGCGCATGGCTGACGCCTCGTATCGGTGGGTGTCGATGCGCTCACACGAGGTGGTCGATGAGCTCACGAATGAGAAGGTGCGTGTCACGACGTGGCGAGATGCTCAAAAAGATGTGGCGGGCCAGCGGGCGCTGATCGCCTCCGAGGGCCGTTTCCGCCTTCTAGCTGAGACGGCCACTGACGTGGTCGTCGAGTGCGACTCCCAGGGGATAGTGCGCTGGGTGTCACCGTCGGCGCTGTCGAGCCTGGGCTGGACGAGCGCACAGGTGTTGGGCTCACTGATCGACAGCCACGTGTTCGCCGAGGATGTGGCGCGAATCGAAGAGCAGCGAGTCCAACTCGCGACCCATCAGTCACATCAGCCGGTTGAAGTGCGGTATCTGATGTCGACGGGCAATGTGAAGTGGATGTCGCAGCGGATGCACCAGGTGCGCGGACCATCCGTTGATGACGACACCATCGTGATCGGCCTGCACGATATCGACGAGGTCGTTCGTCTGAGGTCGCTGACCAAGGAGACCGACGAGAATTTTCACGCCCTGGCCGACAATGTGACGGACGTCGTCTACCGCGTCAATCTGGACGGTGAATTGACGTGGGTGTCACCATCGATCGTTAGTCAATTGGGGTGGATGGTGGGCGATGTTTTGGGACACAGTGTGCTCGATCTCGTCTTCCCCGAGGATCACGCCCGTGTCGTTGCCTGGCGTCAGTTGTTACATTTTGGTGAACCATTGGACGAGCTCACGATCCGAGTGCGTCAGGGCTCGGGTGACTTCGTGTGGATGAAGGCTCGCGCGCGGCCCACCCGCGACGACGATGGCCGAGTGGACGGGGTGGTGGTGTCGTTGCTCAGCTGTGAGGCGCAGGTCGTCACGTCACGAGCCTTGCGCACAATTTCGGCGGGGAGCCGAGTACTGATGCGCGTGAATGATGCTCGTGAGCTCATTCAGAAGATGTGCCAGGTGGCGGTGGAAGAGGGTGGCTACCTCCTGGCCTGGTATGGCAAGAAGATGAATGACGACGTGCGGACGGTCAAGGCAATCGCCACCAGCACGGGGCATGAGTCATACCTCGATGGTCTCGAAGTGCGATGGGCCGAGGACGCTTTGGGATTCGGTCCGGCTGGCCGATCGGTCCGTTCGGGTCAGACCTGCACGGTCTCTGACATCGACACCGACAGCAACTTCGAGCCGTGGCGAGAGAATGCCCACCGTCACGGCTTCCGATCCACCGCGGCGATTCCCGTGCTCGTGAACGGGCAAGTCGACGGCTCGTGGCAGGTGTACGCCATGGAGCCGCGCGCCTTCACTCCCGAGGTACTGACGGTCCTCGAGGACATGGCCATGGAGATCGGCTACGGCCTATCGCGTCTGGGTGGTTCGGACTTCTAGTTCGCGCTGTCTTGATTCGATGTTGCTAATAGTTCTAACGTCGCGACGATCTGTTCCAACGACGAACCAGGTCCGAAGGTGGCGGCAACCCCCATCTCTCGCAGCGGCGCGACATCGTCGTCGGGGATGATGCCACCCACCACCACGGGCACGTTCGAGTCCAACGCGCGCAGGGCGTCGATGACTAGCGGAACCAGTGTCAAATGCGCGCCGGAGAGGATCGAGAGCCCCACGGCGTCCACATCCTCATCAACGGCAGTGCGAGCTACCGATTCCGGGGACTGAAACAAACCGGTGTAGATCACCTCCATGCCGGCGTCGCGTAACAGACGCGTGATGACGTTGACACCTCGGTCGTGGCCGTCGAGTCCCACCTTGGCCACGAGGACACGAACGGTCACCGGGGCCGGACCTGGTAACGACCGAAGACGTCGGCGAGGGTATTCATCATCTCTCCCACGGTCGCGCGGGCCCGCGCCGCGGCCATCAGTGGCGTCATGAGGTTGACCTCAGCGTCGAGGGCGTCGGCGCGTAGGTCGGCGAGCGCGCGCGCAACCGCGTCACCGTCACGATCGCGACGCACGGCCGCCAGGCGCGTGATCTGACGTGACTCGCCGCTGGCGGTCACCTGATGGGGGGGTGGGGAGTGGGGTGAATCATCGACGAAGGCGTTGACCCCGACGATGAGGCGTTCGCCACGCTGCACCGCGCGCTCGTGAGCGTACGCCGCGTCGTTGATGTGACCTTCGAACCAACCACTGTCGATGGCGCTGAGACAGCCCTCGAGCATCGAACCGTTGCCGGCATCGAGCAATTCTTCTAGCAGTTGTCCCACCTCGTCCTGCAATTCATTCGTCAGGTTCTCGATGAACCAGCTACCGCCCAAGGGATCGGCGACCTGCGTAACGTTGGTCTCGTGGGCGATTACCTGTTGAGTACGGAGCGCAATGCGTGCGGCGTCGGCCGAGGGAAGAGACCAGGCTTCGTCAAATGAATTGGTGTGCAAGGACTGGGCGCCGCCCAGGACAGCGGCCAACGCCTCGATCGCGGTGCGGGCGTGGTTGTTATCGGGCTGCTGGGCGGTCAACGAAACGCCAGCGGTCTGGGCGTGGAAACGAAGTTGCCACGACCGTTCGTCGAGGGCACCGTAGAAGTCGCGCATCCAGGTGGCCCACAATCTCCTGGCGCAGCGGTATTTGGCCACCTCTTCGAAGAAGTCGATGTGCGCGTTGAAGAAGAAGGAGAGATTCGGTGCGAAACTATCGACCGCGAGGCCCGCGCGGCGAGCCAATTCGACGTAGGCGAAGCCGTTGGCGAGGGTGAAGGCGACTTCTTGGGCGGCGGTCGAGCCGGCTTCTCGAATGTGATATCCCGAGATCGAGAGTGGGTGCCACTGGGGCATCTCGCGTGTTGCGAAGACGATGGTGTCGCGCACGAGGCGTAGTGAAGGTCGTGGGGGAAAGACGTACTCGTGCTGGGCCTGGTACTCCTTCAAGATATCGTTCTGTAATGTGCCGCCGACTCGCGAGCGCTCGACACCGTGAGCTTCGGCATTGGCAACGAACATGGCGAAGATCGGTGCCGCGGGAGCGTTGATTGTCATGGACGTCGTAATCGAGCCCAGGTCAATGGCGTCGTAGAGATCGGCGACGTCGTCGATCGTGTCAATTGCCACGCCACAGCGTCCCACCTCACCGAGTGCGCGCGGGTCGTCTGAATCGATGCCGAGCAGAGTCGGCATGTCAAAGGCCGTGGAGATCCCCGTCCCTCCAGCGGCGATGATGTCTCGAAAGCGTCGGTTGGTCTCGGGGGCGGTGCCGAATCCCGCGAACATGCGCATAGTCCAGAGCTTGGAGCGGTACATCGCGGGATGGATCCCACGGGTGTAGGGGAAGGCCCCCGGGTATTCAGCATCGTCGGGTCCGTAGACGGGATCAAGATCGACCCCTGATTGTGTGGTCGCGCGGGTGGCCGCCGCCGGGGTGTGCGAATAGGCTTCTCGCCATTTCGAACGGCTACTCTGATGGTCCACGATGACCTCCCGGGTCTCTCCGGACCGTTTGGTATCCCGAGATCATTCCCGTATCATTCTTACTCTTGTTTCGACGATCGCGTCGCCACACCGCCGTCGTCGCGTCGTAGGGCGCGGAAGATCAGTCTGCGGACACGATGAGGTGTGCAGCGGTATTGATGGCGTTGACGATCTCGTCGAGGTTCGAGGAGATCGAGGCGGGGGCACTGTGAGCCGATAAATCGGCGTTGGCACCGCGAAAGGCTGCGCGTGGCGACGTCGTGAGAGCCACTGGTTGCGTCTCGCCGAGGTTCTCCATCGCCGTTACCAAAGTGTGACGCAACTCCTCGAGCGCGGGAGTCGCCACTGTCGTCGCACCGCGATCGGCCTCGAAACGTAGAGCGTGCGTGGCGCGAAGTATGCGCAACCCACTCGATAGAAGTCCTCGTTCGACGCGCGGGTCGCCGCGGGTCGCCGCGGGTTCCTCCAGCAAACGCGCGACGGCCGCTTCTGCCGTGGCGAAACGGAAGTGGGCGACGCGAGAACTTGCCGAGATGGCCTTGGCGTCGTTGTCGAGGGTAAGGCAGTACTTGAGCACCTCGTCGACGTAGCGCGCGAGAGCACTGAACATGGAGGCCTCACTCTGGTGAACGTCGTGAGCGGGCGACGAGGGCCAGACCAGGTACGTGGCCGCGGAGATGATGGCCCCTAAGACGACATCGATCAATCGGTCGAGAGCAGTGCCGACCGAGTTGGTGGTACTCACCGAGAGCATGATCAAAACGAGTGACGTGACGAGACCAATGGCCACGGCGAAACTCGCCGGCCACGTGCTGTACGCCAGGCCCGCCGCGAGCGCCACCAGAACGGTGGTCGCGGCGTACGACGGATGCAGCTCGCTCACCAGGATCGCCGCCAGGGAGGCTCCGAGAGCCGTACCAATCACGCGCCCGACGCCGCGGCGCAACAGGGTGCTGTAGTCGGGCTTGAGAATCACCGCGACGGCGAATGCCACCCAGTATCCTCGGGGCAGGTTGAGCCAGTGGCTCAGACCAGTGGCCACAAGCACGGCCACGACGAGGCGGATAGCGTGACGATACGCAGTCGAATCGCGTCGGAGATTGTCGCGGAAGAGCGCGGCGTTATCTCGAAGGTGTGAGTGGCTGAGACCTCCCCATCGCACGTCCAGGCGCCAGGCACCCTGATGTGCGTCAAGCGCCTCTCGCGCGACGAGAGTGCCGATGGAACGCAGCTGGCCGCCGAGCGCCTCAAGATGGGCGAGGACCTGGCCCATCAGCGTCTCGACCTCGGCGGAGAACTCCTGCGCGCTCAGACTCGCGTGCAGTGAATCAATGTGCTCGCGCAGTCGCGCCGAACTCAGCTGCCACGTGGTGACTTGATCCGGGCGGCGCACCGCGAGAGCTAATTGTGCGATGCCGTCGGCAACCGCCGATAAGGCTTCTTGTACCTCGTTGAGCGGGGTGAAGTCATACTCGGCCAGGCGCGCGCGCAGTCCGGCAAGGGTGGTGAAATCGAGACGCGCGCGCCGGGCCTGATCGACGATGGCGCGTAGGTCGCGGTCGTCGCTGCGACCAAAGAGTGGCAGGGGTGAGAGGACGCGTTGCGCCGCGTCGATGCTGGCGAGAACGCCGATAGCGGACTCCTCGGCCGGAGTCGTGGCGTACAGAGCAAGATTGCCCAAGGCGGTGGCCACCATGGCTCGCTGGTAGCGAAGCGTCGGGGGGAGTCGAAGAACGACGAGCGCCGCGACTTCCACAATGGCGCCCAACGTGACCAGCAGCCCCAAATGCAATGCCGTCAATGCAGAGCCGGAGAATCGGCCCAGCACGACGTAGGCGACAATTGCTTGTGTTCCCAGCACCGCTTGAGTTTGGCCATAGATCACGGCCATTCCAGCGACGAAGCACCAGGGTACGAGTAGCGCCGTGTGCAACCACGGCTGGGCACCCGTCAGGGTCCCGAAGAATACTGACAGTCCGAGGGCCACGGCGTCGAGGAGAGCGAGGCGTAGCGGCAGCTTGGGTGCGCCTACCAGGGACACCACGGCGACGAGATTCGCGCCGACCGCCATGGTGATGGCAGCTCGTGGATTGTGAAGAGCGAGTCCGACGGCGAACACGACCACTACGGGAACGGCAGTAATGAGTCCGCGCACAGGAGCCAGGGATCGCAAGTTGACCTCGAACGCCGCTCCCAGAGCACGACGGGTGTTACCCACGTGCAGGACTCACGTCGCTCATGGTCGAGCCACTCCGGGTCTCACGTCGCGACGTCAGGCTCCGTGGTCGAGAGACTCGACAACGGGTCGACAATCTCCAGGGCGAGGAGCGGGGCCGACGCCTTGGAGATGCATTCCTGGTACTCAAGTTCAGGTTGAGAGTCAGCGACAATGCCCCCACCTGCTTGCACGGTCGCTACGCCGTTTCGCAACGATACGGTGCGGATGGTGATGGCAAAGTCGGCGTCCCCGCGTAACGAGAAGTAGCCCAGGGCACCTCCATAGGGTCCACGGCGCACTGGCTCGAATTCGTCGATGATCTCCATCGCGCGTACTTTGGGCGCTCCGCTGAGCGTGCCAGCGGGGAACAACGCGTCGAACGCGTCAAACGCATCGAGTCCCTCGTTCAATTGTCCCGTCACCTGAGACACGAGGTGCATCAGGTGACTGAAGCGCTCCACGTGCGCCAGTCGCTCGACGCGCACGGTACCGGGGACCGAGACACGGCCGACATCGTTGCGACCGAGGTCGACCAACATGACGTGCTCGGCAATCTCCTTGTCGTCGCGCAGGATCTCTCTTTCGAGTGCCGTGTCGTCGGCATCAGTCGCTCCACGCGGTCGGGTGCCTGCGATCGGTCGGGTCGTCACCTCGCCGTTCTCGACTCGAACCAGCATTTCGGGTGAGGCGCCGACGATTTGGATTTCGCCAGTATCCACCAGGTACATGTAGGGCGAGGGATTCAGTGCTCGCAACACGCGATACAAGGTCAAGGGGGTGACCTTCGTCGGACGGGTGAATTGCTGGGAGGGTACTACTTGAAAGACGTCACCGGCGTAGATGTACTCGCGTGCACGACGCACGACGTCGGCGTAGCCCTCCAAGGTGAAGTTGGACAGACGGGCGGCCACCTCGCGCACGTTGATGTGCTCGCGCTGGCTCGGCGCAGTGGCGACCAATCGTTCCACTTCCGGGTCGTACGCCGGGGCGGGGGCCAGGAGAGTCGCGACGATTGACTCGAGGCGTTCGGACGCCTCGTTGAAGTCTCTTCGTATCGTTGTCTCGTCAGTTACCTTGGCCAATACCACCACGGTGGTGGAATGTCGAAGGTGGTCACAGATCAGGACGCTGCCAGGAAATGAGAAGTCGACGTCAGGCCAAGGGAGTTCCTCGTCGGGGCGCGGCAGGACTTCCAAGCGGCGGACGTAATCGTACGTGACGAATCCCACGGCACCACCGAAGAACGCCGGGAGATCGGCCGGAGCGTAGGTGCGGTACGTTCCCAGCACCTGGCGTAGCGTGGCCAGGGGCCCTGTCGAGTTCACTTCGTCATCACGACCGCTGAGCCGGGTGACGTCGCCGTAGGAGTGCAGTCGCCATTGTCGATCGAGACCGATGAAGGAATAACGTCCCGTATCGTCGCCCAGCGCCGCGCTCTCGAGCAGGCAAAAGGCCCGCCCGTCGGCGAATCGCTGGTAGATCGACACCGGGGTGTCGCGGTCGAGTTGGAGTGTCTCGGTGAGGGCGATGGTGTTGTAACCGTCGCGTGCGAGCACCTCGAAGTCAGGAAAGGACAAGGTCACGTAGTTAGGTTAGTAAGGGCGACCACCTAGGATGCGTGTATGTCGCGTGCACCGCACCTACTGGTCATCGATAATTACGATTCGTTCGTCTACAACCTCGTGCAATACGTCGGCGAACTGGGCGCGACGGTCGAGGTGGTACGTAACGACAAGATGTCGGCCGGCGAAGTGGCGAGAACTCGATTCGACGGCGTGATGGTGTCGCCAGGCCCCGGACACCCGAAGTCGGCGGGTAACTGTCTCGAGATCATCCGTCACTGCGGTGAGCTCGACATACCGATGTTGGGAATATGTCTCGGGCACCAGGCGCTCGGTGAAGCGTACGGCGCCGACGTCGTACCCGCTCCCGAGTTGCTGCACGGCCGTTCAAGCGTCGTGCACCACCAGGGCCGCGGGGTGTTTTCCGGACTGCCCGAACCCATGATTGCCGGTCGTTACCACTCGCTCGTCGTCGAAGCGACGACTCTGCCGGACTGTTTCGAGGTGACGGCCACCAGTGGCGACCTCATTATGGGCATGCGTCACCGCCGCCTGGCGCTCGAAGGTGTGCAATTCCACCCTGAATCGGTGTTGACCCAGCACGGTTACCGACTGCTCGCGAACTGGCTGGAGCGATGCGGTTCGACGACCGCCGTGGAGCGCGCTGAGCAGCTCGTCGCGGTCAGCGAATCTATCCGGCGGTCCCTGCCCGAGCCCGCGCCCGCAGGTTAGAAGTTCTCGCCCACACCCACTCGACGTTCGAGTACCTCACCACCATCGCGGGTGATGACGTAGGCGCCGGGGCCGACGAAGGCCACGTGGGAGGAGTCAGCGACGACGCGGGTCGCTTCGGTCCCCTCGTACCAGATCCCGACGTGGTCATCGGTGGCGTACGCCACGCCCGGCAGCGTGGCATCTCGCACGAGTTCGTGTAAGAGAGGTCGGCGCTGGGGTTCAGAGTCGTAATGCACTCCATTGGCGTAGGGGAGGAGTCCCAAGGCGTTGGTGACCGGACAAAGGGTGGGGCCGAAGGAGTCGGTGGTGCCGCCGACGTGCCAGCAGATGCTGCCGGCCGACACTCCGCCGAGGATCACTCCTTGCTCCCAGGCCGCGCGCATCGCCTGATCGACACCGTGGAGTCGCCAAAGAGCCAGGAGATTAGCGACGGAACCACCGCCCACCCACACGAGGTCCGAGGAGAGCAATCGCTCCTCAGGGTCGGCCGACGGTTGGGGAAAGAGTTTGAGCGCGTTGACGTCGCAGCCCGCCGCGATGAAGGCCTCGTAGGCCAACGCGTAGTACGTGGGGTCGTCGCCCGATGCGCTGAACACGAGACACACGCGGGGTCGTTCTGCACCCGTGAGGCGTAGGGCCTCGAGCAACATGTTGCCCAGCCGCGCGCTTTGTTGCACGGGCCCAGCGACGAAGCCGCCCGAGGTGGCCAGTATCCGTCGCGGCGTCACGGTGCTACTTGTCGTGCAGGTGCGACGAGAAGAACTCGAGGGTGCGATGATGCGCGTCGGCGGCGGCCACGGGGTTGAAGACTGCTTCACGAGCGTCGCAGTGGAAACCGTGCTCCGCGTCGGCGTAACGCACTACTGCAGTGTCGAATCCACTCGTCGCCGCCGCGGTGCGCAGTGCCTCCACCTGATCGACTGGTATCCCCTTGTCGAGGTCGCCGTAGAGACCAATCCAGGCGGCGCGCAGCGTCGGTGCCAGTTCGAGCAGCGGCGCGAAGCCGAAGCGTCCGGCTTCGATACCTCCGCCGTAAAAACTCGCGGCGGCCCCCACGAGACCTCTCGTGGCGGCGAAGAAGGACACGGTGCCGCCCATGCAGTAACCCACGACACCGATCGACGCTGCGCCGTAGCCCGCGGCCGCCAGGAAACCCGCCGCGGCGTCGAGGTCGGCACCGATACCAGCGGCGTCGAGTGTCGCGATGGCGGTCATCGCTTCGGGGAAGTTGTCATAAGGCACTTCGGGTGAACCGACCCGGTGAAAGAGCTCCGGCGCCACGGCGTAGTAACCCGCGGCAGCGAAGCGTTCGGTCACCTCGCGAATGTGGTCGTTGACCCCGAATGCCTCTTGGATGACGATGACGGCGCGTGGTGCTGAAGGGTCACCGGCCACGTCGAGGGGGACATCGTGAAAAGTTGCTCGAGTTGTCATTGGAATGTTGGTCCCTCGCTTCGGGTTCTCTTGAGTTCATAAAAACCGGGAATACTGGCGACGGCGACGACACCGTCAAACAATGTACCGGCCGCCTCCCCCTTCGGTGCGGGGGTCACGACGGGTCCGAAAAAGGCGACGTCGCCGACGTGCACGACGGGAGTCCCGACGTCGAAGCCGACGGGGTCCATCCCGGCGAGGTGGCTGGCTCGCAGTTCGTCGTCGAATTCGTCGTTGGCGGCGGCGTCGACGAGCTTTTCGTCCAATCCGGCATCGGACAGGGCAGCCTGGGCCGTTGCCAGCAAGTCGTCACGTTCACCTTGCACGTGGAACCGTCGACCGAAGGCGCTGTAGAACGGCTCGAGCTTCTCGTTGCCGTAACGCTCTTCGAGGGCGATCATGATGCGCACCGGTCCCCAGGCTTTCTTCATCATGTCGACGTACTCCTCGGGAAGTTCGCGTCCGTCGTTGAGGACCGCCAGGCTCATCGTGTGGAAACGAACCTCCACGTCGCGGACCTTTTGAGTCTCCAAAAGCCAGCGCGAAGTGATCCAGGCCCAGGGGCAAATGGGGTCGACCCAAAGGTCAACGGTCTGCGTCATGATTGTTCCTTTCGAGAGCCGAAGGCCGCGACGATATCGCTCACCGCGTTGGTGACCGCGACGGCCGTGGGCAGGTCGAGCATCTCGTCGATGCCATGGGCGTTGGAATCGGGGCCCAGCACGCCGGTCGCCACGAACTGCACGCCGGGGTAGCGACGCCCGAGAGATGCCAAGAAGGGAATGGTCCCACCCTCAGCGGTGTACGCAGCGCGTCGTCCGAAGGAGTTCATCGACGCCTCGTCCAACGCCGCAGTCAACCAGGGCGCCAGGGGCGGCGAGAACCAGCCATCGGCGCCGTGAGATTGCATGGTGACGCGCGCACCGTAGGGCACGTCGCTACCGATCGCTCGCTCGAGCGCTTCGCACGCGCGGCGACTATCGACGTTGGGGGGCAACCGAAGAGACAGCGTCGCGGTCGTCGAGGGGCGCAGCACGTTGCCGGCGACCTCGGGGGCGGGGATACCGCTCATGCCGACCACGGACAGTGTCGGTCGCCAGGTCTGGTTGAGGATCCGGTCCGCCACGTCCTCACCCATCAGTGAGAGCCCTGGCACGGTCGGCAGACCGCGCGTGACCTCGTCGCCGAACTCGCGCGCGACGTCGAGCGCGGCCCTGCGCGCCTCATCAGGAATGTCGCCGTGCAATTCGTCCACCAGGATGTGTCCAGTCGTCGCATCTTCGACGCGGTCGATCAGTTGTCGAAGGATACGAAAGGAGGAAGGCACGATGCCACTGACCGAGCCACTGTGCTGGCCCCGCGTGAGGACCTCGACGGTCACCTGCACGCTGGCGAGACCACGCAATGATGTGGTCACCCACAGCCGGTCATAGGTGAGCGCCCCTGAATCAAGGCAGACCATGAGCGCCACATCTGCGAGGTGGTCAGTCAGGTGGTCGAGATACGCGTCGAGGTCGGGGCTGCCGCTCTCCTCGCTCGCCTCGATCAATACCACGCAGCGACTGTGGGGGACTCCGCGGGCAGCGAGTTGTTCGAGGGCGAGCAGCGCCGAGAAGGTCGAGTATCCGTCGTCTGACACCCCGCGCGCGTAGAGGCGATCACCGCGGCGGACGGGCTCGTAGGGAGCGAGACCTTCGGACCATTCACCCAGCGGAGGTTGCTTGTCAAGATGGCCGTAGAGGATGATGGTGGCGTCGTCGTCATTGGTAGCGGCCACCGTCACCATAAGGAGCGGTGTCCGGCCTTCGAGTCGTACCACCTCAACGTCGAAGTCTCCCAATGCGCGTTCGCGCGCCCACTGCGCGAGTAGTTCAACAGCGTCGTCGATTCGACCACGCGACGCCCACTGTTCGTCGAAGGCGGGCGACAGGCACTCAATGGTGGCGTAGGAGGTGAGGGCGGGCAGAGCGTCGCGTTCGAAGTCATTCAGTGTGAGGGGCACGAAGCGAGGTTACCGGTTTGTGCGTTCGATATGGACTGCCTGCCAGCAATACCAGGCAACGTCCGAACGCACCCCCACGAGGGCCTCGCCGCTCTGGCGTAGCGCCTTTTCTGAGATCATCTCGTCGAGGCCGTGCAGGAGGCTCCAACCGTGGCGGACACCGAAATCGCCCGCTGGCCATACGTCGCGTCGTCCAAGCGTGTGCATGAGATACATCTGAGTGGTCCAGGGTCCGATGCCGTGCACCGCGGTCACTTCGGCGATGATTGCCGCGTCGGACATCCGACCGTGGCGAGCAAAATTGACCCTCTCATCGCGTGAGTGTGCGGCGAGGTCGAGCATCGCGGCGGCCTTGGTGCGTGAGAGTCCCGCCGCGCGCAACTTCTCGGGTCCGGCGCGCAGTACCGATTCGATGCTCACGTCGCCACCGCAGACGTCGATGACACGCGCGTGAATGGTGTTGGCCGCGGAAGTCGCGAGCAGTTGGAAGGTGATCGAACGAATCAAGGACGGAAAGCGCTCGGTCATGGGGGAGGGTCGTCGGCCCGGCGGAAGACCTGCCGTCGCGACGACGTCACGGAATGCTCGATCCCGGCGAACGATCTCCGCGGCGGTGTCGGTGCGCAAGCTCACGGTTGAACTATGGCAGAAGCTGCGGGCTCTCGGGGTTCTCCGGGATCACGACGCCCTGGGGCACTTGGCGCGCCTCGCGTACGACAGTGGACAACAGGGCGTGGATGGCGCGCACGGGAGCCGCCGGAAATCCGAATCGTCGTCGAACGAGGCACACGCGCCGCAGTGCGATTCCTTGGATGGGTACGGCCCGAAAATTCGCGCGCAAGTGCGACGAGAGCATGGTGGAGGGCAGAATCGAAGGACCGTGGCCATCGAAGGTCAGTGAGGCGATGGTTCGCAGTCCATCGAGTTCGATGAGCGGGCGCAAGTTGATGCCCTGGGCGTGCGACGCGTCGTCAATCTCACGTCGGATCGGCGTACCGGGGAAAGGTAACAAAATCTCGAAGGGCTCGATGTCGGCGAAAGTCACTGACTCTCGTTGTGCCAGTGGGTGGGTCTTCTCGGCGATCAAGACCAGGTCCTCACTGTAGAGATCGACCTCGGAGAGTTCGGGTGCATCAACCGGCCAGGCCAGGACGGCGAGGTCGAGCACTCCAGAGACGAGCTGGGGCTCGATGACGGAGTTAGTCCCTTCGGTGATTCGCAACGAGATGTGCGGATACAGCTCGCGTTGCGCCGCTAACAGCAGTGGCACGATCCATCGACCCGCGGTGCCGATCATCCCCAGTGATACCCGTCCACGAATGTCGGCGGTCAATTCAGACACGTCCGAGGCGATGGCGCTGACCTCACCGAGTATTCGTCGCGCTCGCTCCACGACCACGGCACCGGACTCGGTGAGAGCGCCAGAAGCCCGGTCGATCAACTCAGAACCGAGTTCTGACTCGAGTCGTGCGATGCGATTTGAGATGTTTGATTGCACGGTGCCAAGTGCCTCAGCGGCGCTAGAAAAAGTTCCGTGTTCGGCAATTCCTACCAGGGCTTCGAGTTGTCGTATCTCCATGTATCAAGTATACAGATGAGAACTATTCAAAGTATGCGCTTGATTGATACCCCTGCTACCTGCATACTGGTATCAGCCTGCTTTACCCAACCCCCCCAGGGTGAGGCAGAACTTTTGCAAAAGGGCCATCCACCCCCCCGGATGGCCCTTTTGCGCTGTCTGGGGGAGTTTCATCGATCAGGGGATTGTTAGCGTGGCACTAATGAACCTCCGACTTTCTTGGCGCGCGCGAGTCGCCGTGGGGGCCGTGCGGCTGGTGAACGCATTGTCACGGCGATTAGGGCGTGGCGCCGGAACAGTGGCCGGCGGCCGGATCGGCCTTCTGATCGATCCCGGCCTCCTATGGGACCTGTCACGCCAGCGTTCGGTCGTACTCGTGTCGGGTACCAACGGGAAGACCACGACATCGGCGATGGTGAGAGCGGGTTGGGGTGGCAACGTCGCGAGTAACGAGACCGGGGCCAACATGCCCGAGGGTCACGTGGCCGCCCTGAGCGCGTCAAAGGAAACGCGCGCGGTACTTGAGACCGATGAGGCGTGGCTTCCTCGGGTGGTCGAGTCCACGACACCAGCGGTAGTTATCCTTTTGAACCTGTCGCGTGACCAACTCGACCGCGCTAACGAAGTACGTCAAATGGCCCTGCGGTGGCGTGAGTGTCTGGGATCCGAAGACTTCACCGGCGTGGTCGTGGCCAACGCCACCGACCCCTTGGTCGTTTTCGCGGCCCAGGGAGCCCGCGCGGTGCGTTGGGTGGACGTTCCCACGACTTGGCGAGCTGATGCGGCCTCGTGTCCTCACTGCACGCGTGCCATCGTCTTCGAGGAGCACAATTGGTCGTGCTCGTGCGGTTTCGCCAAACCCACAAATGTCAGCGCGACGTTGACGTCGCGACTCCAGGTCGCAGGTGAGTCGTATGAACTTGACTTGGCGTTACCCGGCGCCTTCAACGACGTCAACGCTTCACTCGCCGTCACCGCCTTGCACGAACTCGGCGTGGGAGTCTCCGAGGCGCTGGAACGCATCAGGGCATTAACGACGGTGCAAGGTCGCTACGGGCAACGTCGGTTCGGCGAGCGCAGGCTACGACTACTCCTCGCCAAGAATCCTGCGGGGACGGCGGCGTTGCTGGAGTCGCTCGAAGCTGACGATGACGTCTGGGTGGCGATTAACGCCCAGGTCGCCGACGGCAAGGACCCGTCGTGGCTCTACGACGTGCCCTTCGAGTCACTTCGCGGGCGCCACGTCTGGTGCATGGGCGAACGGCGACTGGATATGGCGACACGTCTCAACTACGTCGATGTCTCGAGCGAGGTGATCGACGATCCCGCGGTGCTTCGTCGTGGGGATGGTGACGTGACCCTGATCGCTAATTACACCGCCTTTCGCGAGTGGATGGGCAGGACGACGCCGTGCTGAGCATCGCTATCCTCTATCCCGATCTGTTGGGTACCTACGGCGACGGTGGCAACGCCATCGCGCTGGCGGCCCGGGCTCGCGCGCGCGGTGTCGAGGTCGAAGTCCTCGAAGTGACCATTGGGGCCACGTTGCCCTCGGCGTCGCTCTATCTTCTCGGCGGCGGCGAGGACGGTCCCCAACGCCTGGCCTGCGACTTATTGGCTGAAGGAGGATTCGTCGAGCGCGTCAGTGACGGAGCGTTCGTCTTCGCGGTGTGCGCGGGTCTGCAGATCCTGGGCACCTCGTTCAGTATCGAGGGTGACGGGTCATACCCCGGACTGGGTCTCGTGGACGCCGTCACGACGCGTGGTGCGCAGCGTTCCGTCGGCGACTTCGCGACCGAGGTGGCGGGGCGCACGATGGTGGGTTTTGAGAACCATGGCGGCGTGACCGTCCTGGGCGCGGGCGTGGAGGCCCTGGGTGACGTCGTGTTCGGGCGTGGCAACGATGGTCATGTCGACGGATATCGCGCGGAGCGACTGTGGGCGACGTATGCGCACGGCCCAGTGCTCGCTCAGAATCCCTGGCTGGCCGACGAGGTACTTGCGACGGTCCTCGGCAGCGAGTTGGCGCCGTGGCCCTGCGTGGCCGATCGCCTCTACGTGGAACGCTGTTCGCAGATCAGTACTCGTCGCTCGGACGCCGACCGTAGTCGGGGTCGCCGCTGACGCGACGGCCCAATTCCGCGACCGACTCTTCGATCCGCGTACCGAAACGGCGGATGTTCTCATCATCTTGTGTGTGCAAGGGTGCGCCGAAGGTGACGCTGACGGGGTGTCGGCGCTGCGAACGGCCACGCGTGTACAGCGGTGCCTTCGCGTATTTTTGACCCCGCAAGAAGCCGGCCTCGTGAATGTAAGTGGGGATCACTAATGCCTTGGAGCGTTCAGCGAGGTAGGCCGCGCCTCCCTTGAATTCCTGCAGATTCCCGTCAGGGCTACGGCCACCCTCGGGGTACAGCAACAGGTTCCAGTGGTCTTCGACAAGTTCAAGGGCGATTTGGGAGCTGCGACGGTTGATCTTGTGACGGTCGATGGGGATGGCGTTGAACACCAGTACTGTCCGGAACGCCTTCATGGTCTGCATGAAGAAGTTATCCATGGCCGCGGCCACGATGGTGCGTCGGCGCACGCGCGGCGGCAACGCCGTGAGCAGTAGGGGCGTGTCGAGGTGACTGTTGTGATTGGCCACGAAGATGAAAGGGCTGCGTCCCTCGAGGTTTTCGAGTCCTTCGACCTTCAGCGATGACATGCGACGGATGACCGGGGTGATGTAATAAGTCCAGTAGAGGTTACGGATGAATCGTGCCGCATAGCCCCGACCCCACTTCGTCGGAAAATCAAGTCCCAACCGCGTCACGAACTATCGCCGGTTCGTCTTCTTGGGCGTATAACGCTTCGAAGGAGCGGGCGTGCGTGACACGGGCGTCGATGACGTTTTACCTCTTTTGGCCCTGGGAGTCGATGCCCTGGTGCCTCGGGTGGCACGTCGCTCCTGCGCACGTTCGCGAGCCTTGATGTTGGATCCACGAAAGGTCGGGTCGCCGTACTTATTGAGTCGAAAGGCACGAACGGCCAGCCATGCGCCAAGGGCCAGGAAGGCAATACCGGCACTTCCGACGATGCCACTGGCCAGACCCAGCATGAAGCAGGCGACGATGACCCCGGGACGCTTGCGCAAGTAAGCGAAGGCTGCCACGGCCACGCCCATGACCACGATGAAGCAGAAGGAGAGGATCCAATATGACGGATGGGTAATGTCAATCTTGGAACACACCGATTTGACGAGGGCGAAGCTCGACGGGCACTTACCGTTCTTCAATTTGCTGGCGGTAACGGTGATGGAGGTGTTCTTCAGCAGCCGCTCGGGAATATAGAACAAGACGAACAAGAGGGCGACGCCGGCGCCGGCATAACTGAACTTTTGTTCGAGGTTGTCAAGACCCATCACCGCTTGGCGTGACGCCGAAGGGGCTTTAGCTTCGCGCATGTAGCGGCGCGGCTTCTGGTCGTCGGGACTTGAGTCGATGTCGGGCACGATGACAAGGCTACAACTCGGCGCAAATACCCACGGGCCGAAGAGGGTAGGCTGTTCACTTCGGGCGCTTAGCTCAGTTGGTTAGAGCGCAGCCTTCACACGGCTGAGGTCGAGGGTTCGAGTCCCCCAGCGCCCACGAGATCCATTCCGCGCGGTGAGCGTCGAACCACCAGACTCGCCGATCCGACGCCAGTGCCGTCGCAGGGAGCGCGGAGAATGCTCGGATCGGGTCGTCAGCATCGTAGAGAATACCGGTGCTGTCGTGCCACAATCGATGAGTACGATTCTCGCGGGTCTTCTCGCGTCGAAGGCCACGTAGTTGCAGCGACGGATGGGAGTGACCACCAGATGACCAGCGTCATGGCCGACGTGTCGCCCAGCGAGATGGTGACGAACTCTTCTCGGAGTCCGTGGTGGATCGACGTCGTCGTCGCTGTCGTCAGTCTCTCTTTCGCGGCGAGCCAATTCATCACCGATCGGATCATGTCCGCCTTCGATTCTGGTGTCTACTTCGGAGCGGCGTCGCAGTTCGTGGCTGGCCACCTGCCCTACCGCGACTTCGTGTTTGTGCAACCGCCGGGCGCCCTGGTGCTCCTCTCGCCGTGGGCACTCATTGGCCAACTCACGTCCACGTCCATCGGTTTCACCCTCGCTCGTGGATGTTCGGCCGTCGTGGTCGCCGCCGTGGCGGTGCTGATCAGTCGCCTCCTGAGAACCTACGGAGCCATGGCGGCGCTCGTCGGTGGTCTAGCCGTGGCTCTGGCGCCCATCGCCGCCTTCGAGATGACGGCGGTCAAATTGGAGCCGTATTGTTTGCTCCTCTCTCTCGCGGGGGCCTGTGCGGTGATGCGCGCCGAACATCGCGATCCTCGAGGTGCCTCGAGATTGATTGCGAGCGCAGGCTTCGCATTGGGTGTCGCGGGGGCGGTGAAGTTGTGGGCGTTGTTGATCTTCGTAGCTCTCGCGGTATGCGTGTGGCGCATCGGACGACAGTTCATGGTGCGATTCGCGGCGTGGGCAATGGGCGGCTTCGTCGTCTTCGCCGGACCATTCTTCTTGTTCGCGCCGTCGCAGTTCATCACTCAGGTGTTCACCGTCCAACTCTTTCGATCCCACAATGCGTTGGGCGCAGTGACCACTGTCAATCGACTGAGCCAGATCACGGGCTTGAGGAATACTCCATTGGCGCTCAACGGTGTCGAGATCTTCATGTTCTACGGCGTTATTGCAGTGTTGGCACTCCTGGGCCTGTTACTGGGTGGACGACGTCGGTTGTGTGATGACTTCTTCCTCGTCGCCAGCGCGCTGACGTTGGTAGCGCTCCTGGTCTCCAAGGAGTTCTATAATTATTACGGCTACTTTCTCGTTCCACTTTTGGTTGGCCAGAGCGTCGCGAGCGTGTTTCAAATCAAACGAGGTCTTATCGCGAGGCGAGACTCGATGTCTGGACCTGCGAGCCCTCACCTGGTGACGGTGACGAGCCGAGTAGTGCTGGTGCTGCTCCTGGGGGGCGCAGTGATCGCTAGCGCCGTCGGCGGCCACTCTCTCATCGAGGTCGATGCCGGGGCGAACCAACCGACGTTGATTGACCACTACATCCCATCTGGCAGTTGCGTGATCTTCGACGACGCGATTCAAGGTGTCCTTGCGAGCCGGCTGGTGTCCGCGTCGCCATCTTGTCCCGTCATCGTCGATGCCGGCGGATTGTCGATGGCGGTGGGCGGGGTGCACCCTCTACGATCGCTGGCTCTGACACAATTGTGGCGTCGGGACTTCCTCGCGGCGCAGTACGTGGTGCTGGCGGGCCTCACGCCACTGGGTATTCCTTGGTCGGGCACTCTCTATTCCTGGTTCGTCCAACATTTTCACGTTGTTTTTAATGGGATCAACTACGTGATCTTTCGACACGACTGACTTCGCCCCTCGTCGCCACGTCGATGCACCAGTCCCTCGTCTCGTGGCCGCGGGGACCCAAGAGTCAAGAACCGTGTGAATCGCGCGACACACCAAGCGCTCGCTCAGCGAGTACTCGCGTGACTGCCGGTGCGAGCGCGCCCGCGGACTCGAACGGTGCGAGCAGCGCTCCGGCGCGCCCGTGGAGGTGGGCACTCAGGGCGGCGGCCTCGAGAGGATCGTGTCCTCGGGCGATGGCCGCGCCGATCATCCCCGACAAGACGTCGCCTGAGCCGGCGGTGGCGAGAGCGCTGGTGCCGGCGTTGACCGCGCGCAGGTGTCCCTCTGGTGAGCTGATCAACGTGACCGGGCCCTTCAACAAGACGACACATCCCGTTTCGGCGGCCAATCGCCTCACGGCGGCGATCCGCTGCGTACCGGGCGCCACTCCCGCCAGTCGCTCGAACTCCTTGACGTGCGGTGTGAGGATGCGCGGCGCACGATGCGCCAAGGAGACGATCTCGAGGGACAAAGCGTCCGCATCCAACACCGAAGGGATGCCAAGATCGCAGAGTCGCTCCTCGAGCCACGGGCCCGCCTCCGTACCCAAGCCGGGTCCGGCCACGACGCAGGCGCTTCGCGGGTCGACGACCGCTCCGCGCACGCGAACGACCTCCGGGGGAATCTCCACCAAGCGCGCGATCTTGCCGCGGCTCTCGAGTCGCACCATCGACGCACCGGCGGCAAGTGCTCCGTGACATACCAGCGCTGCGGCACCGGGCATGAGCGGCGTACCAGCGAGCACACTGAGCGCGTGAGTCCACTTATGGTCATCCCCGCGTCCACGGACGTAATTCTCCAAGTCGCAGTCAGTGACTAGGGCACTGTCCCGCGGCGTCTCGATGCCGAGGCCAGCGAATCGGAGCTCTCCCGCCAGTTGCGCCGCCGGACCGTCGAGGTGGGCGTACTTCAGTGCCCCCAAGGCCAGAGTGACGTCAGCGCGCAGGGGTTCGCCCATGACGGCGCCGGTGTCGGCGTCGATGCCCGATACCAGGTCGACCGCCAGCACCGGCGTGTGCGGCGTCACTCGCGGCGCGAGGTAGTCGCGGGTGCAGCCGAGGCCGAAAGCGGCGTCAACGATCAGGTCGTAGCCGCGCAACTCGCGGGGTTGGTTCGCGACCTCGATGGTGTCCACCTTGCAGCCGCGCCAGGTCAAGAGGCGAGCCGCGACGCGACCATCAGCACCGTTGAGTCCTGGTCCGACCAGTACCGCGATGCGTCGCCCGTAAAGAGTCGAGAGCATCAGTTGGGCTTGTGCCGCGACCGCGCCACCCGCTTCACGTACGAGGGTGTCCACACCGCGACGCGCGACTTCGCGAGCGTCGCACTCGCGCATGACGGCGGCACTGAGCAGAGGAATCATGCCTCGTCTCCTTCGGGAGCTGGGATCAACGTGCCGTCATGAGTTGCGACACGAGGGCACTATTGCCAAGTTAGTCACGTCCGAGGATGCGTCAGCGAAACGTCAAGTTCGTCGCGAGTCGCCGTGGTGATGACGATGGCCTCGAGCCGCGTGGCCGTTCTCAAACTATTCACAGGCAACCGCGAGTGAACTCTCAATATGTGACGTCGTTTGTAACCTGTTTAACAGGCGTTTCAGAGACTCGCTTCGTAGCCTGAGGGAGTACCCGCAGTTGAGACGAATAGAGGATGAAATGAATACACGTACCCACAGGATTGGGAGATACGGGGCGGTCATTGCGCTCAGCTTGGCGGGCGTCTTCGCCACCTCGGCTGTCGCGACTGCGAGTCCCGTAGCGCACGACAGTGCCAGCTCCTACCTCCATGTCCAAGGCACCGTCACGGTGTTGACGCCTTCGAGCGGCACACCCACTTCGGTGACCATCCAGCCCCTGAATCCCAGCGTGCCGTCGGAGAACGTCTTGCTCGGCCCTGACACGGTGTACTCGCAGGCGGGCGCACCGGTAACGGTCGCAGCACTCGTCATTGGTGTGCCGGTGCGGATCGACCTGACCGGTAGCCCGGCGACGGCGGCCACCGTCGACATTTTGTCGCCACAGCCCATCTTCGTCGGCGGCACCGTGACCGCGTTGACGCCGTCGAGCGGCACGCCCACTTCGGTGACCATCCAGCCGCGTGACGCGAGCAAGCCCACGATCAATATCGACTTAGGGGCCAGCACGCTGTACTACGCCGGTGGTTCCGCGTCGAGCGTGGCGGCCCTGGTGGTCGGCGCACAGGTTCAACTCGAAGCGACGGGTACTCCCGCCACGGCCACCGTGGTCGAGATTGCCGTACCGAGGCCCATCGTGATCAGTGGCACCGTGACGGCGTTGACGCCTTCGAGCGGCACACCCACCTCGGTGACCGTCTTGCCCTTTGACCACCACGCCGTGGCGCTCAACATCGTCGTGAACTCCACCACGGTGTACAAGCAAGGCGGCTCACTGGTGACGGTGGCTGATCTACTGGTTGGCTCACAAGTGGTGATTCACGCCAGCGGCAACCCCTTGACGGCCAATATCGTGAGGATCGCCGTGCCCCGTCCCGTGCACCTCGAAGGAATGGTCACTGCGCTTAACCCGTCGAGTGGTACGCCGACCTCGCTGACGGTGCAGCCCGCGGGCTTCTTTAAGACGCCGGTCACCGTGAATCTGAGTTCGACCACGCTGTACTACCAACTCAAGTCCACCACCACCGTGGCCGCGTTGCTCGTCGGCTCGCACGTCGACCTCACCGCCATCGGTAACCCGTTGAGCGCGACCGCGGTGCACATCTCAGCGCCGTTGGCCGACGTCACCATCGGCAGCGTGACCGCCGTCACCAGCACCACGTTGACCGTGCAGCCACAGACCGCGGGTTCCGCACCCGTGACCTTCACGCTCACTAACAACACAACGTACTTCGCCGGACGTACGGTGTCGACGATCGCTGAAGTGAACGTGGGCGACATCGTGCGCGTCGCGGCGGCATCGTCGGCGCCCACCACGGCCATCTTCGTGACGGTTCGCAACTTGGCCATCATCGGTCGCGTCACGGGCGTCACGGGTAGCGTGATCTCGGTCACCGGCTTCTACGGCTCACCGTTGACGGTCAACGTCACACCATCGACGAGCTACAAATTGGCCGGCGCTTCGTCGAGTCTTAGCGCGGTCTTGCCCGGTGACCTGATCGTCGCTATTGGTCCGGCAGTGTCGGGCGTGACCAACTCGGTCGCCGCCACCACGGTTTGGATTGGCGCGAAGGACAATGTAATCTTCCACCACGCGTGGTTGCAGCACATCTACTTCTCGCAGCGCCACCACCGCTAAACGGGCGTAAGGCGGATAGAACGGCTACCGGGTAACCCCCCAAGGGTTGCCCGGTAGCCTTGTTCGGTGCCAAGTCTCAGTCATCGGATCCCCGACACGCCGTGGCGAGCGTCGAACACATGGGCGCTGCGACCTCGGATGGTCGCTCCGCTCCTCGGAGGACTCTCCCTCTTCGGCATCGGTGAGGGTCTCTTGGTGGCATCACGCTGGGGCGCCACCCCCTGGACGGTGTTCGCCCAGGGTCTTGGTCGCCGACTCGACGTATCGATCGGTTGGTCGACGCTGCTGATCTCGGTGGTCGTGATGCTCGCCTGGTGGCCCTTGCGTGAGAGGCCGGGAGTCGGCACGGTCGCCAATCTGGTCATCATCGCTTACGCGCTCGACCTGACGGCCACCAACGTTGCGACCCCCGCTAGCGCCGCGTGGCGCGCCGTCTTGGTGGTGTCGGGCGTAGGGGCGATAGGCGTAGGTAGCGCTCTCTATTTGACGACAGGACTGGGTCCAGGTCCGCGTGATGGCCTGATGACCAGTCTTCATCGTCACCTTCACGTGAGCGTCGTGTACGTGCGCCTCAGCATCGAGGTCGTCGTACTCATCATTGGCTGGTTGCTCGGGGGAGTGGTGGGTGTCGGCACCGCGTTCTTCGCCGCCACCATTGGATTTGCGATCGGCTGGAGCCTGCATGCCCTCGATTGGCTGGTGAGGAGGAGCGCGCCGTGATCGACTCGGCCCACCTGACACAATTCTTCGTCGCGTCGATCCTCATCATCATGGTGCCGGGTCCCAGCGTGTTATTCACTCTCGCCCGTGGCGTCGCCTGGGGGCGTGGGGTCGCGGTCTTGTCGGTCCTAGGTAACAGTCTGGGGACACTGCTTCTCTCGTTGGTGGTGGCCGTTGGTCTCGGACCTCTGCTGTCGCACTCCAAGGCGCTCTCCATCGTGTTGCAGATCGCGGGCGGTTGCTATTTGCTCTACCTCGGGGTGGAGGCGTTGCGCCATCGCCACGAGCACGCCCAGGCGATGACCCGGCGCGAGGCCACGCGCCCCTCGCCAACGCGCATCGTGCGACAAGGCTTCGTGGTCGGCGTCCTCAACCCCAAGTCACTCGTGTTCTTCGCGGCGGTATTCCCTCACTTCGTCAATCGGTCCCAGGGTCGCATCACGGCTCAGTTGGTCGTCTTCGGCCTTATCTTCAGCGTGATGGCCTTCTGCAGTGACGGTACGTGGGGACTGATCGCGGGGACAGCTCGTGAGTGGCTCTCGGGATCGCCCGCGCGCCTCGTCACCCTTCGCTCGATCGGCGGGTGTGTTATGTGCGCGCTGGGCGTCGTGATCATCGCGACGGCCATCACCTCTTGAATAACACGGTCCGTCGCGAGTCGGTGGTTCCTACACTGCAGAGGACGAAGGAGTCCTCATGAGTATGCACGGAGGTGCCGCCGGGCGCGGCGGACGAGCAGGCATGTCGTCGATGCGCAGGAATCGTGACATCCTCGAGCACCGCATCAAGAAGGGCACGTTGCCCCGGATGCTGACCTTCGCGAAGGTCTATCGTCCAATGATCATCGTGTTCCTGGTGGCGGTGGTGCTCGATTCCATCGTCAGCTCCGTCTCGCCTCTGGTTCTACGAGCGATCATCACGACCATCACCAGCACCGGAGCCGGCGTGGTGGCCCATCGCGAGAACATCGTCTTGGGACTGGCTCTGTTGACCGCCGTCCTCGCGCTGATCGATGCGGGCCTGTCGATGTTCGAGCGACGGGCGTCAGCGGTGATCGGCGAGAGCCTGATCTACGACTTGCGTGCGCGCGTCTACGCCCACATTCAAGAGATGCCGATCGCCTTTTTCTCGCGGACCCAGACGGGTGCCCTGATCAGCCGGCTCAACAATGACGTGATCGGCGCCCAACAGGCGTTCACGGACCTCTTCTCCAACGTGGTCGGCAATGCCGTGCTGCTCGCGATCATCCTAGGCGTAATGTTCTACCTCAGCTGGCAGATCACGCTCGTCGCGCTGGTGTTGCTGCCGATCTTTTTGCTGCCCGCACGCCGCGTCGGACGACGATTGGGCACGCTCTATCAACGAGGCATGGAACTCAACGCGGAGATGAATATGGTGATGAGCGAGCGTTTCAACGTCGCCGGTGCCATGGTGGTCAAACTCTTTGGACGCCCGCGCGACGAATTGTCCTACTTCGAGTCGCGCGCCGGTCAGGTGCGCGACATCGGAATCCGCCAGGCCACCTACCAACGCTTCTTCTTCGTCGCCCTGTCGCTCACGGCGTCACTCGCCACCGCGTTCGCCTACGGTTTCGGCGGCGTCGCGGTGTTGCACCAGACGCTGACCATCGGGACGGTGGTGGCCTTGACCGCCTACCTGACACGTCTTTACGGCCCGCTGACGCAGTTGTCCAATCTCAATATCGATTACATGTCGGCGATGGTGAGCTTCGAGCGACTCTTCGAGGTCCTTGACCTCGAACCAATGATCAAACAGTCGCCCGACGCCCGCGACATCCCCGAGGGTCCGGCCACGCTGCGTTTTGAACACGTGGACTTCTCGTACCCCGGCGCCGACGAGGTGTCACTGGCGTCGCTCGAGGCAGTCGCGGTGCTCGAGCGTGTGGAGCGCACCGCAGTGCTCCACGACGTATCGTTCGAGGTCGATCCCGGCACGATGACGGCATTAGTAGGTCCCTCTGGCGCGGGAAAGACCACCATGTCCATGTTGGTCTCACGGCTCTATGACGTCACCGCCGGTGCGGTCAGCATCAACGGCGTGGACCTGCGCGATGCGAGCACCGCGTCGCTCAATGCCACCATTGGCGTGGTCACGCAGGACCCGCACCTCTTTCACGACACCATTCGCGCCAATCTCCTCTTCGCTCGTCCCGACGCCACCGACCAGGAGATCGACGACGCCTTGCGCGCGGCGCAGATCGCGCCGCTGGTGGCCAGCCTGCCACTGGGTCTCGACACGGTCGTGGGTGAACGGGGATACCGGCTCAGCGGCGGTGAGAAACAGCGTGTGGCGTTGGCGCGCCTGTTGCTCAAGGCGCCGCGGCTGGTGGTGCTCGATGAGGCGACGGCTCACCTCGACAACGAGAGCGAGGCCGCGGTGCAGCGTGCCCTGGACCAGACGATGGCGCTACGAACCTCGTTGGTGATCGCGCATCGTCTGTCGACCATCCGCAACGCTGACCAGATTCTGGTGATCGACGAGGGACACATCGTGCAGCGCGGGACCCATGAAGAACTGCTCGCCACCGGCGGTCTGTACCGGGCCCTCTACGAGACGCAGTTCGCCCGACAGGATTCAACCCATCGAGTGGGCGCCGCCGTCGACGTGGATGATCGAAGCAGTGGTGGCTCGCAGGAGCGGTGACAGCAGCGCGATTGCTGTGTCGGCGACCGCCGAGGAGTCATTGACGTCCCAGCCCAGTGGTGCGCGCTCGGACCAGGTATCTTCGAAGACCTGGAATCCGGGGATTGACTTGGCGGCGATGGTGCGGATAGGCCCGGCGGCGAGCATGTTGACGCGGATCTTGTCGGGTCCCACCTCTCGCGCGAGGTAGCGGCCGAGCGATTCGAGTCCGGATTTCATGACGCCCATCCAGTCATAGAGGGGGTAGGCGCGCGTACCGTCGAAATCGAGTGCGATGACCGACGCGCCGCCCGGCGCCTCGCTCTTGATCATGAGGGGACGAAAGGCGCCCACCAGGGCACTGAGCGAGAACGTGGAGATCTGCATGGCCGTCGCGACATCCTCAAAGGGCGCGGCGAACATCCCGTTGCCCAAGCAACTCGGTGGCGCGAAACCAATGGCGTGCACGAGACCGTCGAGCCGACCGAAACGCGACTCCACTTCGGTAACGGCGGCGGACAGTTGCGAAGCGTCGGTGACGTCGAGTTCGATGACCTCTCCGATATCACCAAGCTTGCGAACCGTGCGCCGCGTCAATGACAATCCACGACCGGCACCCGTGACGGCGATGGTGGCGCCCTCCTCGAGAGCGCGTTGCGCGATGCCGAACGCGAGTGAATCGTCAGTGAGTACGCCGGTAATCAAGATACGGTGATTGGTCAGTATTGCCATCTTGTTAGCGTACTGAAGTTGACCAATCGAAAGGGTACGCCATGAGCACCATCGGCATTTTGGGAGGAACCGGGCCCGCCGGACAAGGTGTTGGCCTTCGCCTGGCCAGTGCGGGCTACGACGTCGTACTTGGTTCGCGCGACGCCGAGCGCGCCGCCACAGTGGCCGCGGCACTAGTGCCACGCGGCACCGGCAGCGTGTCGGGCGCGTCCAATGAAGAGGCCGCCGGCTGTGAGGTCGTCGTGGTCGCCACGCCGTGGGACTCCGCCGTCGCGACGGTTACGGCCCTGCGCGATCATCTGGCCGGCAGAGTGGTGATCTCCATGGTGAACGCCTTAGTGCGTGAGGGGCGCGAACTCGTCCCGCTGTATCCACCGCGCGGTTCGATGGCGGCGCAACTCGCGCACGCGTTGCCGGCTTCGACCGTGGTCGGGGCCTTTCACCACCTGCCTGCCTCAGAGATGGTCAACCTGGACAGCGGCCTTGACGGCGACGTGGTGATCTTCTCCGACGACGCGGCGGCGCGAGAGAGCGTGGCGCAGTTAGTCGATTCGATGCCGGGACTGCGCGCGGTGGTTGCGGGGACGATGTCGCTCGCTAGCGCGGTGGAGGCCTTCACAGCGGTGTGCATCTCGATCAACATTCGCCACAAGGCTCACAGCTACGTTAAGTTGGCGGGGCTCGCACACTGATGCAGCTCTACGACACTGCGCGACGCGGCGTCTTCGCCATGGAGCCGGGCCCCCTGGTGTCCCTCTACAGCTGTGGCATCACGCCCTACGACGCGGCCCACCTGGGGCACGCCTTCGTGTACTTGACCTTTGACGTGCTACAGCGGCGGTTGCGCGACGTCGGCCACGAGACGAGGTGCGTGCGCAACGTGACCGACGTGGATGACGACATCTTGCGAAGGGCGCGCCAACTCGGCGTCAACTACCTGGACCTGGCGGCGCGTGAGATGGCCAAGTTCGAACACGACATGCAGTTGATCAACTTGTTGCCGGTCTATTCCGAACCCCGGGCCACCGGGGCGATCCCTGAGATACTCACGATGATCGGCGAACTCTTCGACTCCGGACACGCCTACGAAGCAGGGGGGTGGGTGTACTTCCAAGCCCAGACCTTCGCCCGCTTCGGTCAGGTGAGTCACGAGGACCGCGACGCCATGCTGCGACTCGCCGCTTTGCACGGAGGTGACCCCGGCGACCCGCGTAAGCGTGACCCGCTGGATTTTGTCTTGTGGCAACCCTCGCTGGAGGACGAACCCGCTTGGGAATCTCGTTGGGGTGCCGGGCGACCTGGTTGGCACATCGAGTGTTCGGCCCTCGCGCGTCGTGAACTCGGTGACACACTCGACGTACATGGAGGAGGCCGTGACTTGGCCTTCCCGCACCACGAGTGCGAGGCCGCCCAGAGCGAGTCGGCGACGGGTCGGCCCTTCGTGCGGCACTGGTTGCACGTCGGCCTCGTCGGTCTCGACGGCACCAAGATGTCGAAGTCACTCGGGAATCTGGTCTTCGTGTCCCAACTCACCCAGCACGCCGAACCCGCCGCCGTGCGTCTCGCGATGCTCGACCAGCACTACCGCCACGATTGGGAGTGGCGAGAAGAGTTGCTCTCTCGCGCGCAGTCGCGCTTGGCGACGTGGCGTTCGACCCTCAACGGGCGCCCTAGTTCCGTTCTCCAAGAGGTACGCGACGCCCTCGACGACGACCTGAACTGTCCGGCCGCGCTCGCGGCGGTGGACGCGGCGGCGCACTCCGGCGCCACCGTCGCCCCGGCAGCAGCGCTCCTCGGCATTACGCTGTAACTGAGGAAAGGCATCATGTCGCTGATTGAAGTTCAACTCCCAGATGGCAGTACCCGCGCGCTTGAAAAGGGTTCGAGCGCCCGCGACCTCGCGGCGTCGATCGGTTCGCGACTGGCCAAGGATGCTCTCGCGGCCCAGGTGAACGGCGATTTGACCGACCTCACACGTCCGCTGAGCGACGGCGACGTGGTGGCCATCGTCACCCCCGCGAGCGACCTGGGTCGAGACGTCCTTCGCCATTCCACGGCCCACGTGCTCGCCCAAGCGGTGCTGCGTCTGTGGCCCGGAGCCCACTACGCCATCGGCCCGTCGATTCGCGACGGCTTCTACTACGACTTCGAACTACCCCACGGCGCGCGGTTCAGTGATGACGACCTGGGTCGCATCGAAGACGTCATGCGCGCCATCGTCGCCGAGGACCAGCCCTTCCTTCGTGCCGAGTACTCCATCGAGGAGGGACTAGAACTCTTCAAGGACCAGCCATTCAAGGTCGAGATCATCTCGGGTGTGCGCACCGGGGGGAGTCCCGAGGACGTGACCGAGGTCGGCGGTTCTGTGGTGTCGACCTATTCGAACACCTCAGAGTTCCAGGACCTGTGTCGGGGGCCCCACGTGCCCTCGACCAAGCGACTCGGTCACTTCAAGCTCATGCGCGTCGCCGGCGCCTACTGGCGTGGCGATGAGAAACGACCGCAACTCCAGCGCATCTACGGCACCGCCTGGGAATCCAAGGAGGCCCTGGCGGCCCACCTGACCCAACTCGAGGAGGCCGAGAAGCGCGACCATCGACGCTTGGGCCAAGAGATGGACCTGTTCTCTTTTCCTTCGGAGCTGGGGCCGGGGTTGGCGGTCTTTCATCCCAAGGGGGGCACGATGCGCCGCGTCATGGAGGAGTATTCGCGCTCTCGCCACGTCGCAGGCGGGTACGAATTCGTCAACTCTCCTCACATCACCAAAGCGGAGCTCTTCGAGACCTCGGGTCACCTCGACTGGTACGCCGACAGCATGTATCCACCAATGGATCTGGATGACGGGCAGCAGTACTACCTCAAGCCAATGAACTGTCCTTTTCACATCCTGATCTTCAAGGCTCGTCAGCGGTCCTATCGCGAACTTCCGCTGCGGATGTTCGAGTTTGGCACCGTGTACCGCTACGAGAAATCCGGTGCGGTGCACGGTCTCACTCGCGTTCGCGGCATGACCCAAGACGATGCGCACATCTTTTGTACTCGTGAGCAGATGGCCCAGGAATTGGGCGACCTCCTCACGTTCGTCCTGGGACTGTTGCGCGATTTTGGTCTCAATGATTTCTACCTCGAACTGTCGACGCGGCCTGAGGTGAAAGCCGTCGGCACCGATGAGGAGTGGAGCGAAGCCGAAGCCACTTTGGCCGAGGTCGCTCATGACGCCGGACTCGAGTTGGTGATGGACGTAGGCGGCGGCGCGTTCTATGGCCCCAAGATTTCAGTACAGGCCCGCGATGCGATTGGTCGAACTCACCAGTTGTCGACGATTCAATTGGACTTCCAGCTGCCGCAGCGTTTTGACGCGACGTACGTCGCTGGTGACAATGCTCGCCACCGCCCGATTATGATCCACCGTGCGCTCTTTGGCAGCGTGGAGCGTTTCATGGCGATCTTGATTGAGCACTACGCCGGGAACATGCCCACGTGGATGAGTCCTGACCAAGTGGTCGTACTCGGGGTGCGCGACGACCACGACGACTACGCCCACGAGGTAGCCGCGGCCCTTCGTCTCGATGGGGTGCGAGTCAGCGTCGACGCCGCGAATGAACCACTAGGGGCAAGGATCCGTCGAGCCAAGTTGGAGAAGGTCCCCTACATCCTCGTGGTGGGCGACGACGACGTGTCGTCTCACACCGTGGGTATTAACGCGCGCGGTGCCAATGACCCCGAGCGTGGGGTTCAGCTCGAAGACTTCCGCTCGAGCTTGCGCGCCGAGATCAGTGAGCACGGCTCCCCGGAACTCGCCCGTGCCACTTGATCGCTTTGCGGCATCGTGGCGCGAGGCCTACGTCTCGAGTCCTGAGGCCGCGGGGCACGCCGTCGATGATGGCGCGTGCGTCTTTTGCGCCCTGTCCCAACTCGAACCCTCGATCGACTCAGGCGTACTGTGGCGCGACGAGCTCAGTTTCGTCACGCTCAACGCCTTCCCTTACGGGTCGGGGCACTTACTGGTCTTGCCACGTCGACACGTGGGCACACTGGTCGACCTCAGCGACGAGGAGTACGCCAGCTTCTTCTGGGCCCTGCGCCGCACCGTGCGGGCGCTGGACGCGGCCTACCGCGCGGACGGTATGAACGTCGGCATGAACCTTGGTCAAGCCGCGGGGGCCGGGATACCCAAGCACCTGCACTGCCACGCCTTGCCGAGATGGAACGGTGACACCAATTTCATGAGTACCATCGCCGAGACCCGTGTATTACCCGAGTCACTAGCGTCCACGTGGCAAAAAGTCGTGGTCTACTTCGATAACTAGACCGGTGAAACACCCTCGGTAGACTGCGTACTAAGACCTGGGAGATAGATGTTCGACGGAAAGTTCCGCCAATCTGTAGATGCTGGCACCGCCCCCGTCGGTCGGTGGTTGGTGCGCGCGGGATTCTCCGCTGACGTCCTCACCGCGTCGGGTCTCGTCTTCGCCGTGGCGACCGCGTGGTGCATTGCGCAGGGTCACTTCGTGATCGCCATTGTGTTGTTGATTCTCACCGGCGCCCACGACCTCCTCGATGGGGCGGTCGCCAAAGCCTCGCAGCGCGCCAGCCAGCGCGGGAGTTTCTTCGACTCGGTGGTCGACCGGGTGTCGGACGCGGCACTCCTCGGCGGCGTGGCGTTCTACCTGGAGCGCCACCATCCCG
>Ga0182030_10001427_pt1 | contig 49208 bp, 50 predicted proteins | sample 812S3MmetaG_FD_121299 | JGI IMG/M metagenome (GOLD analysis project Ga0182030, IMG submission 121299) | Permafrost microbial communities from Stordalen Mire, Sweden - 812S3M metaG (Illumina Assembly) | ecosystem: Environmental > Terrestrial > Soil > Wetlands > Permafrost | place: Sweden... | reverse complement strand
ATACTAGCCCGCTTACTCGCAGTGGGTCTTCTATGAGCGCAAGGCCACCCAGGCATAGTGCTGCGGAGTCTATATCTGAAGTGGACGAGAAGGAAATCACCTCTCCTCTGACTGCCGTACCATCGGATGTTGCTGCAGCGATGCAAGGGGTTGATCTGACTCCATACTCAGACTCTCAGCAGTTTGCTTCAGAACCGGATAGAGATGTTACACCACAAGCTGCATTATTCGTGCTCTCTGCACCCCCGGGGCCGCGGAATTCTCGTGGATCTGTCAATTCGGCATCCACCATCACTGAACCTAAGTCCGCTGCTTCAATTGAGCCCAAGCTCGCCCCATCAAGCTCGAATTTATTGGTAGGCCCTAGAGCCACGGATGGCAGCACGGTACCTCCTCTTACGCCTCTTCGCGAAATGATGGAAGGCGCACCGGATACTTCAGATGAAGCCAGTTCGATAGCGCCTAGTGAAGGTCACAGTTTGTCCGAGCATGTTAATGGGCACTCACCTTCCGTTTCTGCTTCGTCTTTAGGCCAACATCAACGAACTCGACCTCAGAACAGTAATGTTTCTCGAAGCTCCCCACCACGCCCATCTAAGGATGATCACACACAAAAGGAATACGGTTCTAAGGCCCAAAGACCGATTCATACTTCTGGATCTAGCACTTCATCAACATCTCACAAGCTAAAACCCGTTCGTACTTCTGAAGAAGGTGGACCCCACGCTTCGGAAGATAAGGGACAAAGTTTTGAGCAGCTCATTAGGAGTGATCAAACGATTCAATACACGCTCACCCCTCAAAACATGCGCGATATTGAGGTATATTAATATCTAGGCAGTCGTAATGAAACCCCGCTAACAAGCTATTTAGGCCGAAGATTCTGTCCACACCGCAGTCCATCCGGTACCTGTTAATGGGTTAGATGGTACGAGACCACCCTCTGGCCGATCTCATTCGTCATCAGTCAGCAAGTATGTCCAACCAAAGATGCCAATCGAGGTTCCCAAGTCACCAAAACTTGTCAAACCGACTGGGTTCAAACCTGTTCCGAGACCGGCTTCAAATATTGGCACGAGATTGCGTCCAAACGCTCCCCAACCTCGAGATGCGAGAGTGGATAGAGAATCTATGGGTGATTTTGCTGAATTTATCAAGTCGACTGGCCCAGCTACCTCGTATGAAGCAACTCCTCGATCCACACCTGCGGTCAATGGCACTGGCCTTGCACGGAACGCTAGTAAATCGGAAGCTCGTGTTAGCACTCTCTCTCCGCTGCCCAGGCGTGCAGAGTCATCATCTGGTCGAAGCAAATTGCAAGCTCGTGATGCTGTAGTACCCCGAGGTGACAGCATATCTGACCTCATCGATTTCGTTCGAAGTGGTCCCCAACTCGATAGTGATACTCATCGAATACCTCGAACCGTTGCACCCTTTCGCACTACGATGGATTCTGATCAGATGTCAGGAGCTGTTGGAGGCAAGGCAATTGACGCGTCGCTACCTGATCCGCGCTATAGCCAAGCATCTACATCAGTTCACAGTTCCGTCACTTCTCAGAGTGCGTTGTTGAATGGGGGTTCTAAGATTTCCAAGCCCCTCCCCTACCAAAATAAGAAGGACCTAGATGAAGAGGATATGATGCCAAAGAGGAAGACTCGACGTGTCCGGGATATGTATCAAATCGACTTCAGTGATGAAGAAGATGAGTACGAGGCTCTTTCCTCTGTGAAGCCTATCCAGGAGGAATCTCTCGCCGACTTTCTTCGAAACGTACCTCCTCCGCCAGATTCTTCACCAGCGCCTATCTACGATGCCGGACCCGTTGCGACAAGCAAAAAGGTCAAAAAGAAGTCCAGCACGCCCAGTATCATGTCACGCTTCACCCGTACCAACTCTCATGGTCCACAAACGCCTCCAAAGCCAAAGTCCAGTGGCCATGAATCCCGCTCATCAGTCTCACGAACAGGCGCACCTCAACTTCCATCTCATACTCCCATCGCCGTCCAATTCAGCAGCAACTACAAACCTTCCTCCACCTACGAACCAGCTCGCGGTGGTGGTTACGTCTCTCAACTTGACTCTGCTCGAAACAAGGTGGTTCAAAAATCCTATCAACCTCGAGAAGCCGTCTACACCAATACCCGAACCAACGATCTCGCCAGTTTCCTCCGAGACAGCGAGCCACCAAGTTCAATGCACACGCAACCCCAAACCTTCGCACCTAGTCTTCAAAAGGAGGAGTCCAGCGCCTTCCAACGAATGTTTGGACGAAAGAAAGTGCACTAAATCCACCCACCGATTCTGCTATCCCAAGCGGATTTCACCACCTTTCATTTCCTTTGTACCAATTTGCAAACGGGGACAAAGGTTGGCTACTCTTTTTGGCCCTCAAAATTTGGGAAGACTGGCGGGCATTGAATAATAGCCATTCTGATCACAATCTACCCGAAATTCTCTTGCATACACATAGTTGTTGCGCGTGGACATTCTCATAAAAATCTCCTGTTTTTCTCCCTTTCTCAATGTTAGATACCGACACGAATATGCAAGCTTGTATGTACCTTTATAACGATTTCTCGACAAGGTGGTGGAGCGACCTTTTGCCTTCAAAATTCATGATTGTTATGCCAGGCCTTTTTCGGGGCAGGTTGGAGGATTTTACAGGGCATTAATCATGATTCAGAGATAATAGAAATGATGACTTTTATGAAATGAGTAGTTTTATTTCTGATGCTTGTGAATGTTTTGGGCTAATATAATTATGTTGACATAGCTCACACTGGCAAGGAAGACTGAACTGAGATCTTTTCTTTTGAGTGCGCATGCGTGTATGATGTGATTAGGTACTATCGAAGGGAAAGTCTAAGACCAGCGCCAGAAGGATACCGCTATTGAAAGACGGGAGAACAATTAGATGTTAGATTTCTTAGAGACTTTTTCAAGAGTTAGATGGTCTTTATGGATATGTATGATATATTATTGAAACGTTAAAGGTATATTGATGTTGCACTAGCACTAATACAGAAACAGGGGTATCTCGAAATCCAAAATCTCCCAACTCCAAGTATGGTACTCCTGAGTTGCGTACAGCTCTAACAATAGTCGTAATGTCTATTCCGTGTCGGTCGTGCTAATTCTGGGCGAAGATAAATGTGCTTGCTGTAACGTGATGGGAATCGTTCGGCCGTGAACCCCGATGTCTTCGGTTTTTGATAGAGCGTGATAGGGATGTAATGCAGTTCGTAAATCGTAGGAGATTCGTTATGTGCTGATCCAGCCAATGGGTCATAAAATATGAGACAATGTGAACTTCTTAAAGCGCCCCAAAATATCAGACAACGTAGAGTTGTAAATCTTGGTGGCACATAGCAGTCCTCTGGATGTTCAACAAAAATGTGAGACAATCAAGAATACGACTCAGTGATGACTGTTGCTCTATCATCTATGCAGATAGAAATGAGTCAGAGTGTGTTATCCGGAAGGACACATCCAAGGGTATCATTCGACGCAGAAAGGTCAGGCTGAGTTCACATCCCTTGATCGAGGAGCAGCCATAGAAGTCTCGATTGAAGCATGCCTCTTATGCATCAAAGGCGAATTTTGTAATTCCGCCACCACTCCTGCCCATCCTTGCTTCTGGTGCCCTCCTACATGATCATTATGACCCATAGCTTGAGTGGTGAGTCTTCTCAGCGGAGGCTTCCTCATAATACCCTCAGTCAACGCATGTGGTAAACCTGGTCGAATCTGCATCTTCGGCGTGTGGTGATATTTCTCTGGATCTTTCACATGAGTCTGCTCGGGATTACTCTTCGCAGCAATCAATCCCATGTATACGACCAAAAAGCGCATCCGTAGCAAGTCCAGCCTCCGCATCCTCTCCTCCAACCGTTTCCTCTTCGCAGCCCACAACAGCCTCGTACTAGAACGAAGCCTCGTCCCTCCTTCGTCTACGAGCAGGCCATTTAAATCCTCCCTCAAATCATCCCCACACTTCTGTATCTCCCTCAACAACCTGCCCATCCTCAACTTATCCTCCAATCTCGTCACCTTCGCCACATCCCTATCATAACTCTCATTCTCCTGAATCGAAAAATCAACCGTATCTATGAACGTCGTGATTTCGGACGGAGCAGCCAGGTACGCGTTCGTGTACGTGGTGGCGATTTGGGCCACAACCAAGAGCGATACCAGACAAGCGGTGAGAAGCAATAGGATTGTTAATAAGGGCAGGTCGGACGAGTCTGCCATTTGATAATGATGGCCGAAGTGGATAGAGGCTATATTTTGTGTCTCATAGTCGTGGAAGGGTCCGGAAAGCGTGGTAATTTATGACTTCATGTACTAATGTTGAGTGTACAGTAAATGTGGCATGCTCCAATTGCGTCGGGGTTGGGAAATTTATCCTTGTACTTGCATGGAACATCACATGCGACCTTTGGTTTGGTCAAGTTTGAAAAAGAGGAAGAACTTTCACGCCTGGTAGAAGACTGAAATGATGGGTAAAAGTCCGTGAGTGTATAATGTAACGAAGGGAGGATACGAATAGATATATAGAAAGACAAATAAGATTTTGGGCGTTCATCGCCGAAGCTACCCCGCCAAAAAGCGAGAAAGTCAGCAATATCACCCCGCCACGCACAACAACATCAACCCAGATCCAAACCAAACAACAAAATGGAAGTCTCAACAGCACCGCCTGTCGAACCCAGAACTCCCATCCAGCGTCCCTCCCTTCCTCCCATCTTCCAATACCCTTCCGCCGCTTCCCCACAACTCATAACCCAAGGCGCAGAAGCTCTCCTCTACCGCTCTACCTACCTCCTCCCCACGCTCCCCTGCGCCCTCAAATACAGACCTCCAAAACCATACCGACATCCGATCCTTGACCTACGATTAACGAAACATCGGATCCTATCAGAAGCGCGCGTACTAGTGAAATGTAGAAGGGAAGGCGTGCCTGTACCAGCGGTATATGCGTTGGATGAGACAGCGGGATGGCTGATGATTGAGTGGATTGAGGGGGAGGTCGTGAAGGTACGATTGAATGAGTGGTTGGAGAGGAGGAAGGAGGGGGGTGTAGCAGAGGGGGTTGCTGATGGGGAATTGGTTGCGCTTATGGAGAAGGTGGGGAAGGCGGTGGGTAGACTGCATGCTACGGGTGTTGTGCATGGGGATTTGACGACGAGTAATTTGATGTTGAGGCCTAGGAGTGGGAAAGGAAGTAATGGGGATGTTGTTATAGGAGGATTGCTGGAGGGAGAGATCGTGTTGATTGATTTTGGGCTTGCTAGTCAGAATTCACAGGATGAGGATAGGGCGGTAGATTTGTATGTGCTGGAGAGGGCGTTTGGAAGTACGCATCCGAGAGCAGAGAGTCTATTTTCAGAGGTACTGAGCGCTTATGGGAAGAGCTTCAAAGGGGCAAGCGTTGTTCTGAGGAGGTTAGAAGACGTCAGAATGAGAGGTAGAAAGCGAAGTATGGTGGGATGAATTGTTATATTTGTCAAAGTTAGGCATAGCGTCGGCGCATGGAATTGATTTTGATACCACCGTCCCTCCAGTCTTTATCATCATGTTCATAATCAACTCCTGGCGCCTGTTCACAGTCGCTCGAAGAAAATGCCCAGAATCTTCTAAAATTGGTCTTTGAAAACCCAATCATTCCCTCAACTCCGCAGACGCAAAATAACCCTTGTTCTCGATCACACCTCGATCTCGAACCACAGCAGTATATTTAACTACCCAATCTGGAGTGAGCTCTCCCTTCATGCCATCAACACCACGCTTGGATTCCGAGAGGACTCCTGCACCATTAACGCCCGCTCCTAGAAGGTCTCTCAACGTCCCACTGGGCAGAATATTGGTGCAATCGTGATGGGTCAGGAGCTCAATTCGCTCCGCTTTCGCCAGCTTGATAAGGGGTTGAGGGACATTACAGCAATCTTTGACGTTGATCTGGTCTACTTCTGGCCTCACTTTGACACGAGCCAAAAATCTTGACAACTTCTCGCTGCCATACTCTGCCAGCCCTAACCTTTTGACAACTCCTTGGTTATACAATTCTTCCAATGCTGGCCATGACGCGATCTCTTCTTCGTCATTGCCTTGCGTGGAGTTCTTCTTATCCGCCTCCCATTCGCAATCTCCGTCAAATGACATTCCGGGGAAAGATACAATGAGAAGGTCAATGGACTCGACCTTGAGTTCTTTCAAGACCAATCTCACAGCTTCTCTAGTATATTTCGCCCTCTCTTGCACAGATGCGCTGGGTAAATAGAACAATTTGACAGTAACATCATATTGGCTAGGCTCTTCAGCGAGTCCTGATAGAGACCAGTCTATCCTTGGAATATAGTAGTCTGGGCCATCGCGGGATGTCCAGGTAGAGACTTGCGGTCGATGAGGTGTCCCATAAACCTCGCCGCTCCCATTCATAGCGGATAAAGGAGGGGAGTAATCTTGCTGTGCAGCTAGGAAGTTCGCTCGGAGAGAATTTGTAAGCTCTTGATTGGATCTATCCGCGCCTGGTTTTCTGATTATCGAAGGACCACCGGTCATAATATTACTAGAACAAATCATAGTCAGCTAACAGGCCCTATCGACGGGACAGCGACCTATAATTGCTTACGATGTAGAAAGGATTAATCGCGTCATGATGGTTGAAAGGAACGTCTTGGAGGGGAAAGGTGGGATAGTGGTTCGATACAAACTGCCTCCGGGGGAATATATAGGTATAGGTATTGCGAAAATAAGGGAATGAGCAAGAGGGTACGATTCTAAGTGAACTTAGGAATATATACAGAAAAAAATAATAAAGGGCGCTTGAGAAAAACCTATATGTCACCACTGGGCTTGATGCAGGAAGTTGTTCGCGAGACCCCTCCAAAATAGTCTGCCGAAATTTAACCCCCGCAGTCCATCTCGCAAACTTCCACGATCAAAATCTCTGCCTCCGTGCATCAGAGATGGCCATCAAGTAAGTCTCTACATCGGCATTCTCTACCTACGGATATTAATCTCCTTTAGCTACTTGATTCTCCTATCGCGGCAGGGCAAAGTCGTATGTATCCAGGGACATAATATGAACTGGACACGAGGCTGAAGCATAAACAGAGGCTTGCGAAGTGGTTTACCACTCTGTCACCGAAAGAGAAAGCAAAGATCATCAAAGATGTCTCTCAGCTCGTGCTGGCACGCAGAACCAGAATGTGCAACTTCTTGGAATACAAAGGTTGGCAGACTCTCTTACTTCAAACGCACACCGCTGATGTGACCCTTGCCAAGACTCGAAGATAGTCTACCGCCGTTATGCCTCCCTCTTCTTCATCGCAGGATGTGCCTCAACAGACAACGAACTCATCACTCTCGAGATCGTACACCGATACGTGGAGCAAATGGACAAGTACTACGGCAATGTATGCGAGTTGGACATCATTTTCAACTTCCAGAAGGCTTATTTCATCCTGGATGAACTATTATTGGCTGGGGAAATGCAGGAGAGTAGCAAGAAGAATGTCCTAAGAGTGATATCGGCCCAAGACGGCATAGAAGATACGGAGGTGAGTTGACATGGTCTCTTGGCTCTTTGAGGCAGTCACATGGTTTTTCAATTCGAGGAGGAAATTTATCTCAGGGCAACACCCTCCACAATTCCTCATGCACTGACACACATTCCCCTTCACCAGGTCGATGAGGAAGTTACGAAAATCATGTAGACTGGACCCATTGCACATGTATACAGAGCATACGGTGGCGTTTGGCGCTTAGGAATAAATCACAGTTTTCCACGTACCGTCTCCATTATCTCCTGCTAATTCGATAATGCTTGGTATTTCTAGGAAGAGGAAGGACTCATCAATGGGCTAGTCGACGCGGGAGTTCTTACTTAAACCACCATACCAAAGATACTCGGGTGCTCTTGATTACATGACTGGCGCAATAGATCTGGCAAGATCATATACCCAATCCCGTGTACGGCAGTGGCGATCCGGCGTATTTGGGAAGGAACGAGATGGCGTTATGTTTGGAATGGAAGGGAAGGAAAGGGATCAATTCGATAAGTTATTTTCATGGACAACTTCTTGGCTATGATTCCTAAAAGACTATGCATTGAAGGTTGACTCAGAAGTGAATATTGCCTTTTACGAGACTATTCCTCTGCTGATTATGGTACTACTCGAGCTTTTTCGACGCCCAAGAAGAGTCATTTGCGACACCCAAAAGTTCCCGTTCCTGGCCAGCGACAGCATTAACGTTTCTTTCATGATGCAATTCGCAGGTACCAGTATATTTACTGTTTGTCTCGTGCAAATATGGTGTTTTGTTTCAAGGCAATGGAGACAACACGGATCGACGTCAGAACAGGACCTCCATCAGATGGATGTTCAGAAATTGGGGATGTCAATTTACTAACCAATATTCCCTCATTGCCTCAGAACCTGTTCCAAACCTCGTGGATGCGCCTGCCTGTTTTAATAGGTCGAAAGATCGCTAAGCCTTGATTTAGCGCGATTTGGTTCGACTTGATTGCGACAACTTCACTCCTCATCTTCTCCTCCTCACAACAACTCCAACAATACCCAATCCTCATACCAACAATGTCACATACCTGCTAGACGTCCAGTCTAGCCGAGAAACAACTTGATTCATCCTCCGCAGCCAGCGCAGGAAGTGTCATCCTTGAATCTCAGCCTCAGCAGGTCTCCGAAAACTTCTCGAGCGGAACAAAGAGCGCTGCATCAGCAGTATCAGCAATTTGATAAGTCACATCATTCCGCCATAGTCCGAGGCATCAAGTTCCTGGTAGGCCGTTCTCCGAGTCTGAAGAAGCTTCCGTGAGGCTGCCATCTTTCAATCAGGACACTCGGGTTCAGTCGCCACACGCTTACCTCTCATCCGACGACGTGCCACCATCTCATTTCCCCAACTTCATCAGATACATTATCTGGATCGCATTGATTAAGAACAAATCTAGGTGCAGGATATTCTCAAACCGCAAAGATGAAGTTCCTACCCCTTCGCGATTTTGATGACGTTACGAGCGCATTAAACTTCCACACGCCCGATTGCCAGGTCATAGGAGGCTGCGATCTTTACACCACGAAAGCCGCTGGCTCCGACAAGAAGCTATACCGCAACATCGAAAACTCTCTAGAGTCACAATATGAATCACTTCTGCGACTCTCCGCCTCAGTCTCCCCACCACAGGATTCATCGTCGGGCCCATCTCCTTTGAACCTATCCCGAGCAAGTCCTTTTGGTCCTTTGAGCCAGGTTTCAAGTCGTCGTACGTTTGCATATCTTATCGCGACGCTCAACGCGAGCCATCCCGATTACGATTTCTCACATAACCTCAGACCCGCGGATTTTCGAAAGGAGCGAAGTTTGAAAGGTGTTATTAACAACATCGATTCCACCCTTTATAATCTTAGGCCAAGCTCAGGTATGACCCTTCAAGTTCCATCGCAGACGAGCTACTCAACCTCTGCGTCTGCTTCTGCCACGAGCCAGGCATGGGGCCCCCAAATGTGGTCGCTGATTGATAAGGAGATGACTTTGAAGGATTGCACTGTTTATTGCTGGGCACCCCCCGATGACCCATTTGATGGTGATGAGGGCTCCATCTGGAGTTTGAATTACTTCTTTTTCAATAAGGAGAGGAAGCGCGTAACGTATCTCTACATTCGCGGCGTTCCAGTCATAACACACAGTCCCAGACTGCGAACAGGTATAGCAAAGCGAAGTGCTAGTGGATATGATCTTGGAGCAAACAAACGTGCCAGATACTGGCTCGGAGACCAGGCTGCAAATGTCACTAATGATCAAGACGCAGATGATTTGGAGGAGCTCACCTTGTGGAACAATGACGATGTCGACTCAGACGATGTGGATATTACCTTTGATGGAGACGAGTTCTGCGATGATTATGATGACGAGGCAGACGACGAAGATGAACAGAATTACAAAGGCCCAGTAAGAGGAGTTAGTGAAGATATTGCTGCTTCCATGGATTTGGACTGAGCTTTTACTTTCGAACGTGGCGTTCGGGGAGCTACTGGGAATAGCTCTATGGGTGTTTGTTCAACTGATTGGTATTCTCGCTTTCGCTGGTACTTGTATGAATTTGTATGTCTGTAGTAATAAGGAGCATGGTGGTGTGGCGTTCAATTTCGGTCGGTGAGAGCGATTATGGGAATTGGCGTAAGGAGTGGAGTGGAAGCAAAGTTTGATATCCCTGCTGCAAAAAATAGTCTCAATACAATTGAAACGTTTAATTAAGTCGGTGCTTTTAATAGTTCTATGCCTCAGATGGGTAGTGTCAAGGAGTGAAAATTGTTCAGATCAATGTACAGCGATTCATGGAACAATCAGGCTTCTCGTTGTTCAAGGGCAATCCTCTCTATTCCCTCTTCTACCTCTTCAATCACCGCCTCTATCAACTCTCGATCCACCACCTCTCGCTGCCAACAAAACCCTAAGACCATTGTCCCATCCCCTCCACTCACCACCCCTGTGGAGAACGTACTCCCAGAGGCAAACGCACTCCTACTAAATACGACCCTTCCGACCTTCCATTGTGTTCCCTCATATTGCACAATAGGCATAACCCCCAGATTCGAAACATCAAAACTAGACGTCCTCTCCTTCCCCACCCTCCCCAAAAAGAACTCTCGCATATCAGCTATTCTCCCAAACTTCGCAACATTTATGCTTTCCCCTTCACTCGCCAAATACTCACCTATAACACCTTTGGTTCTTCTCGCTTCTTCCCATGGAAAGCCCTCGGATTTCAAGTTCTCACGTGAGTAGTAGGCGGAGAAAGCATCGATCCAGACGCCCATTACATCCTCGTTTATGAAGTCCGGGAGCCAACGGCGGAGCGTAACGGGGATAGTACATTCTAGGGATTTAAATTTAGAGGGAAGGAATTGGATGAGTGAGGTGGCGATTAGGACCGGGAGGGTGGATGTTATTGTTGTGGAATGGGCTCGGCAGGCTTGCAGGAAAAGGGAGGTTGTTGTCGGGGGAAGTGTCAGGGAGTGGAAGGTGCCGGTATTTGGGAGGGAGATTGGGCCTGCGGTCCAGAGGTTGTGTGGGGTGTAGGGTGTTGGTGATGGGGTGGGGATGGGGAGGGGGTGCAGTTGTTCCAGGGGAGGGAGAAGAGGCGTTGTTGGGGGTTGTATTATGGTATTTGGGAGGGGGGCAGGAACCGTGTGAAGGGCGGAAAGGAAGTGTTTGTGGAAGATCATACCGGATGTTCCGTCACCGAGAGCATGGTGGAATATGAATGAAGCTACGAATTCATTCCTTGAACTGCCGTTCTTGAGGACGATGAGGCGCCAGAATGGGCGAGAACCATAGTTTTCTTTGAAGGATACATTGTGCTGGGCTTCCAAGATGTTGTCAAGCTCGATGTCTCGTTCATTCTCAAATATTGGTAACTCGCGGACGAAGAAAGCCACTGCATCATCGAGGTTGATCTTAGGTAGGCGAGCAAAATAGGGGGTTGAGGTGTCTTCATCTAGTGGGACAGCAGAGAGAATTGGGTGACGAAGGATCACAGCGGAGAGGGCAGAGAAAATGATATCTTTCAAAGTGCTTAGACTCTCGGTTTCACAGGTATATGAAGCACTTATTCCTACGTTGTTGTAGAAACCAAGTTCATGTCTAGCGGAGGAGAATTGTTCGAGAGCCCCTGATTGTGTTAGCCGAAGAGGGATATCACAGTAAATGAGCGACTTACCTAGAGGACGGAGCTTCTCGAGTCGGTGAGCATCTATATATGGAGAATCCATTGTTATATTTGCAAGAAAGTTATTATTATAAGGGAATGAAATCTAGTTGAAAGCTCCTTGGTGAGTTTCCACCTGTGATATTGTTTAGGATAAGAAGTTATCCTTCAACTTAGCAGGAAAATCCACCCCTCTTGTAGGAAACATTGAATGAGAAAAGCCCGGTAAGCACTAAAGCTAATTGAGCAGCTCGTGCCTTGTATGAGTCATCATTATGCATTATGGAAGGTGCTTTCGTGACTTCCAAGACAGAAAATGCTCGCTGAGCGTCTAGAGAAATGACCTGCCTTTGAGTTTCTACGAAGCTTGCAGCTCACTTTTCAATATCACTGGAGCTTTTTGCACTTAGGAAGGGTGGAAGTCATTAATATTCCCCACATTTCTTAGGTCTACAAATATAGATAGCTAGTTGAGGACATAACAGATGAAAGGGGCACCTCAGAACGCGTCACTGGTATTTCAAGCAGATAAAATTACATGTATATAGGCTTGCTTGATAGATAGATATCTAGATCGTCTTTGGCATATTAAAATTATAGAAGCAAATCCCACGAGGCGAAACCAAGCCATAGCGCAAAACATTGTGGCTCGATTCCGCCTCAGTCCAATACGCCGTCCCAGGAGTAGCGTAAAAGCATTTCCCCTGTCGAGAAATCTCGAATGATAGCATATACAAACGCTTAATGGGTATCATCGCTGAAATTCAAAATAAAATCAAACCTGCAACGGACCATCTGAAGGTTGAACTTCCTTTTCATCCAACGTTCCTGCCACCGACCACAATTTCTGCACCTTAAGCACCTGCTGAAGGTCTCCTCATATCACCTCGAAGGTGACAAAGAAGCAAATTACTTGCTCCACCACATCCTCCCGAAACCTCGCTGCTGGAGTTCACGTCTGGCAGCGCCATCTTGAAATTCATCAGCACCCTCAGTCGCTGAGCTTCCACTGCTGAGAATCTTCGTGCTCGGATTATTCCCAACGACCTTGAGCAAAACTGTCATGACAATGCTGCTCAGGATACTGAGACAAAGAATGCCGATCATGGTCAAGTTGCTCTTTCGGTACTGGTGAGGGCCCGGTTTTGCATCCTCTGGCCAGCCAGAGTAGAGCGCGTAGGTAGTCATGATACTTCCAAGGTTACCCAAACCAGAGACCAAAGCTGATGCAGCGGCTACCCCAACTTCGCCGTGGCGTCGTTGAAAGATTTCATTAGTCCAGGTCATACATATGGGACTATGACAATCTCAGAGTTAGTTTACTTCTTCTGGGAGGTTTAAGGAGTACAGGCTCTGATCCAAGAGTCACACGCTCTCAAGACATGCATGATGTATTGACCTATGTCTTGGAAGTAGTCATAATTGTTAATCCTGCTTTAGGGAATTACACTCTAACAAAATCAGGACTTACACTGTAGGACCAAGTCCGAAGCCAACCATGAGTAGACCTCCATATCTCACCCACGGTCGTGCATAAGGCGCAAATGTGGTGGTGAGCAATCCTATAATTTGGATACAGACCGCTGCAGAAAAAAACACGGCCCGATGGTGGTGGAATCGGTCTGAAATTGGAGTTACCAGAAGAATTGCGATCAGATCCATCTGTAATTATTAATTTATTAGAAGTGATTTCGAGAGGGACGCAGGACTTACCACCCAGATCGGTGCGAAAAGCAAGCTGAGAGTAATGCCCGAAAAACTGGGGTTAATTCCGGATATAATAACCGTTCCGTACAACTGAGTTCCGATACCAACACCGACAACTCCAAAATACATCAAAACCAATGGCCAAAGGCGCCAATCGGTTAGAACTCGTGTCAGATCTTTCAGATTCCAGGGCCTTGGATGGTAAACCCTTGTCAGATCTTGGTAATGTATTTCCGCGTCTTCGCCCTTGAGGACTGGAGGAGTTGAAGGCAGCCACTTCATCATCGAATTTCGAGATCTCTTCTCTCCAGGAGGCACTGGTCTATCGGGCAGCCACCAAAGTAGGACAAACCCTAGCACAATGGCACATAGACCGTAGAGCAGAAACATCCACTGGAAACCAACCAATCCTCCAAGTCCATCCATCTTCTGGAAGCCAGCTGAAACAAGCCCAACTACTGCCGCGGACACCTGAGCTGCAGTAAAGTATTGTCCGATCCTTTTCCCAGTACGTGATGGAGGATAGAAGAGGGTCAAATAGTAGGCCATACCTGGCCACATACCCGCAATGACCACTCCAAGGAGGAAACGAAGAAGCCTGCGAAGTTATAAGCCAGTGAATCAGAGTGTCTAGATATGAGGCCTACAGTAAACTCCAAGCAGCCTTAACGGCAGCAAAACAAGCACCTATGATCCCAACAGCTAGAACAATCCGAGCCATCCAAACTCTTGGACTGAGTCTCGTCATGATTAAGTTTGATGGAAAGTCAAACACAACATATGCAACGTAGAAAAGAGCAAGTGCGGTAGATGTCTGCTTAGCAGTCAGGTGAAGAACCTGTTCTAAGTCGTGACCAGAAGATTTGTTCATCGTCTGTGCGAGACCAACATTGGACCGGATTGCAGAGCACAGGAAGTACAGAACCCAAAAAGCTATGGACGCATTAGAATTCCCGAAAGCGTCAGGAAGGAAGCTTGGAAGGTACCTGGGATGATACGCCGGTCGATCTTTCTGAGCCCCTATGTAAGTCTACTGGAAATTTTCGTTTTCTGAAACGTACTTGTACACCTTCTCAATTCTTGCGATGTCCACCTCTTCAACCCCAGCTTCTACATTCGGATCGAAGCTCTTGTCAGGTGGTTCATGAATGTGCAGGGCTTTATCCTCGGCATCAGCCATTTTGACTGCAATGGAGGTTGCTAGGATTCCACACTCCCAAGGAGTCGAAATGAGGTCGAGTTAAATCAAGAAGAAATGTAGGAGTGAATCGCAGAGTTTACAGTATTTGTTCTCGGTGTCGGTGACTAGCACCCCGCTATCTGTTGAACTTTTCCGAAGGAAGCTTATAAGTGGGGTTGAACCCAGCACCCGCAAATGCAAATGTACCTATACATACCTTTGCCTGTAGCTACCATAGTACTTCATTATCGACGATCTGTTCACAATCACTCAATCTCGGTCCTGCCAGCTGAAATAACACGGCATGAAACTCATGTTTCGCTTCTCTAATTGCAGAAAACATACTAGTAACGTCCTTGTAGTGACGTCCGAAAGAGCATCAGCTCTCTGGGTGGCCTCTCCAGGATTGATGCCTCCGTCTGATATCCAAGAAACACAAATTCTATCTTGTGTGCTGTGAAAGTCGGAACATCTTCTCAGCTCTCTCGATTCGACCCTTTTAGCCAAAGAATGCCTTGAGTAGGTGGAGAATTAGGAAGCCCAGTGATGGAGGGTGACCAGGCGACCACTTCAAATCAAGCCTCAATCGGGTCTAACCTAGAACTGCAAAATGTCTTCTCAGCCTCAAAATGAGTTGGATGCATGTTTTGACAGTCTAATCCCCTATTTTGCGGAGTCTCCGTGGGGCTGATGCTACGATTTGCGCAGCCGCGCTCCTAGTCAGGCAACAGAATTCTAAACTTAGTCTCGCTCTATGCTTCAAAGCAATCCCACAAATGAAATTAGAGATCATGGAATCTACTCGGACTTCGCCATCATTTCAGCGCCTGCAGTAAGAAATAAGAAATGCGGAGGTTGGAATTGTCCCCACAACAAGGGTGCTAATGAGGCAACGAGGCAACGAGGCTGGTGACGTGGGGATGTCTGGATTTTGAGGTTGAAAAGGGAATATTACCTTAGCGTCGATTTAATTGAACGTCAGTCCAAGAATTGAACAAGTATTTATCTAAGTACACACGGCATGCCTATGAACAGTCTGACAATGAAGTAGAGAAATCCATGCCCATGATGAGAGGTATCTAAAGCCCCATGGCCCAGCAAGACTGAGCCCCATTTCCTCCCTATTACGCCTCATGAACTGCCAAGAACGCCTCTTTATGCTAAGGTTGAATGTTGCAAAGGGTACAGTGAAAAGAAATCTTGTCTAAAGCATACTGGCCTGCGGCATGCGCTGGATACCAGCCTGCATACTTGCCTGCAGTTGAGCAGCTTGTAGCTATTGCCAATATTAGTGAAGTCCATTCAAAGGAAATCTCGAGCATACTTGTTGTATTTGCCGCATCATTCCTTCAGCCTGGACCGAATGAAGGTCTGACTGTCTTCTCAACTCCTCGTTCTCTGCTCTGAGACGCTTCAGCTCCTCACGAATATCATTATCGCTATGCCGAGCGGTCGCACGCTTCCTCTTCTGGCCTGGTTTGGCATCTTCCTCGTCCTCCGTTACATCAGCTTCTTGCGCGCTGGCATCTGTGTGAACTCTTCTTAGATGCTCATTCAAATTTTCTTGGCGAGAAAATCCCTTGCCCGTATGTCGTTTGCAATTCTCGTGAGGGCAATTCAGTTGCTTCCTTGGACCACCGTGTTTCCCGTGAACTTCTCTTTCATGTCGGAGCAGACCACCAGAATACGTAAAGCCTGGTAACTTCTCACAACCTTCGGCTGGACACTTATAAGGCCGGTCATGCTTGTCCCTGAGTTGAAGTCAATGCGCGATTCGCTTGATGAAATGGGCGCAAAACTTACATATGTTTGCTCCATTCACACTTCCTCCCAAAATCCCGAACATCCTCTGAGCATCCTACCCAAGTACATATGAATCGGCCATTCTCTGCCTTCGTAATTTCTCTGTCAGGTTTTGGAATCGGCTTGCTTCTTCCCGGACTTGGCGCGTCGGAGGCGTTGCTGGGAAGATTTGGTAGGTGCTCGATCGCATCTTCAGTTGGAGAAGATTCAATATTTTGGGGATTGTAAGGATTCTCCGAGAGCGGCGGAGGAGGCGATGGATATCGCGGATGGTCGTTCTTGAAGTCCTCATGCTCCTGTTGTTCATGCATCATGGTCGGATAGCTTGACTCTGGCGGCATGAAAGTCCGCGAGTCGTGATAAAGCGACATCGGGTCGTTGGGGTACGGATAGATATTAGTTTGGATGGAGTTCGGGTAGAAGGAGGAACGAGGGAAAGATAAGGTAGCAGGTGAATGATGGACTGGCTCCCTGTGGCGAGAAACGTCGCAATTCTGAAATTCTTGAGATTCTACGTTCAATGGGTAAGTATTCGCCTTGGGCTGCCGTAGCGAACGAATTAGTCCAAATTCGGTAAGTTGTGGCTGTGCACCCGATTTCTGTTTTTTCTCACCTGTAAGTCGGAGTTGGCGAAATCATGCCTTTGCGGCTGCACTTCAGCTTGTCTAGCATTGACGCTCCCACTCTCATTTGTAATTTTCTGGTTGGAGAACGCATTGTAGTAGCCTTGACTCTGAGCTGGGGGCATGTCTACTAATATATCAGTCACATGCTCGCGTCTTCCAAAAATAGCTTCGATTACTTATGAGCTTGATGACTCACCTGCGTATACGTTACGAATAGGTAGAGGCGCAGTTGCCTGGATCTTTTCTTGCTCTGGCCGATGGTGTGAATAGTGGGGAGTAGCTTGCAATGGCTGCGCTTGAGCTGCGTACGGCCCAGCGCTATACGCTGCGACTCTCCGGTTGCTCCAGTCAGCCGGCGGAGTGGGATGGTAGCCTTCGCTGCCTTCGCCGAGGAATAGGTTGTTATTGGTTTGTCTCTCTAAATATTCCCTTTTGATTGGAATTCCTGAGCCTATCCAAGAATCAGTACCTGCTGTGGGTAGACTATTTCTTTTCCCTAAAGGAATGACTCTGTTGTTGCTGTAATAATACATTCACGTGTCGTTTTTGCCTTCGCCGTTCTGGACATGAAGTGTGTATTGGTCATACCACCAGGCAACCAGTGTTGAGCAATGGCAAGGCGAGAACAACCGCGCAAGATCCTTGTCGTGGTGAATGAGTCCTCAAGGTAAATGTCGAGGTGAGTTTGATACATTCCTCACGTACTTCTTGAAAATTATGAATGTCGAGCCGACAGTCAAGAAAGAAAATAAGACGAAGACCTGAGGTTTATGGTGATAGTGAATGCTCAACTTACCATGAGTATGGCCGAGATACGGTCGATTAGGGGTAAAGGAGGAGGGAATAGGGGTGCTTTGGTGGTGCCGGTGATGGGGGGCGGGTCGCGGAGGCTGCGAGATACTGCGAGAGTTAGGGGTCATGAACATCCAACAAACTCCCCATAACACTAATAATGAAGGTTTTACATCCGCCCAAGGCCAGGTCGAGTTCAAAGGGCGATGGCCCCCAGGCCATTCAAAGAACCACCCAACGCCGAAGAGAGATTGTAAACGATCAACGGTCTCGCCGAGTTGATTTCGGTGATATTCAAGGTGGCGAGTTGTGGAGAGGCGTAATCCAGCATCCTCTGATACAAGAAGGATCACTAGCAGATATTTCAAACAGATCGCGAACAAAGATCCAGCAAATTTCGGAAGGAGATAGGGGTCGATAGAAAGGGGCATCACTTGGCACTGAGAACTTGACTCCAAAGTCAGTCTTGAAAAAGACAGTGAAGCTGGTTTTCCATGATACAAATCTCCCACAACAGCTAGCATGATGAGCTCACAAAAATATGAACCTAACTCACTCATCAAAGGAAGGATTCGGCAACTGTCGTCTAAAACCCCCACCATCACTCATCGCCCCCACTCGATACACAGCAAAAACTTTAAGAGATCACTTGCTCTCCTTTAAATTCGAATTCGCAACGAACAATTTTGAAACAAAATCTTCTAACAAAGTTTGAAGGATTCATACCTGACCGAAATGAGGCCAAGTGCCTCCTACTAATAATTCCTTCCAGAATCCTCCTCTCCTTTCCCCGACGCTCAAAAATGACGCCTCTCGGGTCAGCGACCAGGAGAAGAATCCTGCCCTTCACCGCGTGAAGTGGGGTCTAAAGCATCGCCCCAGATACCCGCCGCGCAATCTGACAGGCCATCTTCCCCCTATCGAAGCGGTATGTCTTCGAAAATCGGTGTGAGAAAAACTTTCAAATCGTAGTATCCAGACCCCAAAGTTCTCTGCAGCCTTATGGACCTTGCAGCCACCGCGGGGAGCCGTGCATGCGAACGAATGAGCGAGACGATGGCGTTTGCACTGCCCCCCCAAACGGGGGCGGTGAAGAAATTCCACCAGGATGTCAGATACAAGTCAGCCATATGGATTGATTTGTGATGTTGTATTTCGCTCCCATAGGTGGGAGAGAATCTAAAATTTTAATTGTTGGCGAATCCAGATGAATCCCGCGAGTCTAAAGTAAACCGAGGTGGCTGTGCCTGGGGCGAGAAAGATGCCAAGGCCGCCATTTGATAGAGTACCGTCTATATACATTGTCGAGGCCTTTGCATTTACGAGAACTTCATAAGTGAATTTTGGCTACAACGTGGTGAACTGGATTATTCAAAGTATAGAAACTCATCATTGCCTCTTCGTCTTCTCTCACTGACAACGAAGTAATTCTGACGGGTTTTCTCATTCTTGTTTGGACATGCGGGAGGGAAACAAAAGTACTTTGCATATTCATACATATCTACTACTAAATCTCGAAGATCTCTCCAACCCCCTCTCCACCACCTCTTCTATTCTCCACCAAATCTAAACGCCAACTCTCCCAATTTTTCAAGCCTCTTTTGACCTCCTTCACTCTCTCGATCCTCTTCTTGGCTTCTTCTTCCTGAGCAAGGCGGAAAGCATCTTCATCAAAATCTAGCTCCTCGTCATCCTCCAATAGGCCTCCATCCGCGGCTGAAATTCCCCCGGTAATCGCATTGAAACCACTAGTGAAGAAGTCTCCGAGTCCTTTTCCACCCTGCACACTCCGCCTCCTGCTCGGAGACATACCTCCGCCAAGGTCCACGTCAGTAAATTTGGCCCCAGGACTAGTCACCCCTGGTTCCTCGTCATCGTCTAATTCTTTCCTACGTTCGCGCCAGATTCCTCTCCGCAGCTCATGCACTTCGCCTTCCAACTCCCGGACCTTCTGTTCCAGCCGCTGTCGTTCTTCATTCTCCAGCTCGTCGATGCCCGCATCGTCGACGCCTTGTGCATCACGCTTCTGAAGCCGTTCTCGTTCTTCTCTCAGGCGGAGATTTTCGTTCTCGATACCAGCAAGTCGAGCTCTTAGATCAGACGCTTCTTTCTCAGCCTTCTCACGCTCTCGTTTCTGGGTCTGAGACCGAGCATCGTGTTCTTTATGGAGAGTTGCCAGAGCAGCAGCTTTCTTTTCTAAGCCATCGACCTTCTTCTGTAGCTCTTCACTATGAACTTTGGCACCCTTAGCTTCACGCTCTAGGCTTCGCAATTTAGTCTCGGCTGACGTGCGTTCGCTGCCTTCCTTGACGGCTTTCTGAGTCGTTTGCTCAAGATTCTTCTTCAAGTCGCCCAACTCTCGCTGTGCTGTGGTCGCCGAGCGTTCACTTCTTGCTAGCTTATCTTCTAGAGCTGCTATTTGCTCCTTCTCAACTGTAGAGCCAGATGCGACACGATCAAGTTGGGCGCGAAGATTGGAAATCTCGATTTCCATAGATTCGATAGTCGAGTTCTTTGCTCTTAATGAAGCCTCAAGATCTGGTGTTATGGATGACATGGAGGGAGAGGAGCCGTGACGTCGTGTAGATTGTGCTTGTAGCTGTGCATTCTGACGCTGTAGAGCTGCAATCTCGGTTTTCTAGATAGTGATATTAGCAACGTAGGCTAGCGAAATTTCAATATAACACACCAGCTTTTCGATTTCCCCAGATGACGCGGCAGGGCCATCCTTCCCTTTCGGCGAGGCTACTTCAGCCTCTCGCAGATCCTCAAGCTCTTCCTCCGCTTTCTTCCAGCGCTTCTCTCCCTCACTAGCCTCTTTTGCAAGCCTCTTATTCTCCCTTTCTAGCTCCTCAATCTTCATAGCCTGTTTTCTGTAAATTTCCGGGGCTGTATCTCCTGCGGGAGGGAAGCTTGGCGAAGGGAGTCCACCTGATGATTGTCGAAATGATGACGACCGCATTCTTGACTGTTGTGATAGTGAGGGTGAGCGATTATGTGATGAGCTGGGAAGCTCAGATATGGTTTCTTCAGCATCTTGCGCTGGCTCGTCCTCAGTTGTTTTCGTATTCTCTCCATTTGCATCCATTGACGCTGGTTCCGCCTCTGATTTCCCCTCGGCATTTGGCTCATCGGCCGTAGACTCAGGCTTCTCGTCTTTCTTTGCGCCGGACTTCTTCGCATTTTTCTTCTTCAATTGCTCGACCTATACAAATCTGTCAGCTTCCAGGCTCACATGCTTTCGCGACCATGAAAGACCATACACGTTTTCTTGCCGCAGCAAGCTTCTCAGCCTGTGCCTTTGCTTCTGCGTCGGCCATTATGTCTGATTAGGTATTGATTGAATTAAGATACCTGACTCAATGTCAACATACTCATCTCTGGACAGCTATGCCTCCACCAAATGGCTTCTAAAGTTAGCGAGGTTTAGCTTCCGCTATTTAGTTCGGCAGGGGTATAGTGAAGAGCTTCAGTGAGGTGATCATTTCTTATTGATTCAATTCACAACTTCCTTAACCTTGTTCAATTCTCTATTGAGCAAATGTAAATATGGCAAACATTCCGACCTCAAATAGTCAGATATCTATACATCTCTCTGATCGAGCCCTCACGACCTTAATTTCATCATCGAATAATCCAGCATCTTCATCACAATCGCAAACTCAACGACAAGCTCTATCCTCTCTCACTTCAACAGCTATCACAGCCTACGACTCCGCTTCCCGCCTAGGACTTGGAATTCCCCAACGAATCATGATTGAAACGCGATCTTCCGGCCCAGTAATTCTCCATTCATACATCAATCCACAATCCAGCCAGAGGTCACAAGCACAACATATCAGAAATCAAGAGACTGGTAGAGGAATACTAGACCAAGCTCGAGAGGATCTCAGACCATTGAGTGGAACAACGGATAGTAGTGCTACAGGACGAAGGAGGGATGGCGAGGGGTTAGTGAATGGCGTTGAGTCTGGTAGTGATGAACTTGGAGTACAAGAGGGAGAGGATGCTGTCGAGGAGGATGGGATACAGCTACCGCCTTTGTTGATTGCTTCAGTCGTAGCGGCGCATTCTATAGACGCCTTGGAAGCGAGGAGGGCTGCGGCACGACTGGAGAGAATGGGGAGGGAGTTTCAAAGGGAGTGGGTGAGGGAGCAGGAGGAACAGAACGAGGTTATTCCTATGGCTGAGGATGGGTGAGAACAAAAAAAGGATATAGCACCACTCTTTTGAAACGGATTAAATCCCTCCGAACTAATGTGTGCGGGAGCGGAATTCGCAAAAGCCCGCAGAGGAAGCCGCAGTGGGCCCGAACTCCTATTGTTTCTACAGTTTTGAAACAATTCTGTGGACTATTGTCTCAGAATTGCTACGGAAATGAGGAAAGCGGGAAACTCCCTCTGCTATCCAGACTGGCAGCATCTGAATAATTTTTTTTTTGGACAATCAATATCCCTCAGACTCGGGCTCTGGGTGCACTTTTAGCAGAGGAAACGGTCTCAAAAATCTTGCTTATGACTATGGTAAGAGTCAAATAGATACAACGAAACGAATTTTATTCTGCTTGGTCTATCTGCATGTCATTGATCCAAATCCATCGTCAAGAAATCGCTCTATCAAATTTAAATGAGTTGTTGGAAAGCACGGTTGATAGGAGAGCGGATGTTCGGGACTTCTTTGTAGAAATCAACAGTTGCAACAGCGCGCTTGCTGATTCCTTCAGGTGTGAACTCGAATTTCTGTAAAGTAATTAACGTGGTTGTTTTTAGTTGAATATTGCATGTAATCTTACCTTATAAACATCCTTGTAAGCACCGCTAGCACCGAATCTGTTGAGACCAAATTGCTCGTGAGTGTATCGCTCCCAGCCCATGGTCGACATGACTTCAACGGACAATGAGGGAATACCATCGGGCAAGATGCTGAGTCTGTACTCCTTTGATTGGGAATCGAAGACCTCGAAGCAAGGAATGGACACAACACGTGCAGTCAGGTTGTGCTTTTCCTTGAGGTACTTGACGGCATCCACACAAATTCCAACCTCTGAACCGGTAGATACCAGAGTGATATCTGCCTTCTCAGCTTCGTGAACCACGTAACCACCCTTAATAGCATGAGCAATGGTGGAGTTTTCCAATTGTGGAAGGTTTTGACGAGAAAGAGCAATAATGCTGGGAGTGTGCTGAGAAGTCAATGCAACATAGTATGCCGCACTGGTCTCATTTCCGTCGGCTGGACGCCAGACCATGCAGTTAGGAAGGGCTCGGAAGTGGGCAAGGGTCTCAATAGGCTGATGTGTTGGACCATCTTCACCTAGACCGATAGAGTCATGGGTAGCAACCCAGATTGCGCGAACCTGTGACAAGGCAGATAGACGGACTGCTCCAGCAGCATATGAGACGAAGTTGAGGAAAGTACCACCGTATGGGATGACAGTTCCGTAGGCTGCGAGACCATTCATAATAGCACCCATAGCATGCTCACGAACACCATATCTGATGTAGCGTCCAGTCCAATCTCCAATGCCAAGAGACGGCGGCTGAAAATCCACAGCATCCTTCCATCTGGTCAAGTTGGAGCCAGTCAAATCTGCAGAACCACCAACCAACTCTGGAATTGCCTGATGAATTTTGGTGAGGACAATCTCAGAAAGCTTTCGGGACGCAACTGCATCATCTTTAGGCGAGTATGTTGGTAGATTCTTCTCCCATCCCTCAGGAAGCTTTCCGGTTAGACGACGCTTGAGATCCGCAGCTTCATCCTTGTGCGATTGGCCATACTTCTCTAACAATTGCTCCCATTCTTGTTCTTTTGCAGCTCCCTCAGCACCCTTCTTGTTGTAGAGATCATATACTTCCTGGGGAACAACGAACGACTTCTCCGGATCGAAACCAAATTTGGTCTTTACTTGCTTAATATCATCTGCCTTGAGAGGAGAGCCGTGAACACCACCAGTGCCTTGTAACTTAGATCCAAATCCAATAGTAGTTCGGAGCTTGATCAAAGATGGCTTATCCTTGACTAATTGACATTTCTTGATGGCGGCCTCAATGCCTTCTAGATCATGGTCTCCATCCTCAACGATCTCGGTGTGCCACCCGTAGGCCTTAAATCGCATCACCACGTCTTCGGTAAAGGCACAATTGGTGTCACCATCAATAGAGATATGGTTGTCATCGTAAATTGCAATAAGATTGCCCAATTGCAAATGACCAGCTGCAGATGCGGCCTCGCTTGCCACACCTTCCATCATACATCCATCACCCAAGAAGGTATATGTGTAGTTGTTGATAAGATCAAATCCAGGCTTGTTGAATTCGCCGGACGCATGGTGCTGGGCGATGGCAAGACCGACAGCATTGGAGAAACCTTGGCCAAGAGGACCTGTTGTAACTTCAATACCCTCGGTATCGTGAGACTCGGGGTGGCCGGGTGTGAGACTGTCGATTGACTAGAAGGAGATCGTTAGAGGGGTGATATGAAACCCAGAATTTTGTCACTCACTCGGAAAGCCTTGAGATCATCCATAGATAGCTTGTATCCGCAGAGGTGGAGAAGCGCATACTGTAGCATACATGCATGGCCGTTGCTGTAGAATTGATTAGCTCAAGCTTAAATTTTGTTTTTTTGATACAAAATATGGTCTTAAGATACTCCTTGGAGCTCTAGTGGAATTTTACAATTTGAAAGTAACTGGCAGTATAGACCGCTGGGTGGCAATTGGAAGCTCCGCAGATGGTCAATGCGAAATTGACTTCCCATGTCCAAGTACTTCAACAGGAAAGAGCCTTTTAGGGAGGTCAGAATGAGAGGTTGGTAGACTTACGAGAGAACGAATCTGTCACGGTTGAGCCATTTAGGATTCTTTGGGTTGTAGTTCAAGATCTTGTTGAACAGGACGTGGGCCACCGGGGCCATTCCCCTACACAAAATTATCAGCCCTGCCAAGTTCCCTTTACCTTCGGGTACTTACATGGGAGCTCCAGGATGGCCAGAGTTCGACTTGAATGTAGCATCCACCTGTATTCAATATATCAGTCTTTGATATGGTAGAATGGCAATGCCGAAGCCCTCAACAACAGCTGTTGGCGGGGCAGATTGGCGGGCTGAAAGAGGGGTCTCATACAGCTAAAAGACGAATTGTATTGATGGCAAGCCAATCTTGACCCGTGTATTTACCCATGATTGCGAATGATGAGTTGAAATAGTTGGGGAGAGATTCGATTGTTGGTGAAGTATGATTTCCGGGAGAATTGAAAGAATTTATCATCAGATGTGCTTGACGTATGTTGGGCAAAACTTCTATTTTAGTGGGGGGTCTGTTGATTTCGGACACCTAGCAGCCGCTAGAAGGCAGAGGACCCCTCCAAGCTAATATTTGACGCTGTCATTGTGTGAGGCAAGGCCAAGTCCTGCACGAAATGCCTCTTCAGCAGCTCAGTCATGGAGGGATTCCAAAGATTGAATTTAGATTGTAACAACTCCGTCTCTCTCTTCACCTCCGGGGATATATCAACTCGCAATAGGAACCCAACAATGTGGCACCGCCTTTATTTTTCTCTCTACTCTTGCTCTGCCGGTTGTGCTTAAAGGCTACAAGTAGCTGTTTGTTGTCCGGGAAATGCGAAATGCGAAATGCGCTCGCACGAATCCCGCACGTAAAGTGTCTCGAGCGCCCTGATCAAGTCTCACGATCCCCGGCCTTCTTCCTCTCCAAGCACTACGTGGTTTGCCAAGCAAACATGGACATATGGACCACGGCACAGTAGGAAACGGAAAGATTTTGAGGTTTTCAAAGGGAAACGTTGATGGCATTCTCATCGACTCTCTACACACTTTTCCCACCAATGTTAGCCGGGTCCCTGCAAGGCTACCAGCATGGATAGTGAGTAATCAAAATACTCCTCCTCGATATATGTTAAGTTTGCTAAATGAAATACATTCGGCCCAAGCACCTCGAACTCTCATCCTTTATCTGCTAGATATTCAATGCTCGAGTGAAGATTCATCTAGGATTGGTCTGGAAGTTTTCACAACGCCTTGGTAAATAATTTGAGCTTTTACATGTGGGTATCTTTTGTCGTCCCCCATTATTGAGACAGTCTATGGTGGGAGCAATATTCATCGATATTCATTAAATCATAGAATAGTCAACTACGAACATGACCCTGCTGGAAATTTCCAAAATAACATGCTTCGGAGATCTGCCGACCTTCCCTTGGGGGATCATAAACACCTTGCCACCCATCCAACGCCGACATCGCAAAATCAAAACCCAATCCATTGTCTCTTCAAGCCTTCTCGCTCTCCTCTTGATCAAAGCAGAACGCTGATACATCAAATAACAAGGGGTCCAAAATCTCAACTTTTGATTCCTCTTCCCATCCCCGGTGATTTGAATGGTAGTCTCTACTTGTCCCGGACGACGTACCCTCAAGTCTCGCATTGTCCTTCCGAAGTCTGTCCAACTCTGATTTCACATTTGAATATTCGAGTTGCAAAGACTCGTACGACCGAGAAAGATCTGTATGTCGGCCTTCGAGTTCGGCAAGTCGCTGCTCGAGTTCTCTCATGTGCTTCTCCTTCCTGTCTCTGAATGCCCGTTGCGAGGCCCTGTTTTGTGCTCGTCGTCGCTTGGAAGTGTTAGCTTGGCTCTTGCAAGTTTCCCCATGTACATACCGAATGTACATGCGAGGCCACAATTTTTTCGTTCCCATTCTTTCTCCTCCTGCGGTCATGGTCTTCGTAAATACCCTCGATGTCGAGTTCGACCGGTATCAAACCCATTGGCGTCGGCGGATATTGCATTGGATAGGATGGATATGCCATAAATCCGTTTCCGCTATAAATGTTATCGAACCCCTTCGGATTCGTTAGTATTTCTGAGTAGAACTTTGCGCTTGTTATTGGCTGCTTACATTGCAATTCATCGGCGAGCTTGCTGAAGATTCGCTAGATGTGCCATCATACGCCCCAGAGTTCATGTCTGCGGACAGAAAATATGATTGGCTATCCGCGACCCCGTCGTTGTACCCAGCCGTCATGTTTACCAGATGCAAGATTAGGTAGAGATGGTGTGTTTAGTTGTATAAGTCTGAGCTAGAGCAAGGTACGCTTTTAATAAATGTGTATTGAGGTGAGAAGTGGTTCGATTCTTCTGCAAGCCTTTGACAGTGACAGTATTCAAAATGAGGAGGGATTGCAATGGCTTAAAAGAATGTATAGCACCCCTGGGATCCGTTCTACGGATGGAATAGTCTCGGAACGACATAGCCCTCGTGCAAGTGGAGACAAAAATTAAGAGTTCTATTAGACCCCAACAGCCCCAGTAAGACTACTAGTATTGCGGAATTGAACTCCTAGAATTGGCGAAGAGGCATACCGCCTTAACCTTCACTGTTTCCGCTTGAAGGCAATGTTCTACCCAATCACCACCTCGGGCTTGTGCAGGATGAGCGGTAACACTCTTGTTCAAGAGGAGGGGTCTGATTGCCAGGGTCACTGCCCAATTCGAGTTTGCGGCTTGGGCAACAACCTATGAAATTCGTATCGACCCGGCCCAGTGCATCCATTGCAGGATACCAACAAAGTGGGACGCATGGCTGTGAAACTGATCGTCCACTCACAACACCCTTCCAAACCCAAAAGTACATTACCTAACGGTCCACACGCAAATTTCGCCCTGCTTACTTTGCTCAAAGATCCAACCCCCTGTACGCCACTCTTGCTGACATCTCCACAAGTTATCGCTAACACCCCTGGTCCCTGGTGCAGTGCAGGAAGTTAGAACCTCGTGTAGCGTGGCCGCAGCACATCATGTATGCTGACACAGAGGTGAACGCTGACTTGTCACGTTAAAGCCACAAAGCATCGTCTAAACCGTCTAACGGACGGATTCTCGGTCACTTTTAAACGCTCACAACTGCGGCAAAAAAAAAGGTTAAAGCACGTGCTTAACTCAATCTACCTAGCCACTTCCTTCTAGTGCTTCGCCATACCTTCAAAAGAAAAATAGAAGATTGGCTCAATGGCGGCTCGTGTGGCCAAAGAAAGGTAATAGACCCGGCATATCTCAAAGCACCCTAGTGATTGAATATCTTGTTGATTGATCGAACCCATATCAGACGTGTTATTATCAGTCAGGAGGCGGGAACCATCTTCCTGACTTTCTCTCTCTTTCCAAACTGCAACGGCCAAAGTTACAGATTCGGCCAAGGGAAGAGCAATGAAAACAAGAGGGTCCCAAGTCCTAAAGTTCTATAAGTGTAAACGCCAAGGATCTCCAGAAAACCGATGCTGTCCACATGTGGATTCAAGAACCCTTTTGAATGCACCGTTTTCGAAATGTACAATGACTCAGACCGCAATTCGCCCTTATTCCCGGATGCTGATTTGCTATTTTTACCATATTCTTCGTCCGTCAATCAGAAACCCTCGGCCATCGGCCAGAACGCCCGTTGAAATAAGAAGGTTCATATTCCCTTCAGGGAAAGCGATATCGCAATCAGATTAGGACGAACGCGGATGAGCGCCAATCAACGCCAAGTATTCGCCAACTCCAACTCCAATTAAGGTGCCTGCAACGCTTCACGAGTTAACTCCTAGCTTGGACCCCGTTTTTACTCCGTACAAACACCATTTATCCGGAGCGTCACATGCATCAAAGCTTAAACTCCAGTAGTACAAGATGCAAGGAATCTCGACAGACAAAACAAACGTTGACACGATGAGGTGCATCTTTCTCGAAAGGTCTTTAAGCACGGCATACAGGCAGCTGCTGGCAGAACCCTGGAAAGGAGGGGTAGGTTGACACGCCGCTTGAGAAGATGCTCTTTGATTGGATAGGTCTACGCGGAGGGGGGATAAAGTCAAAAGCGCCGCCTAGATACTGCACATCAAAGGGAAATTCCTCTGTGGACGGCCAACAAGCTTCGTCTCCCTTAACGATCTGATGTGCTGTACATTACCAGATTTCATGTCGGTACATGGTCCGAGGACGCCGAGGTTTGGATGACAGAGAAGGTCTCTTTTATGTAACCTTTCACTTGACGGGAGGTCGGTATAACATCTGACGAAGGAGCCGCGTTAATCTATTTTCCCTCCAACCGTTGTCCTTTGCAAAGACGGCTCAAGATATCAGAAGCACGGACTGCACAGTAAACAGCTTGCATTGAGGTCTAGATCTGATAAGAATGACCTGATATCTGCGTCATTGAGTTTTGGAGCCTTGTGCTACCATGGGTGGAAGAGGCTCGAAAGTGCGACGGGGGAAGTGAGTCTGATGCTCAAATTGGGCATTGTAAAGATACAAGGGGGTATTGCTACATAGATGCAAGTGCGAGGAACGATCAACTGAATGTGCCAGGAGCGTCCGGGCTGGGCGGATCCTGAATACTCTATTTCGTGGTGTTTATTTGACAATTGTGCGATTGAGAATCTATCTTTGCCATTCGGTTAGAAGAAGTCAGGCCATTATGATGAAGGTGCCGTAAAAGGGGTTTGGAGAGAATGCATGTCAAAAAGCCACATGCATGTACGATAAACGTCTTATTCGAACGTCTTGCAAAGTGTCCATTTTACAGTAGCGACTCATGGTTTAACGCCATTCTTCTCTCCGACTGGTGGCGAATCAATAAGCTTACTTCTATCAGAGGATGGAATGCTTACCATCCAAAGCTACCAGGAACCGACTGACACAATTATACGCGGCAACCTTGAAAGGGGTTCGACTTAGTATGTGCTGAAGCCCCTAACATCCAAGTTGACCAGAAGCTGTGATGATAACTTACCGTGGCCGTGATTTCCACTATCTCTTGTTCAGAGAAATGCTTCTTGAGTTCATCGAAGATCTCTTGCCCGACGCTCACATTCGCTGTCATCGCATCTGTGTACTTGACCACTGCCCATTGTTTCTCGGTCAGATCTCCTTTACCTGCCGGATCTCTCTCCTCCAAGGTTTTCAATCCTTCTTCACTGACTCCGCCATCCTTTGCCAGTGGTGCGTGATGTGACCATTCATACCAAGCCTCATTTATCACAGCCACCCTGCAAATAGCGATCTCTCTCACGTCATCACTTAAACTCGTCTTCGTCCTGATGGCGCCGAGAAAGCTGTTCCAGCCATCTGCGACCGCGGGAGAGTGCAGCAACGTAAGATCAAGTGCTTGCAAAGGACGTGGGGCACGCCGAGCCCGGACCCTGGAGACAATTGCAGCCTCTTCAGGAGTTTTGAAGGCGTTTGGATCGGACGGATCAGCGTATGGGAGACGCATGACTGCGGCAGAAACTCTTGATTCTCTGTGTGATCAGTAAGTCGTCCAGAAGCTGTTGCGTGGTCTGTCTTGTTTGGTTCAGAGGTGGGGTAGTCAGCAAAATACTGATGACTAGCTCGGCTCCAATTGCACCAACTACACAGCCAAACAAGATGAGTTACAAGACCATTAGATCTGGGGGCCAAGGGATTTTATCCCTTTTGAGAAAATCGTATGATTCGTATGTGAGCAGGGCTTGGCGTATTCCTCCAATGAGGCTTAGCAGTCTAAGTTATCACCTGCCCCCAAAGACGGGAAACTTGGAAGGTCCAGAAATGCCATACCATTCGAGCCGACAATAGGAATACTAGGTTACAGTTGGCCCTTTAGGACCGCGCCACCTTCACCTTCATCTCTACTTCTATGCTTCAAAAACGCCAGATTGTTGAGACAAGCAAAATACACATATTTTCAGCTATACCATAGCCTCCTTCCAGCCCCCTCGAAGGTCCCCAATACCACCATTCCACCCGCTCACCACATTATCCACAAGTCGATGTCTAGGAGAGTGTGCATTGACAGATTGACTATGCTCCCCAGACTTGATTCGGTACATTTAGCAAGATACGTCCAAGCTAGCTTTTGAGTTCATGAGAAGAGCAACAATCAAGCCATAAAGACCTATGGCAAGGTCAGCTCTCATATTCAAGCACTCAATAAAGGTCTCTTACCCAAGACTTCAGCGAAAATGAGGATAAGAATCATTCCGACGAACAGTCGAGGCTGTTGCGCAGTACCTCTGACACCAGCGTCACCAACAATACCAATGGCAAATCCGGCAGCTAATCCTGCCAAACCGACACTGAGACCTGCACCGAGTTGAATAAAGCCAGTGTACAGCGGTAATTGTTGCTTAAGCCCATCGGAGATCAAGACGGAAACAACCAAGCCATAAATACCAATGATACCGGCCATAATGACGGGAACAATGTCTAACATTTATCAGCTGGACATCACATATTCCATCCTTTTCGACCTACTCTTGACGATCAGGTCCGGTCGGAGGACACCCATGGCGCAAATACCAACACCTGACTTGGCGGTTCCATATGCAGCGCCGAAGCAGGTGAACACGATAGCTGATGTGCAGCCCATAGCACCAAAAAATGGCTGTGAGTAGAGTCAGTATGGGCGTGTTTTCGATGAGGTAAACGTTGTAGCTAGTGAATCGAACGTGTTGCGGTGGATCAAATGAGCGTAGGAAAACATACCGCATACACCGGGCTACATCATACATTGTCAGTAAGAGTTATCGTAGACACCAATGCAATTGAAATGATGGCAAGCGGCTTTGGGCTCAAGGAGGAGCTTATCTAGATGGCGAGGAATAGGACACTTACCAGTTGACGTAATTGATTGGGTCAGACATCTTTGTGGTGCTGTGTATTGGGCTTTGGGAAGTCGTAGGTATTTCTGAAGCTCAAGCAAGCTTGATGATTGACAGTTGAAGTCTTTTGTGATAGAGTCAAGCTTGCTGTCGTGGGTTGGGTGAATGATGAGGTAGAGAAAGCCCGTCGACGAACCTGAGCTTGGGATGACTAGAGCTGCGCGATACTTCATTTAGACTAGCGTCAAATTTAATTTTTGATTTCGAGAGAAATTCAAGACGCAAAGTGAAATTCCAAAATCAAACACATTAGATCTTCAGAGCAACAGGGCGAGCCAACGCAAGGAACCCTGTCAGCTACCTTTCTACGTCTACGCAAGTTGTATCCTTTCGACAAAAAGGTCAGTGTCGACTCTGAGGTGTCCAGCAAAATCGCAGTTTTGGAAAGCTAACAATTTCGCAGAGCCTCCACTCCATATCTATACTCGAAATGGCGGAAGAACAGAACGGATCTGCTGGTGAGTCTGAATTAATTGCAAGTTATGTTGAAAGTCGCTAATAGTCTTCCAGCTTGTATGTTTCTCCGGGATCTTAATCTTCGACGGCACTTCTAACACTACGACTTACAGGGCCTGTTGCAGATGCTGCCTTGACGCAAGAAATCCTCGACATCGTCCAGCAAGCTTCTCATCACCGACAACTAAAGAAAGGTGCCAACGAGGCTGTACGTACTATTTTGCCCTCGATTTTGTAACATTTTGAGAGCCGAGTTTTTGAAACATGTCTTTAGAGCACGTCGGCTCTTCAGCACTCAAAACATCTGCGAAAACCCCATACTGACTTAATATAGACAAAGACATTAAATCGTGGTATTTCGGAGATCATCATCCTCGCAGCAGGTATGTAAACCTTCATCATCCTTTATCTCCGAGATAGGAAAATGTTGTTAACAAATCTCAGATACTGCTCCTTTAGCTATCCTTCTCCACCTACCATTACTTTGGTAAGAAATATCGAGGAGCAAAATGCCTCCCTTTCCAGACTGTTTCATGAATAGCTATACTCATATTTACTCTTGGAACATGTCTCAACTCCCAAATCTATCTCAAAAAGTAATTGCTAACTCCAATCTTCCAGCGAGGATAAGAACGTGCCTTGTAAGTCCCCGGTCAGCCCTTGAAATAAATTCTGCAGAGAAATTTAGACTGACCACGATTAACGACGTCTATGTTCCTTCGAAGACTGCATTAGGAAGAGCTTGTGGTGTTAGCAGGGCCGTCATTTCTGCCAGCATTACAACCAACGAGGCCAGTGATTTGATGAATCAAATCAGGAGCTTGAAGGACAAGGTTGAGAGACTCATGATTTGAGCGGTTTGGACGATAGACTGCCAATACTAGGTATTACCCGGGGTATTGCCGTTTTCTAGGCAGAGGGAGAGCTTGTAGATATCGAACAAGTCATTAAACAACAGGATTCAGCAGCAGGCTGATATTGTAATACATTTGCTACCTCGAAAGTTGTGACGATCTCATTCTGACACCCATTTTGCCTGTTTAAGAAGTGTTTCAACTTCAAAGATTCCCCGTTTGAGTGCTAGAATCGATGTCCTTTAAAATGCGTTATTATATTGTAGAATAATACAACGAATAATAGAACTTTAAGGTTAATATTCATTTGATTGGCAAAAATCTATAGACGCGCGACGCACAATTCCACGCTACTGAAAATAAAACGAAGCGAATACCCTGTCGAAGCCTTCTAACGACAACACCACCAACGTCCCGAAATAAATAATCCCACAATGGGGAAGAACGGCAAATACGGCAAAGACTACGGGAAGGTGGTGGGAAAGGAAGCCTCCAACAGGCCAGGCTGGCGAGGACCCGGATATATCAAGAAAGTTGAGGCACCATCAGGATCAAAGAAGCCTAAGGAAGGCCATAGCTTGGAACCTGTGATACCCGTTGAATTGCAGCAGCTTCTACTGAATATTTTCAAGGATACATTTCCTGAAGTGCTCAACTCTGATAGTCTTCAATCATTACTGCAGGATGTGAAGGCGGCGCTTTACGAAAGGGATTTTAACCGGGCATTTGGGAAAGAGGAATATCTTGAAGCATACTCGATCAGATGGAGTCCGAGCCGGGCGCTTTGTTATCTGTCTGTGCTTATTGGGCTACAGAAGCACTTAGTACAAGTGTTCCAATCCTCTGGTAATAGCGATCCTCAAGGGAAGACTACTGATGCTCCAGCCGTAGCTGTCACCGCTCCGAACAGCATATTGAGCGCGCTTTGTTTTGGAGGGGGTGCAGCGGAAGTGGTAGCTTTTGGTGGATTTCTTCGGTTTATTTGCAATGGTTCAGCTTTGTTGCCAGATCTTACGGACAGCGATTCTGCATTACCCAAGTCCCTTTTTGGAGACAACCCCCAGATCAGCCTACACCTCGTCGACACTGCTCAATGGGGAGATGTTGTGGCAAAGCTTTGCAATGGACTCACCACTCCACCACTATTGTCGAAATATGCCAGCGCAGCAGCAAAGGCAGCAAACTCTTCTCTCATCCCTAGCGGAGTTATCACTACCAACATTAGCTCAGATGATGTTCTTGCACTGAGCCAGACCCAGCTTAAAGCTATGGTTGGGCAGCGCCCAATGCTCTGCACGCTTCTCTTCACACTAAACGAGCTTTACACAACTTCCATTGGGAAGACAACAGAGTTCTTGATGAACCTGACTTCAGCGACTCAGTCTGGTACTCTATTACTCATCGTTGATAGTCCAGGCAGCTACTCTGAAACGACTGTTGGTTCCGGTGCAAAAAAATATCCTATGCAGTGGCTGTTGGATCACACATTGCTCAAAACGGAGAAAAGCAGAGGTCAAGAAAGTACGGCAAATTGGGTCAAAATCGTCTCCGAGGATTCACATTGGTTCAGGCTGCCTGATGATCTTCGTTATCCGATATCCCTCGAGAATATGCGCTATCAGCTCCATCTCTATCGAAGAGCATGATTTCTACAGTCTGGGCTCTTGGGGTTTCTCACTGAATATATCCTTATCAAATGCGTTCTTGAAGACGGTGCACTGACAGTATTGGATAAGTTTAATATTCATAAGTCATGATAGAAAGCTATTTCAACATTAAAATATACAGAAGGTCGTTAGTTAGTACCGGCTGAACATGAGTGGCACCAAGGCCGTATTACTGTCATGGGCTATCATAGCCCTGCCCTTCCATCCGGTTGAACACGTGTTTTTAAAGAAACCTTTGACATGTTCCTTCCTGTCGTGGGTCTTGCTGAACTCACGACCAAGTTGTTTAAGGACTGCCTCCTTCGCCTTCTTTAATGTTGATACTCTCCTTTCAGGGTCATCAGCAAGTTCTTGTTGCGCTTCTTCTTGTTGAATATTGCGCTGGACCCCTTGCACATTTGGATTGAAGACGGTGGGCTGCAACATGTCTATTATGGGCTCGGACATTGGAGCCTGGGTAGCAAGCATCGGGCTCGATATGTCGAGGTGATCTGCTTTATGATTGCGCTTACGCTTGCGACGACGATGCATTCTCTTCTTCCTTGCCTTGGTGACGAGGACAGACGTCCTCGAATCAACTAGTTCCTCAGAGGGAACATCGGCCGTTGTATCGATGACTTCCGGCTCGTCAAAGTGGTCCATTTGATCTTGACTTGGGTAGGTTGAGCTGCCCCCAGATTCCGAGCCACTTTTTTGCGACGACCATGCATCGCTACCACTGTTCCTGCTCAATGGTGCCAATGCATCCTCCCAAGTGCCGCCGTTGATCAATGCAACATTCTCGAAATCGAATTCACGGACCGTATGTCGATGTTCGTAAACGAAGTCTGCTACTTGCTCGGATGACATCGTTGCGTTGCGGACTTGCATATAGCGAAGCTTAGGGAAGCTCATCGCAGAGCGAGGGGGTGCGGCTGGAAGAGGTGACATAGGCGAGGTGACTTCCGCAAACAGCTTTGCTGTCTTTCTTGGAGGCGCGAAGAGGGGATCGGTGAAGAGCGTGAATGGGCAGGGCCCTTTTCTTCCACTCCATCCAAAGCTCACTTTCTCAAGATTCGCTGAGAAGCTGCGGACATAATCGTCCAGGATCTTGAGGTGATCAAGCCCGGGCCTCAAACCTAGGAAATCCCAGGAGTCCATGGTAATGTTAAGCTTCTTGATCTGAGCCCACCTCCGTCCTGCTGAAGGAAGGCAGCCGAAGCCACGCATGTGACGGAGGTATAGAAGGCCAGAAGGATGAATGTGACTAAGAGACAGCTTTTCGAGACGAGGAAGTGGCGCTCGCTCGATGGCTATCCGAAGGCTTACGAGAGCATAGTCTACTGCATCTCGTCGATATCTTTGAGCTGGGTCTTGGCCAGGACATGATATAGTGAGATGTCGCAGGTTCGGTAGATTCGACATTACGTTTATAAATGCCGGGACATTGGTCGCTGCGTGGAATATGGGGGGATATTGCTGAGTTAGGACGTTACCAAGTTCTGGTGAGCCATATTTTGGACGTAGGGTGACTGATGCGGTGGACGTATGAGGAGTATATAGGAAGTTGACCTCTCGTCCGGTCATGGGATTAAGAAGTGGTGGGAGGAAGGTCGAGTCTGTATGCGGCATCGAGAACGTCAAGTGTTGGATGTGATGTCCTACTCGAGAGAGTGCTTCGAGACGGGAAGGGCGTGTTAAGGAACTTGGTGTGAAGGTCAGGCATATTCGGGTGAAGAGGGTTGGAGTTATGAGTTCACAGCACTCTGAATCCGTGAGACGCAAGGAGCTCATGGAGGCAGTGTCCATATGTGGGAGAATATTCAATCGAATGCCTTCGTTCCTCCAAAGGAGGAAGAAAGCTGGGCTAGCAGTGGCCATAACTTGCGCATGTCGTCTAGGAAGGATATGAGGGTATTGCGGGCGGCGAGATCAAAGATCAAAAACAAAAGAGTCAAGAATATTGGGAAGGAATAAGAGCAGTTATGAATTGAGAATGTGATCGCTTTAGTATAGAGTAATTGGTGTTCTGCGGAGGAGTCTCATGTTCCAATGATGGCACTGATACCCCACGAAACAATGTTTCTTACTTCACACCACATCGAATGAAGAGATGCACGTCAACCCAACTTGCGGCCCTGATATATCCAAACATCGCAACCCCATAAATCAATTAATCCCTCAGCCCAACTCACGTGATATGCATATGTGACTCACTGTTTTGTTGTGGAATAGATGCAGACATTGCAGCAATTGCTGCATACAAAATGGACCAGAAACACGAAAATATCACGATCGCGATGCGGATGTTGGAGCGTGGCAGCCGCGTTTACTGGATTGGAAATGTGGCGGCGCAGTACTGGATATGCAGCCTGCATAACTTGGCGAGCCGTTGTTTCGTCGATCCAATGTGTCGCCCAATAGAAAAAGCTGAAACGTGGAGCTTGTAGCGTCCAGAACTTGGCCGATTAAAAGGCGAGGGGTTGGGAGGATATGGGGGGTGACCGCGGGGGGCTGGAGTGAACCAATGAAAGAGAGAAAGAGATTCTCGCGTTCTCGAACAATACTAGTAATCGCGAAACAGACGCGCTGTCGGCTCTGGTAAGAAAAGGTGGGACAAAACATTCTTCTTCATCCGCGATGTATGTTTTGTCTGGGCGAGAGCACTGCCCCTCAACGCTTCTCTTCAAGTTCTCCTTACGTGAAATGTTTGGAAAACAGAGGGACAATCAGATGTGTTTCTCTATACAAGTAGAGTTCTTAGAACTCAGATTCAGGCCGCCTTCTTAACATAGTCGGGTCATTGATGATGTCGAGGCTCCTGCAGTAGTATTGCCGTCCTCATCAAATACGCGAGCGTCGCTGGAATTATAAGTTAGTCAGATGGATGTTTCCATATCTTGTTATTTGAAATTAATAAGCTATGAATATCAGTTCGCGCAGCTCTAGGTAATGCTGGAAAACTTAAGTTTCTGTTTGGACTCTTGATACTGAACGTGAGAACGTCGAAGTCGACATCGTCTGACCATACTTGCATAAGGCCACCATTAATGTCAGAATAACTTTTGGATTTCCAGTCTCCTTTCCCACAATCATTCATCCCATACTCTGCCCCGGGACGGCTCTTGCATTCTTAATCTGAGAATTTGGGATAAGGCCCACAACTTGGGTGGTGAGGTTCCCAGACTACAAAAGGAGAGAGTATATATAACTTTTCTGGGCTACCTATTCACGACTTGAAGGGTCTACTCTTGAACATGTCATCTTAAATCTAAGAAGTTATGGTAACAACAGATGATCTGCTTGTCCTGAATCAAAAATGGATGCGCATGGCTCAGTGTCAAAGGAGACACGGGAGAAACCGTCAGGGTCCGGAGGAGCTTGCTTCATGGGTATCAATTCAACTGTTCAGAAACTCTTTGCGACACATCCTCCTAGACGAATTTAGGGAAAGGAAATCTAAACAGAGTTTTACACTCAATGCATTATAGTATAGGCGTCTTCTTGTTTTCACGCTGCCTCGTTGTGGAGAGCGTGGAGACTCCGGAAACAGGTTTGGTTGTCTCGACAAATGTGACACTCTCATGCGCCAGGAATTTTGTTGAGCCAGATAGTATTTCCAGAAATGGCTGTCGTTACTTTTGCTCCAAGTTTTGACTTTCTTCACAGATGAGACCCACAACCCAAGGATAATTATCAGCAGCGAAGGTTCAATCGACTGCGCCAGCCGAATGTGTGAATGGATTACACCTATCAGAATACCTTAAACACTCAGACACTTGCCTCTCCTCTCTGAACTTGACCTGGTAAGTTTTAGCCTCGACTCCCATCTTGGCCGGTTTGCATTTTATAGCAGGTGATTAATCGTTGTGGTTGATGTAGCCTAGGTATGTAATAACCGCAAGCCAAGCAACTCTTGAGGATGCTAATACACCTGATCGTACTCAACCATGAATCAACGAACTCTTAGGAATCTTCGGTAAAGCATCATTAGAGTCTCTGCTGAAGTGGGTGACACATGTCAAGTACTAGATAGAGAACCGAGAAGGTCACCAAGGTCATCGAGAGAACCAGAATTAGGATCACTTATAGGAAAACGACAATAGACAAAACTGCCTAAATAGAAAGCCAGAAACAAAGGCAAATCTTGAATGAATTCACGCCTGCAATATCGTATAATTACTCAAGGAAGACTATCTCAGACAATCTGCCTTCACATTATCTAGGTAGGCTTTAGCGATTGGCTTCAACGTTCCAAGCACAGTTCTCCTTCTTCTGAGCTTGTCATATATCCACACCGTTGCCAAAGCGTCGTCGAAGTCTCGTCGTACTGCAAAAGCTTGTACCACGGAGGGCGGAGACAACTCCTAACGGTACAGCCTGCTAAACTCGGTAGCCAATTAATGATCAGTCTCCAGTAGGACAGCCAGCTGCCACTACGCCGTCCAAACGGCTCTCTCGAAGGGTCCTACAAAGAGATTCCTAACTTGCTTCAAAACTCCTTCAATTACAGAATCATATGCGCCTTTATGTAGATGATAACGATTCTCATCATTTTTGACCCTCGCATCGTAATCTAGGAAACAAGCTCGTTCAAATATGCTTAATAAGTGAAATATCGATCGCGGACCTATAGAGATCCTTGCCAGTGCTAGCGAATCTGACAGGCGATCCGTTCTAGAACTAGCAGCCCATGAAAGCCCATCTCCCTTCCATCCCAGCGAGCCTCTTCTTTCGTGCTCATCAAATCATCACGAACAATTCGCCAATGCAACCTGTGCCCAGTGTCACGGTATTTCTCCAATCTTAGTCTTGAAGCGCTCGTGTGATATGTAACACCTGTCAACTCTACTCCACAATCGATCCTTCAGTGGCCAGTCGAACTCTATTTTCCTTACCGATACCCCGAGATCTGCAAGCGATCTCAGCTCATCCCAGCGGACAATTCTCTGTTTCCAACGACGATTCCATAAGATTTGGAGTTCCGGTCTGGAGGGAGGGAACATGCGCGGAGTTCTTTGATTCACATCCCTACTATACGTCGAGGGTGACTGCCGACGCCTTGGGTAGCCCCGAGAGAGAAAGAAGAAGTCTTGCCAATCGAACTGGAAGACTCAATGGGACTTATGCTGCAACGACGGACAATTCACAATCTTTAGCAGGCATTCGCCATGCGGATTGGTATTAGAGAGCAGCTGGCAGGTCTTGTGCTTTTGTGCGCCCTCGTGCCTTTGGCAATTCTTGCGATCACTACGTGGGTCAATAATCACAATTTTGTGAGTGCTCTATGTTCATTCCTAATCCTGCCAATCTGTTCTTTTATATATATATATATACTAACTGTATGGCGGTACAGGTCATCGCTATCACTTCCAAGTCGCTGGCTCTAACGGCGAGTTTAAAAGCTGCTCAAATAGCATCCGATCTCCTTTTGATCCAGTCAACATGTTCGACTATAGTTACACGGATACTCTTGCAGGATGCACTCAGATCTTTCTACAAAGGAAACGATAGTGAAACGAACTGGACAGCCGCCTCCGGTGACGTGGCTGGGGCATTAGCAAGCGGAGGACTGTCTGCTCTTTTACAAGTGACCATCTTTTCTAAGGTACGTCTTATTTTGTCCTTGAATTTGTGACAATTAAGGAGCCCGAGCTCTTGAGATATTTCTTAAGAGCTGGTAGGCTCCTCGGCGCTTCAAACTCTGTGGAATCTATACTCATTTGCCCATAGAATCTCACAGGCAATCCATATGGCCTTCTCAATGTAACGGCAGATATCGGCACTCCGGGCATTGTCTTGCCCGCCACGTCTGATAATGGGAGCCAAATCCTGCTCGGCGATCCTGGAAATGGTTATCCCCCAGCATTGTATCCAAAGTAAGTCTTATTTTGCCCTTAAATTGAAACATTTCTCGAACTCAGATTTTAACCCAGTCTTGAGAGCTCGGCAAGCTCTGGATAATATCAAAAGCACATACTAATTACTCTTTACCTATAGCATCACCTATACTCCTACTAATCGAACGGATCCTACCGACCCTACCACTAATGTGACCATGGTGGCTGCCTTTTCAGACTATCTCCTGAACGAAACTTCTGTGTTGTTCCTGGGACCTTTATCCATTAATGACAGTAAGCACAATCTCACACCACCGTATCTGTGTTTCTATAGCTTTAAGGCACCGCCAATTCTTAAAATTCCTCTCCGTGGATATTTAAGAGTCCTCACCAATGTCCAAGAAGTTCTCAGACAATTAAAAAGGTGGGGACACATAGTTAGGTCCTCCAATACCCGAGTGATATCGTGCAATCAATCACATTATAATCGAGTCTACTTTCAATGCCTAAGACTTTGAAACAATGACAATTTACATAATTGGGTCCTGCCAGAGATTTCTCTCATGTGAAAAATAATTGAGCCTACTGGCAGGCTCCTTTTGCCCTGCCTTGTTCTACTGAGCTGACCTCCATTGAAGGTTATGCGTTGGTTTCCATGACTTTGCCTATCATCGACAACACGGGTCATGATAGAGTGTTAGGTTTCATGACGATTGTGGCCGCTGCTACCTCATTGATTGACGCTACCCAGTCGAAGGAGGGTTTGGCTAGCACAGGCATTGTCCTTCTTGTGGGACCCAATCGTCGCGAAAATTTGTTCAAATACCAAAACCGACCTGCGAGCGCCAACTACCTTCCTTCTCTGAATGATCTTAACCCAGCAACCGTCAGATATGTATTCCCTCCAGTTCCTCCCCAAGGCCAGAAAGATCGCCATGGAGTCTACAATCAAAATTTAAGCAAGTATGGTTCCTCAAATTTCACCGAATATGCATATCCAGCGGTGGTAAGCGGCTTTGGCAGTCAGAATCGGGCGGTCAACAATGCTAGTAGTCTACTCTCTACGCACAACGAAAATAATGTTAGCGTCGCTGTTGGATATGCACGGCCTTCAAGTCCACTCGTTGATTGGCTTTTAATCGTTGAGCAAAGTCATGACGAGGCTTGGGCACCCATGAATACGCTCAGAAACATTATCCTTGCCTGCGTGTTTGGGACTGTTGGATTGATCTTAATTGTAGTCGTACCTATGGCTCATTACAGCGTTCGACCGATTCGGAGACTTCGCGATGCAACTGAGAAATCCATAGCGCCACCTGGATACACTCCAGATAATGGCAGTGCTCGTTCCGAACGAATGGATGGCGATCTTTCTGGAGATGATATTGGGGACGAAGAGAACGCTGTTTCGACTCGTTCCACCAAGAAGGGGTTTCTTGTACGCTTGAGAAATTTGAGGGTTGGAAAGCAAAGATCGAAAGCAGAACGTACGGAAGATAATCGGAGAAGAGTTTTCAAGATACCCGCAGAAGTTCCAGAGCGAAAGCATTTGATATCTGATGAGGTCTCTGAGCTTACCACTACTTTCAACGCCATGTCAAGAGAATTATTACTGCAATACACCAGCCTTGAGGAGAAGGTTGCAGATCGAACTCATGAATTGGAGCTCAGCAAAAAAGCTGCCGAAGCTGCAAATGAAAGCAAGACTCTTTTTATTGCAAACATTTCACATGAGCTCAAGACACCTTTAAACGGTATTCTTGGTATGTGTGCAGTTTGTATGGGCGAGGACGACCTGCCGAGGATAAAACGGTCGCTCCAAGTTGTTTACAAATCTGGCGATCTCTTACTCCATCTTCTCAACGACCTTTTGACGTTCAGCAAGAACCAGATTGGTCAACAACTAAGCCTGGAGGAGAAAGATTTTCGACTCGTGGATATCAAAAGTCAAATTACAACGATTTTCGACAAGCAGGTTCGAGAAGGTCACATCAACTTCAAAGTCAGTTTCATTAGCACGGACTCGGAGAATAGCCCTGAGGTGTCTGATGAGAAGGCTTTACCTGCGCTTGGCCCTCACGGAATTGGCAGATTAAAAGACATGTCCCTTTGGGGTGATCAGCATAGGATTCTCCAAGTGATCATAAATCTAGTATCTAATTCTCTGAAATTTACGCCAGAAGGAGGGAAGGTCGAAGTACGCATAAAGTGCTTAGGAGAGGCCGAAGTTTCATCAGAAGGTAGTCGAAATTCGATGGGATCTAAGCAAAGCTCTGCACAGTACGTCCTAATTCCCTCATGGTTTTCAAGAAACTATAGGAACCAAGCTCTTCGGACATGTTTTAAGAGCTGGCCAATTAGAAGGTCTCTAATTACATTAGACATTGAGAGCTAGGGTCCTAGGTTCCTTGAACCATTTCTCAAAAGCCCATACTAATTTGTCATTAGAGGATCCAAGATTCGTGGTCGAAATGGCTCGGGGTCAAATCATTCCGCAGTCTCCCGGAAACCTTCCAATTCAAGCAATACTAAAAAGATAGAAGGCACCGCACTCTTGATCAACCCTATGGACCCGCGAGCTACACCTAGAGTGCAGTTTAGGGAGACCGTCCCAGAGCCGGCTCCCCCGAATGCAAGGACCTTGGTTTTCCAATTCGAAGTCGAAGATACTGGTCCCGGTATTCCTACTCATCTGCAGGAACGCGTGTTTGAGCCATTTGTTCAGGCTGATTTAGGACTTAGTAGGAAGTACGGGGGAACTGGTCTTGGCTTATCAATATGCTCTCAACTTGCAAATCTCATGGGAGGCAGTATATCACTTACCAGTACCGAAGGCGTGGGGACCACCTTCACCATGCGGATACCCCTGAAACATGTGAAATCGCGTGCTCCAAGTACCACCAGCTCTGATATTCATGGTGGATCACGACCTGGTAGTATCTCGCAACCTCCTGAGGATCTTCCTTTACCAAGGGTGTCGGGCGAGGGAAATCCTCCCACCATTGCAATCACAAACAGTACTTCAATAGGTTTCCAAAAAGACACTCAACCACGGCTTGTTGGGCTCAGCCAGCCCTTCTTTGCTGCGGCTCATAGTACAGCAACTGTCAAAAATTCCAAAGAACAGCTCGCTGCCCTCAACGGTATCGCTCAAGACTCTGGTACGAAGCTCCGAGTCCTCGTTGCTGAGGATAATTTAGTAAATCAAGAGGTGGTACTTCGGTACGTTATACTTCCTCAATTAGGCACTGAAAATTCTTTGGAGCTGTGGCTGATGGACTTGCAGTATGTTGAAACTCGAAGATATTTACGATGTGGTAATCGCGAAAGATGGGCAAGAAGCATATGATCTAGTAAAAGCATCCATGGCCAAGGGCCAGTTCTTCAACCTCATATTCATGGATATCCAAGTAAGGCTAAGTGGTAAATAAGAAGATATATTAGCTGACTTTGATAGATGCCAAATCTTGACGGATTGCAAAGTACCAGACTGATTCGACAGATGGGCTACTCAGCTCCGATCGTAGCTTTGACTGCGTTTAATGAGGAGAGCAACGTTAGAGAGTGCTATGACTCCGGAATGGATGAGTTCTTGAGGTGTGTCATTGTGTCTCAAGTCAAGAAACATTCACTAAATTTTATCATAGTAAACCCATCAGACGACCTGCACTCAAACAAGTCCTCAAGAAATTTGCCACGATCCCCGAGGAGACCGAAACCTCTTCTTTAACACGCAAAAGTACGCCCGAACCCGAGCACAACACTCCAGAAAGACCTGCGACGCCAGACGGTCCCCAGGTGAATCCTCTTGTGAATGGAAGGCTTGCGTCATGACAGCAACACTATAATTCGCATTCTACTCTATCTCTTTAATCACTATGGTACTTAAATCCCCTTATGGCTTCTTTTGTTTCCAAAATATGGGCTCGCTACAGAGGCGATGGAGTTATATGACGGTGTATTGATTTTGGATACCAAAAGCTGCGAAACTTGCATGGATACTGGGAGTAATACCACTTGAGCGATGATTGTTTCTTGTACATACACGGTGTTGAGTTGAGGGAGTATCGCTCTACGGACCGGATAATATGGAGTCCGCGTAATCGAATGGAAGACATACGGCTTGAGGTGGTTTTAATCTGAAAATGGATGATGGATCAGGTATCTTGGGAAAGGCCTGAAGTTCCATGGTCTTGTAAGAACAGAATAAGAGATGACATTCAGTCCAACATATGGAGGATCGATTTTCAGGGATGGGCTGGAGTACTTTGTGTACATTCTGTCTCTGGGAAACCAGTATCATGTGCAAAAGGAAGTATCTGGGATCTGCATCAAGCTAGTCTCACACAAGTACAGTTAGTATAGACTTTGAATGTGTCTGTTATAATTGCAGCAACAATGAAGATCCCACAGTATGCCTCTATGAATATCTAGGTCCTAAGATTCCCCAGACAATAAGGAATTTTAAATTTACAGCTACTTCTAGCACAATCAGAACCTCGAATGTCTAACGATTTCCTAGACAGAACTTAGTCAAATGTCTTATGGAGTACTGAACGATGAACGCTCTGTCAGCCGTCGATCAGACGTCATCTGGGTCACTAACGCCTTCGAGAGCTCATAAAATGACCCTCTTCATGACCTGTGGATCTTAAAACTCCACACGGCCGTCTATTCTCACTGTATATACTTGATGTATTCAAGATAAGAGGCGCCAGCATGCCTGGCCTCGTGCGGAAGCTCCTTATCTTCGCTGCCGTTGATGGGCTTATACTGCAGCCTTTGGCGCAAAAGGGACAACGTCCCGCCCCCGCAACGAAGATCGCGTACAAAGACAATCATATCGGGCCAGTATTGAAAGATGGAGGTGAAAACGAGAGATCCGCGAAGAGTTTTGAGGCGTTCGGAGTAGTTGGTATGTGAGCGATTTGTGCGCATAACAGTTTTATTGACTTTGTTGCAGGGCTTTTGACCGTTTCGAATGCCTCCTTTCTCATTTCTATAACGAGACGACAGCAGGTTGCACAGATACAGGGAAAGGCAGTTTATGTGGTCACGGAGGTTGCTTTAACACCTTTAAGCTCGAAGTTGGAGGCGGATTCATCGATCCTGGATACTCAGACAGCGTTGCAGAAGAGGACGGTTGAGGGTCATGGAATGGACGAAAGTGATAGTGAGGGCGACGAAGGAGAATTATCTGCGGCTGTCAGTGATGACGTCGAGGATGATGAGCCAGTTCCGATACTGGCAGGACCCTCGAGCCCAGCAGAGCACAAAAGGACGAGTAGTATCGCAGAGGATGTTATTGGCAAAAGGGGCTCATACGGTCGTTTTGCTTCGAAATGGTTCTCAAGAAGAGGCTGGACGGTGGACCAAAGACGGAATCTGGGCATGTCTGTGTCTACTGAGGATGTGATACCAAGTGCGGCCAGCGAAGGCAGTAAGAAAGGACAACTGCCTCCCAAACCTGAGTCGTCTCCTAGAGTTGGAGAGGTTGGCAAGGAGCAGCAAGACAGTGATATTGCTAAAACTCTTCTACCTAAGTTATTGAAGACTACACAGATTCTGTTTGGCGCATCAAGAAGTTTTTTCTTTTCCTACGATTATGATATTACAAGGAGCCTTGCAAAGCGAAGGACAAACGCTTCTGAGCTGTCATTATATAAGGAAGTCGATCCCCTCTTCTTCTGGAACCGAAATGTTATACAGCCTTTCATAGATGCTGGCCAAACCACTCTTGTCTTACCGCTTATGCAGGGGTTTATTGGACAGAGATCTTTTGAAATGGATACAAATCCTCCAATCATCGGTTTGGATGGGGCAGAGAAGTCATCTATGGAATTAACAGATCTCTCAACAGAATCTGCGGATATCGAGTCGGGCAACGCATCCACAGATCACCCAACCAGAAAAGGTAGCAATACTGCCAAATCATTTCTGTTGACTTTGATATCCAGAAGATCGGTAAAACGTGCCGGCTTGAGGTATCTGCGAAGAGGCGTCGATGAGGAGGGGAATACAGCCAACGGAGTTGAGACCGAACAGATCCTATCAGACCCTAACTGGGCATCATCGAGCAAAATCTATTCATTCCTACAGATTCGTGGCAGTATCCCCATATTCTTTTCTCAGTCGCCTTATTCTTTCAAACCTGTCCCGCAGATACAACACTCGCCAGAAACCAACTTCCAAGCTTTTAAGAAGCATTTTAGGAACATCTCGGATCGGTACGGGTCAATACAGGTTGTTTCATTAGTAGAGAAGCATGGAAATGAAGCCATAGTTGGCGACGAATATCAAAAGAACGTTGATCATTTGAACCAGTTAAATGATTCAGGTCTACCAAGTGTTGGGTTTGAATGGTTTGACTTCCATACTATCTGCCGAGGGATGAAATTCGAGAACGTCAGCATACTAATGGACGCCATCGAAGACCCGCTTGACAAGTTTTCCGAGACTGTTCAGCTGGATGGGCAATTTCTATCAAAGCAAAATGGCGTGCTACGAGTTAATTGTATGGACTGCTTGGATCGCACGAACGTGGTGCAAAGTGCCTGTGGAAGACGAGCCCTAGAACTGCAACTGAAATGTGAGGGTATAGATGTCAGCTTGCAAGCGGACCAGACCGGCCAATTTTTCAACACTTTATGGGCAGATAATGGTGATGCAATATCCAAGCAGTATGCTTCGACTGCTGCAATGAAAGGGGATTTCACTCGAACAAGGAAAAGGGACTATAGAGGGGCTCTGACAGATATGGGCATTTCCATTTCACGGTTCTATAGTGGGTTAGTAATCACATTCACCTTGCCCCTTCCTAACACTAATATTACATATATAGTATCGTGAACGACTACTTCAGCCAGGCCGCGATTGATTTCCTCTTGGGAAATGTTACTTCCTTGGTGTTTGAGGACTTCGAATCAAATCTAATGAGCGGCGACCCTGCAGTCTCGATGCAGAAATTGCGACAACAGGCTATCGATGTAAGCCAGAAGATTGTCATCGCTGATGAGCATGAGGAGTTCGTTGGTGGGTGGACACTCCTCACACCACATAGCGCAAATACAATCAAATCGGTGCCTTTTGAAGAGGCCGTCTTGCTCCTTACCGATTCAGCCCTATATGCAACAAGGTTTGACTGGAATATTGAGAAAGTAACTTCATTCGAGCGAGTTGACTTGAGGCATATTCTGAGTTTGAAGTATGGCACCTATATCACCTCGACACTTTCCGCTTCCCAGGCAGACGAGAAGAGGAATGTTGGGTTTGTAGTGACTTACAAGGCTGGAACGGATGACATAACTCGTGTCAACACACGGTCTATGTCTACCGTGCAATCGCGAGACGAAGCAGATCTCCTAGGAGGGACTTCAGTTACAGGTTTGGCAAGCGTAGTCAGGCGTCCGGTAGCTCCAGCACCTCCACCAAATAGGGTCCTAGCATGGAAAGCACTCCCTTCAAGATCTGCCGTCTCAGAGGGACACGAAGACATAAGACTGAGTGAGATCGAGAGTGTCAAAGCCATGTGCTCTGAAATAGAACGGTTGGTATTTCTCTGGCAAGCGGTAGAGCCTGGTACAGAGAGGAAGAGCATTATAGAAAGTGGTGATATAATAGGGTTGTCAGAAGCCAGGAAGAGTACAGGGCTTCTAGAACAACTTGGACATAGCTTAAAGAAGATGGTCTGGGCTTGATTATAGACTTGAGCTACGGGAAGGGCAGCTCTCTCATAATTAGAAGGAATCAAAGCGCCAGACTTTGATTCATCCGATGAATAAAAACTTTGATGTGGCCCAACTATTCTACGTTCTCAGTGTGCCACATACTATAGGTCAATGAATTCTTAGGTGCTCGAATCTCCACTGAATATGCGAGAATTTGTGACTCATTGAGAAAATTCAATCATAATCCCCGAAACATAAATCTCTTGAAACTAAAGAATATATTGATATTGATCTATCAAATCTGACGCCCTTGAGACGACATAACCTCCTTCCTACCTTATCTTGCTAGCTCCATCATCGGACGACCCCGCTGTGGGGACGTAAGCACAAAGTCACTCTCAGTAAATGTATAATGGGCAGGAACCATTCAATAATTAATTATTATGTGCTTTCATCTGAAGCCGTACCACCGTCTTCTATTCCCTCTTGCTTTCCCCTCAGGTTTGCAGCTCGCATCTTAAAATTTCCCTTCACTTTCTCGATTATATATACCCCACCAATACAGTCTCTCAATGTCTCGAGTCAAAGACCTAGAATGGCCCTCACGGATGCCAGAGCAAGATTGGCAAGAAGTAGAACAAGGGATTCCTGCGAAGGATGAGCCCTTCATCAATAAATACTTGGACGGCAGATCTGCTCTCATAGCCCAGGAAAAGCAGAAGAGGAGTGGTACAATGACATGAGATGCTTCCCTTTACAAATGAAGCTGACGAAACTAGACCATGCCTTTCGTACATCTTTGTCACCATTAGCAAAGGAAGCTTGCGAGATCGTCGGTCGGATTCGAGATGAAGAGCAGATGACAGTATGGACATCAGAATTCGAGGACTGTCTCGCACGGAAGACAGGGGCCAACGTTTATCCTGGAATGATGTTTTCTCTTGCCAAAGAGAGAATGGAGTCAACAAAATTATGGCAGATCATCAGGAAGATGCCAAAGGGAGCGCTTTTGCATGCACATATGGATGCTATGGTGGATTTCGACTTTTTGTTCGATGTTCTCCTTTCAACACCTGGCATGCACATTCACTGCCTCAGTGGCATATCAACCCCAGAAGCACTAGAAGTAGCTCCTGTCAAGTTCCGGTTTTCCAAGTCTGAGAAAGGTATTCACACTCTACTAAGTATAGTGAAAGGAAATT
>Ga0182030_10001425_pt1 | contig 49241 bp, 44 predicted proteins | sample 812S3MmetaG_FD_121299 | JGI IMG/M metagenome (GOLD analysis project Ga0182030, IMG submission 121299) | Permafrost microbial communities from Stordalen Mire, Sweden - 812S3M metaG (Illumina Assembly) | ecosystem: Environmental > Terrestrial > Soil > Wetlands > Permafrost | place: Sweden... | reverse complement strand
GGACTCTGTTCATCTGAGGTTTCATTTGATAGACTTTTAGCTGAGTGGACGTTGTAACTGAAAAGCTGCGGTGCTGGGCGGAGATCGATCTGGAGGCGATCCGGCATAATGCGGGGGTGGCGAGCCGGATCGCGGGGCCGGGGGTAGGGATCATGGCGATCGTGAAGGCGAATGGGTATGGGCATGGGCTGGCGGAGGTGGTGCGGGCGTTGAGGGATGTTGTGACGATGTACGGGGTGGCGAATGTGGAGGAGGCTGAGGCGGTGAGGAATTGCGGATTGCAGGCTTCGCTGCGCTACGCCCGGCCAAGGCGGATTTCGGATTTCGGATTGAAGACGGGGGAGCCGGGGATTCTGATATTGGGGCCGGCGCTGCCTAGCGAAAGGGAGGCGATTGTGGCGGGGGGGTTTGTGCCGGGGATCTCGAGTTTGAAGGAGGCGGCGGCGTACTCGGCGCTGGGGCGAGGGCGGCCGGTGCCGGTGCATCTGACGATCGATACTGGGATGGGGCGGATGGGAATCGCGGAGGAGGAGGCGTGCGAGATCGCGCGGGAGATGATGCGGATGCCGGACCTGGTGATCGCAGGGGTGAATACGCATCTGCCGGTGGCGGATGAGGATGAGGAGTATACGCGAGAGGAGCTGGCGCGATTCCAGAGAGTGCTGGCGGGGTTGAGGGAGATCGGGGTGGATGTTCCTTTGATCCATGCGCTGAGCAGTGCGGGGCTGTTCCGCTTCCCGCACCATGCGGGGACGATGGTGCGGGCGGGGCTGATGCTTTACGGGAGTTCTCCGCTACGGGAGTTTCAAGCGGAACTGCGGCCGGCGCTGGCGCTGAAGACGCGGATTACGCTGATCCGGGAGGTGCCGGCGGGGCATGGGATCAGTTATGGGCGGACATTTATTACGCCGCGACCGATGCATGTGGCGACACTGGGAATCGGGTATGCGGACGGGTATCAGCGCCACTTATCGAATGTGGGGGCGGATGTGCTGATCCACGGGCGGCGGTGCCCGGTGCTGGGGCGGGTGACGATGGACCAAATCATGGTGGATGTGTCGCATGTGGCGGAGGCGGCGATCGGGGATGAGGCGGTGCTGATCGGGGCTTCGGGAGGGGAGGAGATTCTGGCGGGGGAGCTTGCGGCGAAGGCTGGGACGATACCGTGGGAGATATTTACCTCGATCGGGACGCGGGTGGATCGGGTTTATTTTGGGAAAGGCTGAAGGCTAAAGTAAGGAGGGGAGCGCGGTTATTGGGGTGAGGTCAGGAGGGGGTTTGACGTGTGGAGTCCGGAAAAACGGGCAAAGCCCACGTCTGCGGTCACGAGGGTGGCGTCGTGCTCGATGGCGAGGGCGGCGAGCCAGGCGTCGTTCAAGTCGTTTCCGGTGAGGCGGTGGCTGCGAACGAGTTTTTGAAAAATCTCACCATGACGGGCTCCCGGGACCAAGCGGAGGGTTTCGGGATAGCGCTTGAGATCGTTCCAAAATTCGAGGGCGGCGTCGATGGGGGCTATGCGCAGGCTTGGGAGGGTGGTGATGCGGAGGAAGGCGATTTCCACGAGTTCGCATAGGGCCAAGGGTTCGCCGAGTTGCGTGAGGGTCTTGAGCCAGCGGAGACAGGCGGGGTGGCCGGGGGCTTCCTCTCTCAGGCAGTAGATGAGGATGTTTGCGTCGGGAAAATGGAGGGTCATGAGGAGGCCGCCGGCAGTCCGCTATGGCCGGACCTGCCTGAGCTTATCGATGTCGGCGGCTTCCTGCGCACGGTTTGCGAGATCCTTTAGCTGGCTGTCGTCAAGGGGAAATGGCTTTCCCTTGCTGTAGGTGCGGAAACGTGTCGGGACGGTGGCGCTGGTGGATCTTGCGCGCTGAAGCCGGAGACGGAGACCTTCCTGGAGGAAGCGGGTCAAGGTGATGCCCTGGCGAGCGGCTTCGGCTTTGGCCTGGCGGTAAAGGTCGTCGTCGATGCGGAGGGTGGTCTGCATGACAGAAATATGGCATTTGATTGATTTCTGTCAATATGGGGCGATCTAATGATTATCGGGGAAGGCTGGGACGACATGGACGACATGGACGACATGGACGACGGGGGCGAAAGGGACGTAAGATGTGAAGAAAACCTGGGGGGCCGAAATAAATGGGAGGGACGGCAACGGTGGTTTGATCTTTTGCGATCTTACCGGCAGAGTGTGGATCTCTAAGTTCCATGTTCCAGATCGTTTTCAATAAAATCTCGGCGGCTGAGATGGCCCGGCTGCCGCAGGATCTGCAGCTTGACCTGCTGTCGGAGTTTGAGGTGATGCCTGAGGACCTGGATAATCTGGACCCGACGAAGTTCGGGCTGATCGAGCGTGAGGGGAAGAAGCTGTACCGGTACCGGACGAAGGAGTACCGGATTTATTTCGAACGGAGCCCGGAGGGGATTACGATCCACCGGGTGCTGCACAAGAATACGATCCGGGATTTTCTGTTTCGGACGAAGCTGCCGATGGCGGAGGACGAGCAACTGGGGCAGGCGCAGGACTTCTGGAAGCTGATCGAGGAGGGGAAGGAGGCGCGGCAAAAGTGAAGGGTTTGTGGCTAATCGTGGCAGGGGTGGTGGCGGCGCATGCGGTGGCGTTTTACTTTATCGGGGGGTGGAATCCGCTGCCGAAGGTGCGGTATATCGCGCCGCCGAATTTCAGCCTGGGGTGGGCGAAGTACACGGAGCCGGGGACGCAGGAGAAGATGGTTTACCAGGAGTTTACGGTGAGCACGGAGTTGCAGAAGACGCCGGCGGCGGCTGGACCAACTGCCCGGCCATGAAGGAACCAGGCGACGTGATCGGGTCGATGGTGCTGGATGAGGAGGCGCGACGGGAGGCGTTTCCGGTGTGCAGGTCGCAGATATTTGTAGCGCACGCGGGAGTGACGGCGCTGCCGCGGGTGGTGGCGGATGCGGTGATCGATTATACGCGGAGGTGCTGTGAGCAGCATCAGGAGTTTGGGGAGGTGCTGGCGCGGATCAACCAAGCGCGGCGGGTGTGCGCGGAGTTTATCGGGGCGGATGCGGATGAGATTGCGCTGCTGGGGCCGACGTCGCTGGGGCTGAGCCTTTTTGCGAATGGGCTGCCGTGGAAGGAGGGGGATGAACTGTTGTGCTATGCGGAGGATTACCCGGCGAATGTTTACCCCTGGATGGAGCTGGGACGGCGGGGGGTGAAGGTGCGGTATCTAAAGCCGGAACGTGCGGGGGAGATAACGCCGGAGCTTGTGAAGGCGGCACTGACGGAGCGAACGCGGCTGGTGGCGCTGGCATCGTGCAGTTTCCTGACGGGATACCGGATCGATGTGGACGGGATCGGGCGGGTGCTGCGGGAGCGGGGGGTGTTGTTTTCGCTGGATGCGATCCAGACGCTGGGGGCGGCGCCGCTGAGGGTCGAGTATGTGGATTTTCTCTCGGCGGACGCGCATAAGTGGATGCTGGGGCCGATGGCGATCGGGATTGTTTTTGTGCGGCGGGAGCATTTTGAGCTGCTGCGGCCGACGCTGCTGGGGGCCTGGAATGTGAAGTCGCCGAATTTCATCACGCAGGAGGAGATCGCGTTTGAGGAGACGGCGCGGCGGTATGAACCGGGGGTGCTGAACGTGGCGGGGATCTATGGGATGCGGGCGGCGCTGGACTTGATCGGGGGGGCGGGGATTGAGGCAGTATATGGGCGCATCCTGGAGCTGAAGCGGGCGCTGACGGAGCCGCTGCTGGAGGCGGGGTTTGAGTTCCTGGGGCCGCTGGAGGGGGCGGCGGCGTCGGGGATTACGACGTTCCGGCATCCGGGACGGGAGACGGGGGAGCTGTTCCGGAGGCTGGAGGAGGGGAAGGTGGTGGGGTCGCTGAGGTATGACCGGGAGGGGCGGCAGTACATCCGGCTTTCGCCGCATTTTTATAACACGCTGGACGAGATGAGGCGGGTGGTGGAGAATCTAAGCGGAGGGGTATGAAAACGATATTGGTACCGATCGATTTTTCGGATGTGAGCGGCAAGGTCGTGAAGACGGCGGCGGCGCTGGCAGGGGCGTTTGGGAGCCGGGTGATCCTGGTGCATGTGGCGGAGCCTGAACCGCAGTTTGTGGGGTATGATCCGGGGCCGCTGAGTGTGCGGGTGGCGGTGGCGGGGGACATCCACGCGGATCAGAGGCGGCTGGAGGCGCTGAAGGTGAAGTTTGGCGTGGGAGCGGATGTGCTGGCGCTGCATGTGCAGGGATCGATTCCGGAGGAAATATTGAGCCTGGCGAAGGAGCATGGGGCGAGGTTGATCGTGATGGGGGCTCACGGGCACGGGGCGCTGTACCATCTGCTGGTGGGGAGTGTGACGAATGCGGTGTTGAAGGCGGGGGTTTGCCCGGTGCTGATCGTGCCTGGCGATAGAGAGGGGGAAGGGAAAGAGGGGAGGGTTTGAACAGAAGGTCGCAAAGGTCGCAGCGCGGCTTCGCCGCAACCAAATGCGGATTTCGGATTGCGGATTGCGGAATGAGAATATTTGCCGCCTCCGGCGGGATCAGAGAAGAATGTACGCATGCTGCGGAAAATTTCAGGGTTAGCACTGCAAAGGGGGAGAAGGGGAATTTGAACATAAGGTAACAAAGGAAAGGAACGGGGAGGAACCGCGGATGGACGCAGATGGAAACGGATTATGATTGGGCGGCGTTGCCGCTTTGATCGGGATGGGGAAAGAAGAGGCTCGGGACGATATAGGGAGGGCGAAGAAAAGCCTTGCCATCGTCTACTGAGAAAGTAGGAAATGCGGTTGTGCGCGGCGCGGTTGCCGTGCAACCCAAACCCCTGAACCGGCCTTCCATCCATGCACCGCTTTGCCCTTGTCATCCGAGTCGCCACACTGGCTTTGATATTTAGTTCGGTCCCGGCTTTTGCGCAGTCGGCGCCGGACTTCCAGGCGCTGGAGAAACAAATCCAGGATCTCCAGGCGAAGGTGGCGAAGCTGCAAAGGGAGCAGGCGGACTCGACGGTGAATTATTCGGGGAGCTCGGCGGTAGCGAAGGATGTGATTGAGCAGAATAAGATCATGCTGGCGGCGGGGGTGACGGAACTGAAGCTGTATGGCGACCTGCGGATGCGGTATCAGTACGATGAGTTTCATCCGGTGTTCACGCCTGCGAACGAGGTGACGGATGATCGGAACCGGTTCAGGTTCCGGCTGAGGATCGGGGCGGACATCCAGTTGGGAGACCAGTTCTTCGCGGGGGTAACGCTGGCGAGCGGGCCGCAAGCGGACAGTAACAACCAGACGTTCACGGAGGGATACGATAATTACGGGATCTACATCGACAAAGCGTTTGCGGGGTGGACGCCGACGGACTGGTTCACGGTGATCCTGGGCAAGCAGGCGAATCCATTCTATACGACTGAACTGGTGTGGGACCCGAACATTACGCCGGCGGGAGCGGTGGAGGTGCTTGACCTGTCGAAGGCGTTCCTGCCCGATGATAGCCGGCTGTCGCTGAAACTGGTGAGCATGCAGGGGGCGTTTTTCGACGGGGCGAGTTATACGGTGGGGTCGGATACGGCATGGCAATTTGTCGAGCAACTGAGGGGGACCTATTCATTCAACAAGGATGTGAGCGTGACGGTGGCGCCGGGATTTATGACTTACACGGCGGCGTCGCTGAGCGGGCTGCAAAACTCGCTGGCGTTTGACAAGCCGGCAGATAATTTTACGGCGCCGTTGGGCGTCCAGACGCAGACCACGACGACCAATACGGAAACGAGGACCGTCAAGTACTCGTCGACCGGGGTGCCGACGGTGACGATTACGCCGATCAATAGGACGACTACAGTGACTACGACTGATCCGGCCACGGGGGCGACGCGGACGGTGACCACGACGACGGCGAATAGCCAGGTCCAGACAATTGTTGCCACGACGCTGCCGACGAACAAGGCGCTGGCGAACAAGACGTTTGTGACGACCAAAACCGCGGGCGGGGGCACGACGACGGTGACCAGCCCGGTGGGAAAGGGTCCGGCGGAGGAGACGAAGGACCTGGCGATCATTACGGCGCCGGGGGATATCTCCTTCAAGCTGGGCGGGCTTGCGACGAAGGTTTACTGGGATTTTGCGTATAATACGGAAGGGGGAACGCGGGCGACGCGGGAGTACTTCCTGACGACGCACAAGAGTACGGATGACTTTGCGTGGCTGGCGGGGTTCCAGTTGGGGAACAATCTCCGGGCGGGGGATTGGTCGATGGTGGCGGATTTCCGGCGGATCGGGATGGATTCGATCGATCCGAATCTGGACGAGGTGACGTGGGACCTAAGCTACATCAATATGGAGGGGTTCCATGTGCGGGTGGCGTATAACCTTACGGATTCGCTGGTGGGTTCGGTGAATTTTTCGCACTCGTGGCAACTGAGGTCAGGGATCACGGGCGGAGAGGCGACTTTAGGGGCGGCACTGGCGAATGCGAAGGCGGTGGATGTGCTGCAGTTGGATATGAATCTGAAGTTTTAGGGAAAGTAAGAAGTTTGAAGTTAAAAGAAAAAAGTGGGACGAATGCGCCTGCGGCGGGCGGGGTTAAGGCTTCACTGATAGGGGTTGGTCGTTCATGCTGAGGGGGCGTGCAAAGATCGATTAAGGAAATTCTGCTTCCGCTGTTTATCCAGGTGGGCGCCTCGGATACGCTGCGGGCAGATTCGCTGGGGTTCTGGAGGTCGGGGGAGGACCGGTTCTGGCTGCCGCGATTTGTGTTCCAGCGGACGCAGATCGTGAAGTCGCGGATCAAGGTGGGATTGTTCGCGGGAATCCACGGGGATGAACCGGCGAGCATCCTGGGGCTGATCGATTTTGTGAAGGAGCTGGACGCGGACCCGCTGGCGGGGAAGGAGTTCCAGCTCTGGATATACCCGCTGTGCAATCCGTCGGGTTTTATGGATAATACGCGGCATGCGCGGTGCGGGCTGGATCTGAACCGGCACTTCTGGAGCGATTGCCAGGAGCCGGAGGTGCAACTGCTGGAGGCGGAGCTGCGAAGGCAGGCGTTCCATGGGATTATTTCGCTGCACTCCGATGACACGAGCGACGGGATGTACGGGTTTGTAAGGGGGCATACGCTGACGACGCAACTGATGGAGCCGGCGCTGGCGGCGGCGGAGGCGGCGCTGCCACGGAACAAGCGGGCGCAGATCGACGGATTCCATGCGGTGGAGGGGATCATCCACTCGGGATACGGGGGCATCCTGTCGACGCCGCCGGGGTCGTATCCGGAGCCGTTCGAGATGGTGATCGAGACGCCGCAGCATGCGCCGATGGATTTGCAGCGGCAGGCGTTTGTGCTGGCGCTAAAGTCGATCCTGACGGAGTACCGGGAGTTTATATCGTACGCGGCGGATATCTGACGAAATAAAAGGGGCGTTTGCCGGGATTGTTTTGACCCGAGGATTCCGGGCTCGCCTTCCTCGTACGACTGATCTATTTTAGCTTCTGCATGACTGTGATCGAATCAATCGTCCGCGACCTGCGGGAACTGCCGCCACCCAAGCTGGTGGAAGTGGCACGTTATGTCCACGGCCTCAATCCCAAAAGCCGCGAACGCCGTCACGCCGCTTTGCTAGCCACGGCGGGCTGCATGGAGGGCGAGGAAGGCGCGGACTTCGAGCGAGCCGTGAAAGCGGAAGCGGATCGGGTCGATGGCGATGGCTGGTAAACGTGTCTTGCTGGATACAACAAGTCACCGGATTGACTGTGTTGTTATGGTAGGGCATCCATGATTTGACCGAGCGGCAAATTCATCCGGGAGGTGGCGCGGCAAAAAAGGGGCAGGTACTTGCGCATTGAACTTTGTCTTGCCGCGGGGCGCGCTTATTCTACCTTGACCAAACCCATAGGGTTTAACCATGAAGATTTCCAAACGCGGCGAATATGCCCTGCGCGCCCTCATTGACATTGGCATTGCGAAGGAGCTGGGGCGCAACCTGGTCCAGATCAATGAACTGGCGACGCAGGAGCGGTTGCCGGTGAAGTTTTTGGAGCAGATCCTGACGCAGCTCAAGGAGGCGGGGTATGTGGATAGCAAGCGGGGCAAGTACGGGGGGTATTACCTGAAGATGCCGCCGGAACGGGTGCGGTTTGGAAGTGTGATCCGGTTGATCGACGGGCCGCTGGCGCCGATCGCCTGCGTGAGCCAGACGGCGTATGAGCCGTGCACGTGCCCGGATGAGGAGCATTGCGGGCTGCATATGCTGATGCTGGATGTGCGGAACTCCATTGCCCAGATCCTGGACCACTATACGCTGGCGGATACGGTGGAGGTGACTTTGCGAAAGATGAAGCGGGACCGGGTGCCGCTGCCATTCCTGGGGATGATCCATGTGCCTGTGCCAATGGCGATGCCGGAGCCTGAGAAGAAGCCTGCGAGGCGGGGCAGGGCTCGCAAGACTGGAACGAAAACGGTAAAGAAGTGATGAAGAAGGCTCTACTCATGCTGGTGGCGGCGATGGCGGCGGCGCTGCCTGCCCAGGCGGCCGATGCGGCCCATGGGGCTGATGCGTCCCATGGGGCTGATGCGTCCCATGGCGACAAGCTGGTGCTGCGGGTGGGGCATTTCCCGAATATCACGCATGTGCAGGCGCTGGTGGCGAATGCGTTGAGCCGGGAGGGGAAGGGATGGTTCGAGCAGCGGCTGGGGCCGGATGTGACGATCGAGTGGTACTCGTATAACGCGGGGCCGAGCGCGATCGAGGGGATCCTTGCGGGGACGGTGGATATGACTTATGTGGGACCGAGCCCGGCGATCAACGGCTACGCGCGGTCGGGAGGGCGGGAAATCCGGATTATCTCGGGGGCGGCGAATGGGGGGAGCGCGCTGGTGGTGCAGCCGGATGAGAATCTGACGAAGCCGGAGGATTTTCGCGGGAAGAAGATCGCGACGCCGCAACTGGGCAATACGCAGGATATCGCGTGCCGGGCGTGGCTGGCGGCGGGGGGGTTGAAGATCAACCAACTGGGAGGGGAGGCGCAGGTGCTGCCAACGGAGAACCCGGACCAACTGGCGCTTTTCAAGATGAAGAAGATCGACGCGGCATGGACGGTGGAGCCGTGGGTCTCGCGACTGGAGCTGGAGGCGGGCGGAAAGACGGTGGTGCGGGACAAGGAGTCGACGATTACCGTGCTGATCAGCGGGGTGAAGTTTCTGGCGGAGCATAAGGACATCGCGGAGAAGTTTGTGGCAGCGCATCGGGAATTGACGCAGTGGATCGAGCAAAATCCGGCGGAGGCGCAAAAGCTGGTGCAGGAAGAATTGGCGGCGGAGACCAGGGGGAAGATCGCGCCGGAGTTGATCGCGCACGCGTGGGGCAACATCGTATTGACCAATGACGTGACGCTGGACTCGCTCAAGACATTCGTGGCCAATGCCCAGGCGGCAGGTTTTCTCCGGCGGGCGCCGGATATGTCTCAAATTCTCGTTCAACCATAAACCTTGCAAAGAGGCGGCGCCGGCGGGCCGCCCTGGAGCGCTCCAATTTTTCCCATGGCCCTAGTTGAAGAGTTGCAGGTGATCGCGCCGTCGAAGCTGGCGGTGGAGCATGTGTCGAAGGAGTTCCGGACGGGACGGGGGGGAGTGAAGGCGCTGGATGATATCTCGATGAACATCGGGGAGGGAGAATTTGTGTGTCTTGTGGGGCCGAGCGGGTGCGGGAAATCGACGCTGCTGAGCATTATCGCGGGGCTGGAGCAACCGGACTCGGGGCAGGTGCTGGCGGATGGGAAACGGATTACCGAGCCGGGGCGCGACCGGATGGTGATGTTCCAGGAGCCGGCGCTGTTCCCCTGGCTGGATGTGACGGGGAATGTGATGTTCGGGCTGAAGCTGAAGCCGAATCTGTCGAATGCGGAGAGGCGGGAGGTGGCGCGATTTTACATCAATCTGGTGGGGCTGGAGCGGTTTTCCCACTCGAATATCCATGAGCTGTCCGGGGGGATGAAGCAGCGAGTGGCGCTGGCGCGCGCGCTGGCGCCAAACCCGCGGGTGCTGCTGATGGATGAGCCGTTCGCGGCGCTGGATGCGCTGACGCGAGAGCAATTGTATGGGGACATCCAGGAGATATGGGAGGCGCGGAAGAAGACGATCATCTTTGTGACGCACAATGTGCGCGAGGCGGCGTGCCTGGGGAACCGGGTGGTGTTGTTCTCGCCGCATCCGGGGCGGATTCGGGATGAGTTTAAGATCAACCTTTCGCGACCGCGGGATATCAACTCGGTGGAACTGGCGGAGTACTCGACGGAGATCACGCGGGCGCTGAAGGGGTATGTGACCACGGAGGTGGGGGAATGAACCGGGGGCTGGTGCTGCTGCGGCGCACGGTGACGTCGGTGGTGTTCTTCGCGGCGCTGGTGTATGGGTGGCACGCGTATGTGGAGCATACGACGCAGAACTCGATCCTGCTGCCCGATCCGTCGGCGGTGTGGGATTACCTTGTGAGCGCGGTGAAGGATGGGACGCTGATGCAGGCGTCGACGGTGACGATGCGGCGGCTGCTGATCGGGTACGGGATCAGCATTGTGCTGGGGATACCGCTGGGGCTGCTGACGGCGCGCTTCAAGGTGTGCGCGGATACGATAGGGGTGCTGGCGCTGGGGTTGCAGACGCTGCCGAGCGTGTGCTGGGTGCCGCTAACGCTGCTGTGGTTTGGGCAAACGGAGTACGCGATGCTGTTTGTGGTCATCATGGGGTCGCTGTGGTCGATGGTGATCGCGACGGACAATGGGGTGCGGAATGTGCCGCCGATATTTTCGCGAGCGGCGCGGACGATGGGATCGAAGCCGGTGCACACGCTGGTATTTGTGATGCTGCCGGCGTCGCTGCCTTTCATCGTGAGCGGGATGAAGCAGGGGTGGGCGTTTGCGTGGCGGTCGCTGATGGCGGCGGAGATTTATGTGACGATCCTGACGGGATTCGGGCTGGGGCAGCTCTTGCAGAATGGGCGGGACCTGACGGCGATGGATCAAGTGATCGGGATCATGATTGTGATTATCGTGATTGGATTGCTGGCGGATAAGATTCTATTCTCGCCGTGGGAGCGCTTTCTGCATCACCGGTGGGGAACTGGACGCGCGTAACAAAAACTGTCCCATGGACATCTTTGGCAAAGTGGCTGTTGCTTCGACGTTCTCGCCGAGGTTCCTTCCCATGCTGGCGCAGGCGAAGGCGATCGCGACGCTGCTGGAGCGGCCGCTGGAGATCATCCATGCGGGACCGGAAACGCCGGAAAATGACGAGCGGTTTGCGCGGGCGTTTGCCGATATGGAGTTCACTGGGCCGATCCATTGGCGGCAGGCTGAGCATGCATCGGATGCGCTGATGCAGGCTGTGCGGGAAGCAGGGATAGGGCTGCTGGTGGCGGGGGCGATGGAACGAAGCGATAGCGAGGGGCGATACTTCCTGGGGAAGGTGTCGCGGGTGCTGGTGCGGGAGGCGCCGTGCTCGCTGCTGCTGTTTGCGAATCCGTCGAGCGAGCCTGTGCCGTTTCGGAAGCTGGCGGTGATTGTGGATTATACAGAGGCGTCGCGGCATGCGTTGCGCGCGGCGCTGGCGCTGGCTGCGCGCTCAAAGGCGGAGGAGGTGCATGTGCTGCGGGTGTTTACGGTGTTTGCGCAGTTTTTGGCGGCGCCGCATGGAGGGGCGGAGGGGCGGGAGGGTACTCCGCTGAGCGCTGAGGAGGCGCGGCTGGAGGCGTTTGTGGAGGAGTTCGACATCGCGGAGATACCGATTTTCACGCAGTGCATCGAAGGGACGACGGGATTTGCGGCGGCGGATTTTGTGCAATCGATAGGGGCGGATCTGCTGGTGATCGGGAGCGAGGCGGTAAGCGGGCACGCGCACCTGCCGGCGGGGATGGAATGGCTGGAGAATGTGATCCCGGCAAATCTGCTGGTGATACGGCCGCCGGCGACGGAGGCGGGAAGCGGGCCAATGGCCGGGAATTAAATATCGAAGGCGAGAGCCTGGCCGACATCCATTTTTGCGAGATCGTCTATGGTCCGCGCATCGAGAAGGGCGTTCATGCCGCCGTGCAACTGGGTCATGAAACTGCGGATGGGACAGGTGCGGGGATCGGGGCAGGAGCAGGGGACGTCGTCGCTGGTGGTGGCGGCGCACGGGAGGGGGGCGATGGGGCCATCGAGGGCGCGGACGACTTTGCCGACGGGGATTTGATCGGCGGACTGCTTGAGGGTGTAGCCGCCGCCGACGCCGCGCTTGCTGGCGAGGAAGCCGTCGTTGCGCAAGGAGAGGAGGATCTGCTCGAGAAATTTTACGGGGATATTCTCGACGCGAGAGAGTTCTCCGATCTGGAGGGGCTGGCCGTGGCGGGCCAGGGCGACGAGCGCCCGCAATGCGTATTCGGCTTTTCGGGAAATCCGCATGGCTCAGGGCGTGGGTGGGGTGTTTTGCATTGGCGCCGATTGGGGGGTGTGGCGGCTCATCATCGGGCGTCGCGCACTTCCACGTCGGCGCGCTCCGGGTCTTCGTGGTAGGTGGGATCGCGACCTTCATCGGAGATGGCGCGGTCGTAGGACTTGGGTTTGTGCGAATGAAACCAGCCGCAGCCTCCGAGGAGGCAGAGAGCGGCGCAGGCGGAAAGAGGAAGGCCCAAAAGTCGGTAAAAAGAACGTGTCACTCCCCTCTCCTATCACGTCGGGAGGGCGGCACGGCAAATATTTTCGGATATCGAGCTATTTGCTGGGTCACTGTGGCCGCTCCGGGAGGCCTTGCATTCGAGGATGGGCCGGTGCATATTGTGGCCTTCCCGAAAAACGGGGGCGTACTGGCTTCGACCTGGTGTTGAAAGTACAGGCGGCATGCAGAGGAGGACCCGTTGGCCTCTATAAAATCTCGGGTCAAAAAAATAACTGCCAATTACGAAGATCTGGCTCTCGCGGCTTAATTGACCACGACGTTCCCGGCCGGACGCCTGCTAAGGCCGGGAGCGACGACAGCAGGCTGGCCGCCCGGCGGAGTGACCGCGCCGGGTAGGTGAATTCGACCTCGTGGACGCTAGGGTGGAAGTACCGCGCCGGCCAGGCGCTGAAGCCCGAAACCTCACGGCCGGATAAGCATGTAGTCGCTTGGATGGACATCGCCGGGGACAGGGGTTCGACTCCCCTCGCCTCCAGGCTTCGTCCTCCGCTGCGCGGAGGGCTACGCCCGGGCAAGCCAACTGTTGAAACGCACAGGCAAAGAGGCGAAGACGATCCACCAGCGCAACGGAGGACGAAGCCTGCCCCGGCATTAGCCAAAGGCGACGCCGGGCGCGAATGTCCATTCAACGCGCCACCAAGCCGGACGAGCCCATCAAAACTCCGCCCTTGCCTGCTGGAAGCGAAGTAATCCAATCTCGGTCCGTTGGCAAAGTTCTCCTACGTTTACCTCCTCATCAGCGAGTCCGACCCGGCGCGCCATTACATTGGTCTCACCGACGATTTGAAGGATCGACTGCGCCGCCATAATGCCGGGGAAGTTGCGCACACCGCAAAGCACCGGCCATGGAAGGTGCAAGTCGCCATCGCGTTCGATGATCGAACGAAAGCGTCCGAATTCGAGATATACCTCAAAAGCCACTCAGGACGAGCCTTCGCCAAACGGCATTTCTGACAAAAAGCGAACGAACTCCAATCGGCCCTGCTTCGCCGCAAGGCGACCGACCGCCGAAAGCGGAGTTTTCTTTTTATTGTACGTTGAGATGCGGCCCTTTCGCCTTACATGCCAGCATCAGCAAGCTGGAAAACAGGGAACGGGCGGAGGCTATGTCGCCGCGCTTCGGTCCGTTGCGAGTTCGCCAGGCGCTTTGGTCAATGGCGACCGAATCCATGACTGGTCTATTGCCTCGCCTTGAATTGCAATGAAGGCAAGAAGTGACGAGGTTGGCAAAGGAATGGTCTCCGGCTTCAGATACAGGCTGAATATGGTCGAGGGTAGCACTGAAGCGGGTGAGATGCTTTCCACATCTGTAGCAAACATAGCCGTCGCGCTCGAAAACCTTAATGCGATTTTCCGTGATATTGTAAAAATCACTTTCTCGCTTTTCATCAACGGGCTTCGGCGTTGATTTCGAAAGTTGTGCGGTCTGAATTAGGACGGCGCACAAAGGAATCTCTTCGGGGATGCGGACGAGATATGGAGTGCCCTCGCGCGTCGTGTCTCCGTCCTTGCGGATGACCTCCTTCTGTTCGAGGCCGCGCAAGGCGTCTTGAACGGCCCCGTAAGAGAGTTTATCCGTCTGACCGCTGCTGGAAGTAATCACGCCTTTACATAGGCCCCTAACGCTGGCGCGGACACGCTGAGAACCGTGAGCGATAATCGAATGACGAAAAAGGTGCCAGTAAAGTGCCGCCTCATACGGCAAAAGGAGTGGCTGGAGAAAATCCACGATTTGCGCCACGAGCTGAGGCAGCTCCAATGCGTCGAAATTTCGTTCGAACGAGTCGGCTTCAACCGAAGGTGAACTTGCCTCGATTTGAGCGAGGAGTTCTCGAATTTTTTCGACGTGTTCTTTCACAGTGATTCGGGAAATTTGTGTATCACCCACGGAAGGCGGCTGAAAGCGTCTATTTTCAAAATTGCGCATGGAACTGGGATGCGGGCCTGTATTCAAAAAATCATTCGCTGGAATTCATCCGATTTTGCCCCGTGGATTGCCCCCGAAAATTATCTTTTACTGTATTCACGAAAAAAATGATTATTTGAACACACTCGCCATAATCGACACATGAAAACACCCGTGGTCATTTTGGTTCGTGTGAGCACCGTCAAGCAGGAGACGGCCCGCCAGATTTCAGAACTTCAAGCCTACGCTGACGGGAAGGGGTACGAAGTTATCGAGGTTTGCCGGGAGACGATTTCGGGCCGCGCTGATGAGGACGACCGCCACGGATTGCACCATGCGGAAGAATTGGCTCGGTCGGGCAAGGTCAAAAAGGTTTTGGTCCATGAGATTTCCCGCCTCGCCAGAAAGAACAGCGTCACGCACCGCTTTGTCGAGACGCTGGAAGAGTGCGGGGTGTCCCTCTATCGGCACGCGCAAGGCATCGAAACGCTTTTGGCGAACGGAAAACGCAATCCCGCAGCGGGCATCATGCTGGCGCTGTTGGCTGAAATTGCCCGTTCGGAAGTGGAAACGCTTCGTGAGCGCATCAACAGCGGACTTGCAGAGGCACGGCGTAAGGGGGTGACGCTCGGGAGGCCAGTGGGGACCACGCTTGACCGCGAAGTGTTCCTACAAAAGCACCGGGACATTTTTCGGCAGTTAAGGGCTGGGCAATCCGTTAGGAATACCGCCAAGATAACGGGAAAGGGGATTTCGACCGTGCAGCGGGTCAAAGCCGGGATGGGAAAGTAAGCGTACCCCGAGGGAATCGCTCGGATAACGGGAGCACTGGAGTACATGAGCACGAAAGAGCACAGGGAGAACCGTGGTACTGCCAACCTTTTGCAGGCGCCTAAACGACAGCATGTTATACATTGCCATTTGCATTATTTACTGCAAGTGCCTATACCCTCGGTCACTAAACAACGCTGACCAGAGAAAACGTATTCCTGCTTGAAGAGAGCATTAGAAGAAAATTTACACTGTATAAGTCTTTGATATACAGGATGTTATGCCTCATATTGCTCCAGACAGCAATACTACGATGCGTGGGGGTCCAAACCGCACGCTACACATCGAAAGCCTCTTCTGTTAGGGGCCGGGGTCCAAACCCGGCCCCGCAAATTCTACAATACCTATGCCTTTACCTCGCCATTCCATATCCACCGCAATCAATATTGTGAGCCGCGCAAGGAACCAACGGATGTCTGCGCAGAAAGAAGCGTTGAGAAATCAACTCTGGCCCGACGTGCCCGAGGCGGTCCTTTGGCATCGTAAGAGGAATCAGGGATTCGCAACCATTCCTCGGACGCTACCACTTATCATGAGGGTGATGGACTCGCTGACAACTGGGAAGCCCGTTTCTCAAGTGTATCTTGAACTTTGGTCCCGCCTGTCCGATGAGGCATTCGTTCGCCTCGACAAGCCGCAGGATATGGCGTTTGCGAGTGGTTTCACAGGCCCGCGTTCGGTCCAAATGTGGGCCGAACGTATTGATAAGCTCGCAGAACTCGGTTTCGTGCTCTTGGCTCCCGGGCCAAACGGCAATCGAAGTTTCGCCTTAGTCCTTAATCCATATCTCGTGATAAAGGATATATTGCGCTCCCAAATCGGCCCTAGTTATTACAACACCTTGCTTTCCCGGGCGCACGAAATAGGCGCGACAGACCTTGACGACGCACCGGCAACACCGCCGCCAACAACGCCGCCACCGGCAACACCGCCGCCAACAACGCCGCCACCGGCAACGCCGCCACCGGCAGCGCCTCCGGCACCGACGACGCCACCCTCACGTTCCCAAAATCCGGCTCGCGGGAGGAAACAGCACTAGTTGAACAAAGGAGATTTTGAATGCCTAAGGCCAAGCCAAAGTTGAAAAGCTACTGCAACGAATGCAAGCGGGAGCAGTTCCAGAAGATTCTAAAATCGCACGAAACAAGTTATTCGGACGATGAGAACTGGGTATCAGGCACGTCTTTTTGGGAAATTATTGAATGCGGTGGATGCCAAACCATATCGTTTCGGGAGGTTGAATGGTTTAGCGAATTCACTGATGAACGTGGAAAACCATATCCAACAATCCGCGCCTATCCGCAGGCGGACGCCAATGCTCTCCCGATAAAACCATTCCTCAATGTTCCGTCGAAGATTCGGAAAGTTTACAGCGAAGTAATCGAAACCTTCAACCGAGGAAACACCTTGCTTTGCGCTGGCGGTCTCCGAGCAATCATCGAGGGGATATGCTCAGAAAAGCATATTAAGACTGGCCCCGTCAAAGTGAAGAATAGGGGAGGCGACTCAAGGGTGGTCCGGCAAAAGAACCTGCGAGCAAAAATTGAGGGAATGTTTGAGAAAGGGCTGATTACAAAAGAGCATCGACGGACTCTCCATGAACATCGCTTTCTCGGTAATGAGGCGCTTCACGAACTGGCCCCGCCAGAGCGTGCGGAACTCGGCATTGCCATCAGCATCGTCGAGCACACCCTTGAGCATCTTTATGAGATGCAGAACCACGCAGCGACACTGAGGGCATTGAAAAAGCAGCGTAAATCCAAAGCGGGAAGAGGGAAATTGCAGCCTCTACGGGCAAGGCCAAGGGCTTTGGTCGTTCCGGCGCCTTCGCTTTGATAACTCGCGTATTTGGTGCATAAAAAGTGCATAAAGCGGCCATATTCCTGTTTTTTATCTCGTAAGGCGAGGGGTTCGACTCCCCTCGCCTCCAATCATTTGATTACGAGAATTATGCCTTCGGCTTGTTAAAGCCCGAAGGCCAACTATTCATCCTTGCCCTTTCGTGTAATTTCGGGCGTGACACAGCAAGCCCCCATAAACCATCTCGGACGCCGCTCATCGCCCAGGCCCCTCTCCATATCGGCGGCCTGGGCGTCAAGACGATGATGCGGCACCTCGTTGTGTTCCCGGCTTATTTCACCATAAGGATAATCGGCTCGTCGGGGACGCTCAAAGTCACCGTATTGTTACTGATCGTCTGGGTGGTCCCCGTTGACGAAGAACGCGGCGTGAACAACTCCGCCGAGGAAATCCCATTTGGGAAGGTGAATACGACGTTCTGAGATACAGGAGTGCTGCTGGACGCGATCCATGCCACCAGGAAGAAATAGCCGCTGCGCTTTTCCATGGTAACCACACCTAGATTGGAAGTCTGGCCGCTCGCCGCCCAATTGATGGCGCCTGGCGTCCATGAACTGCCCGGGTCACTCAAAATGGTGATCAGATTCTGCAACTCCGTATACAACGGCTTCTTGGTCAGAGTATTATACAGAAGACCGTAGTGCTTGGACGCCGAACTTGTGCCCGAGTCGGCTTCTTCATCGATCAATTCGTAAATATAAGTGCGTGAGATGCCCCACCATGCCCAGTTGCCCAGAAGCATGCGGGGGGTCCATCTGGCCTGCACATCCACCGAGACGCCGGCCCCGGTGTGAATCGTCGTATATCCATTCTCCGTTTCATACAAAGGCTTTGCCGGCCATAGTGTCCCTGATGCCTCCAGAAATTGCTGAAGGGATGTGCAGCTTTGCGGCGGATTGGCTCCATTGTAGCAATGCGCGTTTCCAACTTCCACGCCGTTCATTGGCGCGCCGCCGGTGGCGGTGATTAGTTGCGGAAAATCAGTTGTCCAGCACAAGGGTGGCGCAACAACGACCTTCCAGCTACTCCAATTGTCACCTGTAGCGGAAGTATAGAGATCGTTCTGATAAGTTACCAAATCCGCAGCCCAATTAGGGTCTCCGTAATACGAGTTGTCATATTCGTTCGGTCCTTCGAGCGACTCGATCGCGTTATAGAGGTAGTTGCCACTGTAGCTCAGATGCGGGATCTGCGTGATCTGGGAATTGATCAGTGAAGGATCCAGTAACTTGCTGTTCGTTGGCGAAAATGTTGAAAACCCAAGATTTACCATGATGCCGTTGGTGGCATAGAGTTCCGCCACTTCCCCATTGCAATTATTGGTGTTGTTGAGCACGTACCACTGTCGGATATGCCTCACCCCCAGTCCTGTAATCAGGGGCTTGAACGTGCTCCACGGCGTGTAGTTGTTTGAGTCCAGGTGAACATTGAGTCCAATGGAATTGACGAATTCATCCGCCTGCAGCGCCGTGACATTGCTCGCGGACGCGCCCTCCGGCAGGAGGGCAATGATAAACGCCATCGAAATGGCATGGAGTGGTAGTTTCTGTATGGCTTTCATTTGTTCTGGGGTTGTTGTTTTTCTTGGGTGGACTGGATGGAAAGAGGACTCCGGCAAGACTCGATGTCTGCCGGATATAGCACCGCAGCGAAAATAGACATATTTACTGGGGGGGGCGAGGCGTGCTCTGTGAGGGTGAAGTCTCGGAAGCCCATGCCTCGGGGTTTCTTCCCAAGACATGCGTATTTTGATTTCTCAACCACAATACCAATGACAAACCGCTCAATTCTCTGCTATTCTGATCAAAATCTATGCGGAAACGATCATCCGCCTTTGAAATTATATTTCACCCCATTGCGTTGGACCCAGTGCTTCCGATCAAGTGCGAGGAGCCGGTTGTCCAGTCGTGCTGCCCTCCCGTCCCCTGTTTGCATGTGCATGACTGCCTGGAACTCGGCTACTGTTTTTCGGGAAGCGGCGTTTATCTGGTGGGCGAGAAAGTGATGCAGTTTCGCGCTGGCGACATGGTGTTTGTCAATCAGACCGAGGCGCATATGAAGCAATGCACTCCCGGGGGGAGCCCTAGTAAATGGAGTTGGGTGTTGTGCGATCCGATTCGCCTGGTAGGCCATCGTAGCGACACAGTGGCGGAGTTGGATCCCACCCCGTTTAGAGGCGCTGCGTTTAAGAACATTCTCAGTGGATCGACTCATCCGGCGCATGTGCGGATTATGCTTCGCATGATTGAGGAACTGCATGCCAATGCTTCCGGCAAAGCCTCAGCGCTTCGGGCGTTGGTTTGGGAGTTAATGACCCTGATGCAAAGGGAAGACCGCAAGGAGCGGGAGCCCCATGGGGCGGCGCGGCGGGAATACAACCGCCTGGCTCCCGCGCTCCAGATAATCGCGCGGGATTACGCTCAACCCTTGCATACTGCGGATTTGGCGCGCCGATGCGGACTAAGCGAAGTACATTTTCGGCGTCTCTTTTTGCAGACCATTGGCTGTGCTCCGCGAACCTATTGGAATAACCTGAGGCTTCACATGGCGGCTTCGCTGTTGCGAGGGTGCACGCGTTCGGTTCTCGAAATCAGCATGGATGTGGGGTTCGAAACGCTGTCGAGTTTCAACCGTTTGTTTCTTTCTCTCTTCGGAGTTTCCCCGCGGGCGTGGCGCAACAGCGGGGACGACCACCAGCGGGAAGCTCACTGCCCGGAATTCAATAAAGACAGGTCGCCGACGTAGTGTCGGAGGTTCGTTTCCTGCCAACTTCCGCGAACTGTCTTAAAGCCCGTTTCGGTTTGAACCGGGAATCCGTTCGACAATCCGTGACAAATCTCAAATATCGGAAGCGGGGATGGTGCGACGATTTTTTCATATCAGTCTGCTGCTTGCGTTCGGGCTCGCGTTGACCGGGCCGATGCGCGGCGGTTTGGGCGCGACTTTGTATGTGGACCGCAATGGGAATGATGCCAACCCGGGGACGGTGGACCGACCGCTCCGCTCGCTGGAGGCGCTGGGACACCGCGTTTGGACTCCGGGAGACGCAGTCTTTTTCCACGGGGGGGAGACGTTTACTGGAACCGTTGCCCTGCCCGGGGAGGGCAGCGATGCGAAGCCGGTGGTCGTGGGGTCGTATGGGAATGGGCGGGCAACCATTATTTCGACAGGGGATGCGTTGTTTCTCGGGTACAACCAGGGGGGGTTCCAGTTTCAGGATTTGAATCTGAAGCCGTCTCATCCGAGCGAATCGGCGGCGGGGATTCTCTTTTATTCGGATTCGCCGGTGGGAACGGTCTATCCGGCGGTTACGGTGAGGAATTGCGATCTGCGCGGCTTTGGGGGGGCGGGTATCAAGATCGGATCGTCGCAGCCGTCGAATCCGGGATGGACGAAGGTGCGCGTGGAAAACTGCAGGTGCTACGGCAACGGGGAAGGGATGGCGGTTTACGATTATGATGCGCCGACGGTAAGCACATATGCGATTGGCTCCCTGGAGGTCATCCATTCCGAATTTGCCGGTAATCGCGGCACGGGCCTGTCAATTTGCGGGGTGGCGAGCGGATTGGTAGAGTACTGCTCGTTTCACGATAACCAGCGCGTGGGCGGTTGCTGGACCTGGGCGGCGAAAGATGTGGTGATCCAGCATTGTATCTCCTATAGGAACCGACGCGGAGCGCACAATGACGGATTCGGTTTTGACCTGGATGGGGGCTCGATCGGATGCACGATCCAGTATTGTCTGTCGTACGAAAATGACACGGCGGGGTTCGCGATTTTCGATTATCCGAACTCGGCTGATACGACGGACGATACCATCCGTTATTGCATTAGTGAAAATGATGTCCGGAGCGCGCGGGAAGGGGCGAGTTTCGAGATGAATTCGTGGGCCAATACGCCGATCCGGGCCAGTTACATTTATAACTGTGCGGCCTATCTGACGAGCCACGGCGGACGATCGATTTGCGCGGGTTTCATGGGGATAGGAAGGCAGGCGTACTATGGTTATCAAAGTGGAAGCATTAGCGGATGCGGGTTCTGGAATAACATCGTCTATCTGGCGGGAGGAGGAAGTGACCTTGCGCATCTGTATTGCCAATTGGGAGCCAGCGCGCCGTCGGAGATTTCCTATCTGGGAAATGACTATGCATGGCTGAAGAACCGGGGAGTGCGCATCCTCACGGACCGGGGGCTTTACACCAATCTCGCTGCATGGCGAAGAGCCTACGGCCAGGAGAGACTGAACGCTTCACGGGGAATTGTGGATTGCGGGATATGCGCCGACCCGCAGTGCGCGCGGGTGGGGGAGTCCGCGCATCTCCTCGATCCTACGATGATGGCGCAATCGAGCATCTGGCGGCCGATGCCGAATTCGCCTTGCCTGCGGGCGGGGCTGGATGTGAAGAAGGAGTTTGGGGTCAATCCGGGACGCTCGGATTTTTATGGGAACCCGATTATTAAGAGCGGGACGGCACCGATCGGCGTGGCCGGCCCCAAGTCGGTAATGCGGTAGGAAGCGGTTTGCGTCGAGGGGGGTGGTGGATCAGTTCGCTGGCACGATGCAGGCGGGGGTTCCGTTGAATTGCTATTGGATGTGGATTCGGCGGTTTTCGGATTTCCTTTCGGATTTTTTGGAAAAAAATGACGAAGACGGAATCACGCGCAGGATCACGCTTCCGTGAACATCCCTGCAAACAAGGATGGCAATCGGCAGCCGGTGGAAACTAGAATGGATTTCATTGTGATTCCCATGCCGTTTGAATCCTTGCGGGCTGCGATTTTGATCCTTTTGTTGCCTGGGTTGCTGGTGTTCTTCGGCTTGCGGGGTGTTGCCTCGCGGGCGGAGGGGGTCGCGTCGAATGGCTCGCCCAACCTTGTCGCCAATGGCGACTTTGGGGAGGCGACCGACGGCAAGCCTCTCGGCTGGAATACCGAAGGCAACCCAAAGGACGTGGACCAGCGGCTGGAGCTGGCGAAGGACGACGAGGGGAAACTGTTCGCGCGGCTGGTCTGCACCCGTTGCGAAAAGACGAGTGGCTGGAGTCATGCCATGCTGGTCCAACTGGGCCAAATAGCTTTGGTCAAGGGAAAGACCTATGAGTTCTCGTGCCGGATGCGCCAGGAAGGCATCCTCGGACGGAGTATCAGTGTAGCTATCCAAGATACGAAGACATGGAGCGCCGGGGGCTTGCAGGCGGAATTTGCGGTGGGCGGGGAATGGCAGACATACCAGCAGACTTTCCACGCGCAGCGCGATATAGGCGCCACGGGACGGCTTCAGATATGGTTCGCCGAGCCGGGGGTGCTTGAGATTGCCGATGTGCGTCTGGTGGAAGTGAGCGTACAGGATGTGGAATTCACCGACGTGGTGCGTCCACCGCCAGGTACGGGACGGAACCTTGTCTTCAATGGATCTTTCGAACTCGGGCCGGCTGGATGGTCGTCGATCGGCAATAGTTCGGGCTGGGGTGGGAGCAACCTGGACTGCCTCCACGGCAAGGTACTCGCAGCGCCAGCAGGTTTGGCCGACACCGAGGACAAAACATTTCTCCGAATCTCGATGGGAGGCAAAGATACTCCGGCGTTGTATTCCGATTACTTCAAAGCAACGGCGAGCCGGGAGTTGCGACCGCTGGCGGCGACCAGGGGATGGATTCCTGTGACGAAAGGCGAGACCTATACGCTCTCCTGCCGCATGCGGGCAAGTATCGAAGGGACCAAGGCTATCCTGGGCGCTTGTGGAAGGGACGCCGTGACCGGCAAGGGGCAGGAGTATCGGCGGGATGTAACTCTGACGACGATGTGGAGACCGTATCAGTTGACGTTCCGTCCACAGCAGACGTGCGTGTTCGTAATGGCCGGGCCAAACCTGGGAAAGGACGAACGGGTCGATGTTGATCTGGATGCGGTGCAATTGACGGAAGGGGACAAGGGCGCCGATTTCCAAACGCGATGGCCGCTGGAATTTGCATTGTCGCCCTCTGCTGATGGAGGGATTTTCACTCAAGGCCAGCAGGGCAGCGTGGAATTGTGTGCGGCGAACGGCGATGCATCCGCGCCATCGCGGGTGAAAGTAGAGCTGAGCCGAGAGGATTATGAGGGGAAAATCGCGCGTTGGACGGAGAAGACATTGGACGTGCCGGCAGGAGGATCGGTTCTCCAGGAGGTGGCGCTGCCGCCGGACTGGCTGGGTTTCTACCGGATTCGAACGAAGGTCACCGATGTAACTGGAGCGACGTTACCCGCGGGTCCGGCAGGAACGGAGGATCTCCGGATCGCCATCGTGCCAAAGCGGGACGTAAGCAACTCGGTATGTGGTGTCAACCATGCCTTTGCCACATCGAGGCTGATCGACCTGGCGGCCAAGGCGGGGGTAAGCTGGTATCGTGACTGGTCGCTGAAATGGCAGCAAATCGAGCCCGCGCGCGGGCAATACCGATGGGAAGTGGGAGATGCGCAGATCGACCGCGTGCTGGAGCGTGGGATGCAGGTGCTTCCATTATTGCCTCCGTTTCCCTCGGCTGATTGGTGCAGTGAGGCTCCGGCGAACCTGCCGACGACTGGCGAACGCATCCGGCAGGCATGGGCGCCGAAGGACCCCAGCGAGCTGGCTGGATATATCGAGAATGCGGTCCGTCGCTATAAGGACCGCGTGAAGGTATGGGAATTCCTGAACGAGCCTATCTTTACCGATTATGCGCTGCCAGCCAATGGATGGAACCTATATGGCGCCAGGAAATACGCTCCGGCGGACTATGTAAACCTGCTGGGAGTCGCATCGGCCGCCATGAAGAAAGCGGACCCCACCTGCCGGGTCATAGGTGGAATCGCGGGAGGGCCGGAGTTACTAACCAAAGAGGTGATCGAGGCCGGCTGCCTCAAGCAGGTGGATCTATTCAACTTACACATTTACCCGGGTCTCCGGTCGCCGGAAAGCTTTGCCCCGGATATGGATCAACTTCTGGCGCGCATGGATGCGGCCGGTGGGCGCAAACCAATCTGGATCACGGAGTTCTCGTATTATGGAACGGACGACCTGCCCCGCCGGCCGTTTATCCCCGGCGCGAATTCATGGTCTGAGGGCCGATTCGTAGAGAGTGAGCGGCAGTGCGCGGACTGGACGGTGCGGTTTTTGGCGGTGATGCTTTCTCGCGGTGTTGAGAAGGTATTCATCCATTCGGGAGCCTCCGGCGCGGTGAATGAGCCGGATTTCGAATGCTGCTTATTCGAGTACGGGGGAGGGCCTCGGAAGGTCTTCCCCGCGCTGGCGGTGATGACTAATCTTCTAGGCGAGAAACCTGCCGCCGCGGGCAGACGGGACCTGGACAGGGCCGGGCATGCCGTCGCGTTCGAGGCCGGCAGTCGCGCCGTGCTTGTGGCATGGGCGGAAGAGGGCAATAGGTCAACCGCCCCATTGATGATTCTCCCCACTGAAAGCCGGGGGCAAGTGCTCGATATCATGGGGAGGCCGATTCCGGACGGGCCCGTTGCTCTTACTCCCTCGCCGATTTACATAATCGGACCTGCAGGCAAGGCCAGGGCGCTGCTGGAAGCCTTGAATCCATGAGACGCGGTCTCAGTATTTTATCAAAATCAATCCGCTATTTTCTTCAAAAAAAAAGGCATTCTGTTAATCAATTCCTATATGGAATATCGCCGTCTCGGTAAAGCAGGAGTACAGGTCAGCGCATTGTCGCTAGGGTCGTATGTCACGTTCGGTGGACAAATCGGAGACGATGTCGCCGCAGACCTCATGAAGACCGCTTATGACAACGGCATCAACTTTTTCGACAATGCGGAAACCTACATGCAGGGCCGCTCCGAGATCGTCATGGGGAAGATTCTGAAAGATATGGGCTGGTCGCATGAAACGTATCTGGTTTCCAGCAAGGTGTTCTGGGGAGGGAAGTTGCCGAATCAAAGAGGACTCTGCCGCAAACATGTGCTGGCGGCCTGTGAAAACGCGCTGCGCCGTTTGCAGGTTGATTTTCTTGATTTTTATTACTGCCATCGTCCCGACCCCGCTACGCCGATAGAGGAAACGGTCCGGGCCATGAGTGATCTTATCCACCAGGGCAAAGTGCTTTATTGGGGCACTTCGGAATGGAGCGCGCAGGAAATCGCACAGGCGCACGGTATTGCGCGGGAATACCACCTGGCGCCCCCGAGCATGGAACAGCCGCAGTACAACCTATTCCACCGGCAACGGGTGGAGCAGGAATACGCGCGGCTTTATGACGAATATGGCATGGGCGCGACTACCTTCTCTCCACTCTCCCAGGGAGTCTTGACCGGCAAACATAAGGCGGGACGGCAGGAAGGCCGGGCCACGGTCATCGTGCAGGATAAATGGATTCCGGACTTCATCGAGAACCGGGGCAAGGAAAAGGCGGACCAGATTCTCAAGTTGGAAGGTCTGGCGCAAGAATTGGGCTTGAGCATGACGGTGCTTGCCATTGCGTGGTGTTTAAAGAATCCGCATGTCAGCTCGGTGATTCTGGGCGCGTCCAAGACCCATCAATTGGTCGAAAACATCCAGGCGGTGGAAGCTCTGCCAAACCTGACCCCCGAGGTGCTCAAACGGATGGACGAGATAGTGGCCTAATTCCAGATTTCGCAACAATGGAATATCGACATCTTGGCAAATCGGGACTTCAGGTCAGCGCGTTTTCGCTCGGCTCATGGGTCACATTTGGCGATCAAATCAGCGACGAAGTTGCGGCCGATCTTATGAAGACGGCCTATGACGCGGGAATCAACTTCTTTGACAATGCCGAGGCCTATGCGGGCGGGCGCTCTGAAACCGTGATGGGTAAGATACTCCGCGACATGGGGTGGTCGCATGAAACATTTCTCGTCTCCAGCAAGGTATTCTGGGGAGGCGAACACAACGCGCGCCCGGCGGTTCCGAACGAGGAGGGCCTGAGCCGCAAACATGTCTTCGCAGCGTGTCACAATGCGCTTCGGCGGTTGCAGGTTGACTTCCTTGATCTGTACCTTTGTCACCGGCCCGATCTCTCGACGCCAATCGAGGAGACGACCCGCGCGATGAGTGATCTGGTTACCCAGGGGAAGGTTCTCTACTGGGGCACCTCCGAATGGAGCGCGCAGGAAATCATGCAGGCCCATCTTGTCGCCAAGGAATGTCATCTAGTCTCGCCGACCGTCGAGCAACCTCAGTACAACCTGTTCAACCGGTACCGGGTCGAGAAGGAATACGCGCGCCTTTACACTGAGTATGGCATGGGCACGACTGTATGGTCGCCACTGGCCTCCGGTTTTCTTACGGGCAAGCACCGCAAAGGGGCGGCGGAGGGAACCCGCGCCACCACGGTGGAAACGCTGGGCTGGATGAAGAGCAACTTCGAGAAATTCGCCAGGACCAAGGGAGAGCAATTGGTGGAACTTGAAAAGCTGGCGCGGGAAACGGGCTTGAGCCTGATCCATTTTTCGCTGGCCTGGTGCCTGAAGAATCCCAATGTGAGCACGATCATCCTTGGCGCATCAAAGGTGGCGCAACTTACCGAAAACCTGCGGGCGCTGGAGGTGACGGACAAACTTACTCCGGATATCCTTAAGCGAATCGACGAGTTTATGCCGGTCGATAGCTGGCTCTAGGCTGAACCTCTTAGCGCAGCGGCCATATGTCGGTGCGGAAAGGGGAAGCGGGCAGGTCTTCCTGATTGTACAAATTACAATCCGGTGGATTGTCGGTCCAGCCATAGCGGACGGCGACGGGGGCGGCGATGGAGGGACTCGAAACGACGAGGGTGCTGCCATCGACCGTGGCGTCGGCCCAAACGAATTTTTGATCGGCGCCGGCGATGGCGATCTCCTTCAGAGGACCGTTTTTGATCATCAATCCGCTGCCGGCATAGCTGAATTTCAACCGAATCTTATTTCCCTCGATTGCCATGGAATCATAAATGGGGCCGGAGAAATCGACCTTCTGGCCGTAGGCATTTGCAAGCGCGACGAGGGCCATGCGTTCGCCAAAGGGTTTCTTGTTCGGCGGATGAAGATTGCCGTCTCCCAAATCGATGGTGACGACCATTTCGGAATGGGGCGCCGTCTTCAAGGTTAGCAATTGAGATTCCCGCAAGGCGGCCCAATCACTCTTCTCGGGCTGGCCGGAGGGAATGTTGTGGGTTTTAGTATTGGGCAGTTGGAAGAAGTAGAAGGGGAGATCACCCTGATTCCAAAGGCGGCGCCAGTCGGAGATCAAAGCGGGCAGAAGCTTGCGATAAGCCACTGGGGGATAGCTGCCGAGAACCGAAGGAACGGCGCCGCCATAGTTTTCGGTGTTGGCCTCGCCCTGATACCAAAGAACTCCCTTAATGCCATAGCCAACCATTCGTTTCAGCATCAGGTTGTAAAAGAAAGAGGGGAGGCGGACCTCGGGCGGGGAAGCCGGTGAAACGGGACGGGTGGCGATAGCCTGCGGGGGCAGAGGCGGAAGTTCGGTTTCGACTTTGGCCAGGCAATCGGGCGTCAAGATGGGCAGGGCGGACTTTTTGTCGACGGCTCCCAGTTGGAGGTCTGTTTTGTTCCAGGGGGCTTTTTGTTCCTGGGTGAAAAAGCGAATTGCGATGACGTTTGCGCCCGGGACGACGAGATTACCCGGCACCTGGACGACTGGTTTTTCGGGCGAGCTGTAAATATGTTTGAGAACACGGCCGATGACGCCCACTTGCTGGTTGTTGAAATAGACAGTGCCGAGCAGGTTCCCATATTCCTTGCCGACATTGCGTAAGTCACCAATGGTAAGGGTAAGGTCCTTGCCGGCGGTCTGCGCGGAGATATCAACGGATTTGCGCACCCAGACAACACCCCCGTCATTTAAACCGAGGGAGGACAAATCGTTGATACTGGAGATTTTCTTCCAATCACTGACATCGGTTCTGGGATCGGCCCATCCTTGCGCGAAGCCCTTATTGCCGGGGTCCTGACGATTGAATTGCTTTTCCCAGGCATCCAGGCTTTCCAAAAACCTGGGGCCGGCTGTGTCGAGGCCGGTGAACTCGTCTGTAAGAGCCTTCGACTCGGGCCCCATGCCGAGGCTGTCCAATCCAGCCGGGGATAACCAACCCTCGATAGCGGAGCCGGGAAACGCTACTTCCAGGATACCAATCGGCACATTGAGTTTTTCTCGAAGGCTGCGGGCAAAGTAAAAGGATACGGCTGAGGCGCCGGGAAGCATTGCGGGAGAAGTGGCGGTCCATGTGCGGCTCAGGTAAGGATCGTCGACGATGTAAGTTTTGGGGATGAACCAGTGGAGTTGAGGGTCATTGGCAATCGCGATGTTATTCTTCGCGAGCGCGCCCATGTCGCCCAAGGTGTAGACCATGTTGGACTGGCCCGAGCAAAGCCAGACGTCGCCGACCAAAACATTGGAGAGGGTAACCTTATCGGAATTGCCCCTGATGGTCAGGGTATAGGGGCCGCCAGCGGTCAGTCCTTTGAAGGCGGCGGACCAATTGCCCTTATTGTCGGCCGTGGCAGAGATCGTCTGGCCGTTGAGTTCCGCCTTGATCGATTCGCCTGGTGACGCGGCGCCCCAGATAGGAGCGGCTGAATCACGCTGGAGGACCATGCCGTCGCCAAAGAAGGGTGGAAGCTGGATTGCGGCCAGCGAGGAAAGGGCCGATGCCGCCACGGCGACTGCACAAAAGGCCAATCGCAAGAGACGGACGCAGGTCTGTTTAATCATAAGGGGAAATAAGATCACGGCAGCGCCGGCACCAATGAAATCGATTCAAGATTCGCCCCTGCGCCGCCATCCTCCCGGAGAGCAATCTGACAGGTGCCGGATGGGAGGTAAACTTTCCAACCACCGGGGGTGAAATCAGAGCCAAGCATCAGATCCTGCCAATCGCTGACCATGTTACTCCAGCCATCCGAGGGAGGCGCTCCTTTTGTAGACGGCAAGGAAAGGCCTTCGGCCTCTTCAAAGGGGATCGCGCCGTTGATCAGGAACGAGATGAGGCAACCAGGACCGGAGCAATAGCGGAGTTGGACGCGATACCAGCCGGCCTGCGGGATGACGCAACGGGCGGAAAGGGTCATGTCGTTAGCACTCCACTTGGTGACGACCTGATTGTCGGCCCCGAGTTTTGTGCCCAATGCCGCGCCGGCGGGGAGCGTAATATCGGCGGCATTGATCTTGATAGGGCGGGACGGCACACCGGAGACGGCCGGCCGCGTTTTCCCATAGCTGGCATAGTTTGGGGCTGCTAAATGATCAACCAGGGGCGGAAAGGGCACCGGTGCGGGAACGCTGTGCCCGCCGAGGGCGGTGATGGCGGTCCAGGAGTGTGGAGCAAGAGTTTCGGTCCGTGAAAACGGTTGGGTGAACGTGATGGCCACCGAGTTTTCGCCACTGTTATTGACGAGGACGCCGTTCGCATCGGCAGCGAAAACAAGCACGCCCGGGTTATCGAGATTGAAAGCAAGCCGGGCATCTTTGTAAGAGCGGATGCCCCAGCCGCCCTGCCAGGAAAAGCTCGCGCCAATTGGCTGACGGATGATCCAACCGGCCGCCTCGACCTGGACGGCTCCTGTCAGGCTCGAGGATATCGAAAACGGCTCCGTCCTGCCGTCCTTTACAAGGGCAACCGCGGCGTTTTCGTTGGGTGTTCTGAGCGACTGACTCCAGAGATTGTCGCCCTGGGCAGAGAGAGCATTTGCCTGAAAGGGAGGCGCCGAATCACCCTGATAAGGATAAAGGAATGTCGCGAAGATAGCGGGAGCGTCCTGCTGCTTGTGAAACCGGGCGGTCGGCACTGGCCTGTGCTGGATGGGATACCATCCGAGCAGCGGATCTTTTTGGCCCTGCGCGACATCGACGGTGAGGTGATCCTGTTCCAGCGGGTAAAGCGCGATCTGCACGCCATCGGTGCGCTGACTCACCACGGCATGACTCAAAGGATCGACCAGAGCGCCCGGAGCATCGATCTGGAAGAGGTTGTCGTAGGAGTGATTTCCCGTGCCGTCGAGGGTATCGACAACGAGGGCATAATAGGGTCGCAGGAAAAGAACGCGCCGGGTGTGAGTGATCGATTTGTCCAGCGTGCCGACCCATTTCATGGGGCTGTACTGGACGGGCCTATAGATGTTCTCCTGGTAACCCTTGTCGAAGGTCGAGGCGACATAGTCAAACAACGGCGTGGTCGCCCAAGGATTGGAAACCGGTTCCGTCGGCAGCGGACTATCGCCTTCATGCTGCCATTTGCCATCAACAATGATCGTGCTATGCGACGAGGTGCCGAGCGCGTAGCGGCGTAATTCGGATTTGTCGTAGGAGTAAGTACCGGGATCAAAGAGGAGTGTTTTGTTCCATGCACGAAGGACCACCTCCAGGTCTTCCTCGTGGACATGGCCTATGCCGGTGGGGCCGCCGCGGAAGAAGAGAAAGAGATCGTCGCGTTTCCATCCGCCACGCATCGCATAGAATCCGGCATAGGGCAGCATGGTCGAGTCCGGCGGCGGCGTGCCTTTTCTTCCATGACTGGCGGCCCATTCAAGAAGAGGATCGTCGGTGAGTTTCAGACCATTTGAAGCGAGAGCGATGGCGTTAACGATCCATGAATCGTTGGTGGGCACATCGTTTCCCGACTGGTCCATGACGAGCACGAGAGCGCGATACATCGAAATCAACTTCGCGCTAAAAAGGGCGGGCAATGGGATTTTATTGAGGGGCGCCAGCTCGGTTGGAACAGTGAATTGCTCCATGGTGCTGGTGTGATAACCGGGACTTAGCTCGGCTTCGAAGCCATCGGGCGGGACCAGCTTGTTCAGTTCGAGGCAGAAGCGATCGGTGGCAATCTGGCGCCATTGGGCCGACTCCGTTAATTCTGGATAAAGAACGCCAGCCGTGTAGAGGCCGCAACATTCGGCGGTGATCCAGTTGCCGGTTCGTTTGCGATCGTTGAGGCCCGCCATGAGATTCAAGGCGTGATCGCGAATCTGCTTTGCATAGAGCCAGTTTGCCTCCGGGGTAAAGGAGGGGCTGTTGAGAAAATGATAGTAGGCGTAGGGCCACGATTCGAACATGCGATTGGCGGCGGACAAAGGCGACCAGTGGTAGTTCTGCCCCTCATTGAGGTTGTAATCCAACGGAACTTTGGTTGCGAAACTCTGGAGTTGCTCGACCCACGCGCGAACATACTTCTCGTCGCGAGTCTTCCAGTAGGCAGAGGCGAGGTTCTCCCAGAATTGTGTGCGGCTAATGACGCATCCCATCCAGTTGGTGGTGTAATTCGGATCGGTGGGAGGAAGCGGGTTATGAAACCAATCAAAATCGGCGCCCATGTCTGCGATCTTGGGTTGCATGGCATCGTACCATAGGTTGTGAATCTTATGGGCGGCGACGTCGTCCCCGAGGGGATCGTCCTTAGCCAGCGCGACGGCGGGCTGATCCGAGGGCATGAGCTTCCATTTTGCCGGGCTGGCGGTACGGCGGTAATCGAGATAGGCCGCCTGAGCGCCGTTCAGATCGTGGGCCTGAACGGCGGCCTTCACTTTCTCCATGCCGGGCGCATTCAAGTCAAAGGCGGTAAGCAAATAGTCATCCGTCGTGGCGGGCGGCCCGCCCGGGCCGGAAGACGCGGCATCGCCGCCGCCACTCAGGGGGGTCGCAGCCAGCGAGGAATCGACTTTCTCAAAAGAGACGTCGTCCACATAAATGGCCCCTTTGGCATAGTGGACGAATAGATCGACGCCGATTGAACTGATGCCCGCGGGAATCGCAATGATCGCTTCTGTCTTCGTCCAGACGGCGGGCAGCGGGTCCGAGGGAGGCGGGGCTTGACTAAGGTTGATCCGATTGCCCATTACCAGGTTCAAGTTAGTGGAAGTGGCGCTATTCGAACCATGCAATGTTAGCCGAAGCACAAATCCCGCTCCGCCGGGCTTCACTTGGGCGCCAGAGTCGGCGCGCACCCAGGCGCCCACCCGATAATGCTCACCGGGTTGAACGGGAATCGGCCTGGCGCCGACGGCGTAACGGGCGAAATCATCGGATGCCAGCCTCGCGCAGGAGGCGCCTGCATGGGGATCGACATTGACGACATCGAATCGGCAATTCTTTGCCTTTGATTCATCGGGAACGAAAGCGCTCCAGCCGGCCGGACCCAGTTCGAAGCCGCCGTTGGCGATTGCGTTTTCGCCAGCCCGCAAGCTGCCGCAGAAGAGAATGAGCAAGAAACCGACGGCCAGGAAGAACGGGGGGGCGGTCAGGAGCGGTTTGCGGATGGCGGTGCAGGCGGGAAACCGGAATTGCCGGGTACGGGGATTATCAAAGTCAGGAATTCGCATGAGAAAGGGGGAACACCAAAGTCTAGGCGTTCAGCCTTGCGTAGATATATGCAAGGCTGATTTTTTTGTGTATGCGTTTGGAAACACCATGGCTGGAATCTCCGGGATTTGGTTCACAAGTCAATGTCAGGGACATAGAAATGACTTTTTAACGTGGGAGCGGAAAAGGGGGTGTGGGAGCCGGAAAAATGCTTGCGTTGGTTTTAGGCGAGAGGTCCTATGAGGGGCGTCAAATACAAACGTAATTTCAACGATAAAGTGCTTTATGATGACCCCCCGCCAACGAATGCTGAGCGCCATTGAATTCAAGGGTCCGGATAAAATTCCTGTTATCTATCATCCCTCGACGGCGGGACTTTATGTTCATGGAAAGAAGCTGGTCGATTTGTTTAACGCGTATGCTCCCGACAACGCGATCACGTTTGATACCGTCCCTTCGCCGCCGGCGTCCGCGATCGATAAGAACGGCACTTATCATGAGTTTCGCGTCGATGAATGGGGAACCGAGTGGGAGTTCCTGATTTTTGGGGTTGCCGGGCACCCACACAAATATCCGTTCAATGGCTGGGACAATGCAGGGGATTACCGATTTCCCACCTTTGCCCCGATCGATCTTGGGAGACTGGCGGCGGCGCGGGAGAACCATTATATGGTGGGGGGCTGGGTATCGATCTTCGAGCAATTGGCCAAGGTGCAACCGATCGAAGAAACACTTATGGACCTGGCGAGCGAGGAGCCGGCGATATTGCGCTTTCTGGATCGGCTGGTTGAGTTTTGGCAGACCGAAATCGACAGGATGATGTCCGCGGGAATTGACGCCATTCAATTCGGGGATGACTTCGGCACGCAGGATGCGCCGATTATTTCGCCGGCAATGTTCCGGAATATCTTCAAGAGCCGCTACGAGACCCTGATGGCTCCCATCCACAAGGCGGGTGGGAAGGTTTTCTTCCACTCATGCGGGCACCTGGACGAAATCCTGGACGAACTCATCGGCCTTGGGATCGATGTGTTATGGCCGCAGAGCGCCATCTTTGACGCGAATCCATCCTTCCTTGAGAAATGCCAGAAGAACAAGGTCGCCATATATGTCCATCCGGACCGGCAATATTTGATCCCGCTAGGTTCTCCCGAGGAAATAGAGACAACGATCAAAAGATATGCCGACAGATATCACGCGCTCGGCGGCGGCGGCATTTTCCATGTCGAGATGGAGAACGACGCGCCGTTTGAAAACGTGAAGGCATTGGTTGAATCGATAGACAGATGGCGGTAGGTCCTACGCAAAAGAGTAAGTAGGAGGTCTTTCACGGTATTGCCGAGGGTGTGCAGCGGCCAGTCGTCGGTGCGGAAAGGAGAAGCGGGCAAGCCTTCCTTGTTGTAGAGATTGCAACCGGCGGGATTGTCGGCCCAGGCGTAACGGGCGGCCACGGGTTTCGGAACCTGATTGCTCGAAACCAGCACGGTGTCGCCGTCCAGCGTCGCGTCGGCCCAGACGAAATGCCGATCTGGCCCGGCGATGGAAAATTGCTTGAGCGGACCGCCTTTTGCCACGAGGCCGCCGGCGAGATGGGTGAACCGGAGGCGAATTTTGTTCTGCTCGACGGTCATCGAGTCGTAGATCGGTCCGGAGGTCTCGATTTTTTGGTTATACACAACCGCCAGCGCGACGAGAACGAGACGATGCGCGGCTTCCTTCTTTCTCTGCAAATGGACGTTCGCATCTCCGATATCGGCAGTGACCGCCATGCCGGTGTGGGGAACCTGCTTCCAGGTCAGGAGCTGCGATTCGCGCAACTCCGCCAAGTCGCTGATGCCGGGCCTGGGAGGGGGCGGCCAGACATTGGCGATTTGCGTAAAACAAAACGGCAGGTTGTCGTCCTGCCACTCCGTTCGCCAAAACTGAATGAATGCGGGGAACAAACGCCGGTATGCTTCGCCGACGTGGACATTGGCCTCGCCATGAAAGGCCGCGACGCCCTTGATTCCGTATCCGAGGAACGGATGGAGCATGTGATTGTAGAAAATGCCCGGCAAACGCATGACCGAGGGAGCGTATGGAGCCTCCGGTCGCGAGGCCATGGCATCCGGCGGAAGGGGAGGCAATTCCATCTCTACTTTGGCGATCCAGCCGGGGGTGTTCGTCGTGCCGGAGGTAACAACCGGATCGAGCAGTTTGGCGCTTCCGCCAAACGGATGGTTTTTTTGTTCCTGGGTGAAGATGCGGATGGCAATCACATTGGGCCCCGCGACGACGAGCCGCCCCGGGACGTTCACGTCCGCAGCGGCGCTGCCCATGTAAAGATGTTTGAGTACGCGGCCGAATACACCCGCTTCCCGGCCGTTGACATAAGCCGTACCCAGGATGTTCCCGAACTCGTGGTCAAGATTCTTGATGTCTCCCAAATGGAGCGTGAGATCGTGCCCCGCCGCTTCCGGAGGAAGATCAACCGTTTTGCGAATCCAGACGACACCGCCATTGGCCATGCCGAGCGGAGACCAGTCGCCCGGCTTCGGAATCGGCTTCCAGTCACTGACATCGGTCTTCGGATCAGCCCAACCGGCGGCGAAGCCTTTGTTGCCGGGGTCCTGGCGACCGTATTTGATTTCCCATGCGGTGAGCTGGTCGAGGAATTTTGGAGCCAATTGGTCGAGCGCCGCGTACTGGGCGGTGCGATTGCCGATTTCGGGAAAACCGGCGTCAACGCTTACTTGCGGCGGCATCCAGGTCTCTATGCCGCCGCCGGAGGAACTCTGAATGATCCCGATGGGAATGCCCAATTTCTCGCGCAATTCTTTGGCGAAGTAGTAACCGTAAGCCGTGAACTTAGGGACGGTCGCCGGCGAGCTTTCCGCCCAACGGCCCTCGACGTCCGAAACGGACTTATCGTGGATCGGATCGGGCGGCGGAAAGTAGGGTCTTGTGGTGAAACAGTGAAGCAATCGATCTGCGGACGCCGCAATATCGTCTTTGGGGACATCGCCCAGCATATCCATGGATTCGGCCATGTTGTGGTTTCCCCAACAAAACCAAACGTCGCCGACGAGGACGTCTTTGAGCGTAACCGTGCCGGATTTTCCTTTGATGGTGAGGGTGTAGGGACCTCCCGCCTTCAGGCCTTTGAAGGGAACTTTCCAATGACCGTTGTCATCCGCCGTGGCCGAGACGGTCTGACCATTGATCTCCGCGCTAATCGACTCGCCCGGCTCCGCGGCGCCCCAGACCGGGGCTGCGCTGTCGCGTTGCAAGACCATGCCGTCGCTGAAGAAGGCGGGCAGCTTGATTTCGGCGTCGAGTGAGAAAGGCGCCGCTACGAGCATGATCGCCCACATAAGTGGAACGAGCCGAAATGGTAGTGGCTTGGTCAAGTGGCGGGGCGGAAACAGGCTCAATGGGCGGGCGCAGCCGATGCCGTCGTGACAGGGGTGACCGGCGGAGCTTGCGGGGATTCGGCCCACGCATCGGTGCGGAAGGGAGAGGCGGGAAGGTTTTCTCTGTTGTAGAGATTGCAAACCGGCGCGTTGTCCCAACCATAGCGGACCGCGACGGGAGCGGCTACCTTGGGACTTGAAACCACGACCGAGTCGCCGTCGATCCGGGCGTCGGCGACAGTCCATTTCTTATCTTCGCCGGCGATAACAAATCCGGATAGATGGTCCCTGGGTGGGACGGTGGAGCGCGGCCCGACCCAGGGCGGAGCGCCGATCTTCAAGCCGGAACCGGTGTTGGAAAGCTTGATCCTGATTGCGCTGCCTTGCACCGTCATCGAATCGTAGATGGGGCCGGAGTAAATAACCTTCTGCCCGTAGGCGAGGTTCTCCGCCGCGAGAGCGAGTCGCAGGCCGACATCGAGCTTGTCGACCGGGTGGATGTTTTCCGGCAGTCCGATATCGATGGTCACGGCCATGGCGGTATTGGGAACGGAGAGGGCCGTTTTCAACTGGGCCTCGCGCAACAAGGGCCAGTCTTCTTTCGGATGCTGGTTGAAGTTGGCGATCTGGACGAAAAGAAAGGGAAAGTTTCCCTCGCTCCAACGCTGCCGCCAATCGGCGATCAAGGTGGAAAAGAGCCCGGGGTAGAGTTGTGAGTCGGGGACGTTATCCTCGCCCTGATACCAAATGACGCCCTTGAGGCCGTAAGGAATGAGCGGCCTTACCATGCCGTTGAAGAGCACGCTGGCCGTCCGCCAGCCGCCGCCGGGTTCGGCTGGCTTTTTCGGAGGGGATAGCTTTGGCTTGGGATAGGGCGGATTGGGCAGGCCGGCGGCGTAGGCGGCACTGGCCGCGGTGGTCCACTCTTTGAGGCGGTCGTTAAAATCCTTGCCGTACTTCTCGTCCCAATCCTTTTTCGCCGCGGTATAGGCGGCCATTTGTACGGCGTAGGCCTGACTCTCGGCTGGGTAATTGGCGTTGGCCTGCTGGTATTGGTCGACGTATGGCTTGAACGCGGGATCCTTTTGCAAGGCATCCAGGCTGGTCCATGCCTGTGCGGGTGTCCCACCCACGTAAATGCCAATCATGCCGATGGGCCGGTTGATCCTGGCGCGCAATTCCCGCCCGAAAAAATAACCGGCCGCGGAAAAAGCCCAGGCCGTGTTCGATGAACTGACAAACCATTTGCCGGGAAGATCGTTCATCGGCGTGAGGGAATGCACTTTATCAGGGCGGAAGAGACGCAATTGCGGATCGTCGGCTTTCGCCAATTCGGCTGCCCCGTCGTAAACCTCGTGCATCGCCAGTTGCATATTCGACTGGCCCGAGCAGATCCAAACGTCGCCGATAAGTACATCGTTGAATTTGACAGTGTTCCTGCCTGTCACTGTCAGAGTAACCGGAGCCGCTCCGTTGGGAAAGGGATCGAGATCGACGCGCCATGCGCCATCCGGACCGGCCTTGACGCCGGCGGTGTGGGTGCCGGCGGTGACGGTGATGGCTTCATCGGGATCTGCCGTGCCCCATACCGGCAACTTGATCTCCTGCTGAAGAACCATGTGATCGCCGAAGATGGCGGGCATTTTGACATTCGCCTGGAGCGGAATAGTGGCGAGGACGTTGAGAGCAAGGATACTGAGGTAAGTTGATGTGCGTTTGATGAGCATAGTGATGGAGTATTAGGGCATCGGCCAATCGTCGGTGCGGAAAGGCGAGGCGGGGAGGCCTTCCTTGTTATACAAATTACAATTGAGCGGAGTATCGAGCCAACCGTAACGGACCGCCACGGGAGCGGGGACGGAGGGGCTGGAAACGACCACAGTGTCGCCATCAAGCGCGGCATCCGCCCAAATGAATTTTTGATCGGCGCCGGCAATGGCGAAATCTTTGAGAGGTCCGTTCTGGGCCACCAAGCCGCCGGCAAGGTAGTTGAATTTTAACCTGATTTTGCCTCCCTCGACGGCCATGGAATCGTAGATGGGGCCGGAGAAATCGACCTTCTGGCCGTAGGTCTTCGCCAGGGCCGCCAGCGCCAGGCGTTCGCCAAAGGGCTTCTTGTTTGGCGGAGTTAAAATGCCGTTCCCCAGGTCGATGGAAATAATCATTCCGGTGTTTGGCACCGTTTGCCAGGTCAGTAATTGGGATTCCCGACACTGAGCGACGTCGCTTTTCTGTGGCTGACCGTTAGGGTGGATATGGGCTTTCATTGCGGGCAACTGGGCAAAGCAGAAGGGAAGATCGGGCTGATGCCAATGGCGACGCAAGTCGGCGATGAAAGCGGGCAACAGCTTGCGATAAAAGAAGGGGGGCCAACTTTTGAGGATCGTAGGCATGTCGCCCAAAAATGTTTCGTTATCGGCCTCGCCCTGATACCAGACGACGCCCTTGATGCCGTAGCCGGCGATCGGTTTCAGCAGCAAGTTGTAATATATCGAGGGCAGGCCGGACTGGAATGGTGAGTTGGGAGGAACGGGGCGGCCGGCGACAGCATCCGGGGGCTGGGGCGGGAGTTTGGCTTCGACTTTGGCAAGCCAGTCGGGCGTTACGCTGGGCCACGCCGACTTATCGGCGGAGTTGAATTTGAGGTCTGTCTTTTTCCAGTGAGGTTTTTGCTCCTGGGTGAAAAGCCGGACCGCGATGACGTTGGCGCCGGGGATAACAAGGTTTCCCGGTACTTTGCTGGGCGGCTGTTCGCGCGAGACATAAACGCGCTTCAAACAATCACCAAGGGTACCAACTTCCCGGTTGTTGAAGTAAACGGTGCCCAGCACGTTGCCGAATTCGCTGCTTTCGTTGCTCAAAATGCCGATGCTCAGCGAAATATCCTTGCCGGCTGTTTCCGCAGGCATATCGACCGATTTGCGAATCCAGACTACGCCCCCGTTGGGTATGTCGAGGGAAGACAAGTCCCCGAGGTTGGAGATTCTTTTCCAATCGCCGGTATCGGTTTTGGGATCCGCCCAGCCCTGCGCAAAGCCCTTGTTACCCGGGTCCTGACGATTGCAGGTTTTTTCCCAGGCGGCCAGGTCCCTCAGAAACCTGGGAGTGGCCGTGTCGAGATTGTTAAACTCATCGAGCGCAGTCCTGGCCTCCGGTCCCAGGCCGATACTGTCGAATCCCTCTGGTGAAAGCCATGTCTGGAGAGGAGAAAATTGAGATGTCGCCACGATGATTCCCACCGGGACATTGATTTTACGGCGCAGATCGCGGGCAAAGTAATAAGCTACAGCCGAGTCGGTCGAGATTGTGGCCGGGGTGGTGTCCGTCCATGTCCTGCCCTGAAAAGCATCGCCGAACATCATGCTTTTTGAACCGAACCAGCGCAGTTGAGGGTCGGTAGCGGCGGCGACGTCATCCTTTGCCAGCGCGCCCATGTCACCCAACGTAGATGCCATGTTCATTTCGCCCGCACAAAGCCAGACGTCGCCCACCAGCACATTGGAAAACGAGACCGTGTCGGAGCCGCCCTTGATGGTCAGGGTATAGGGGCCGCCCGCGGTCAACCCCTTGAAGGCGGCGGACCAATTGCCATTATTGTCGGCCGTGGCCGAGATGGTCTGGCCGTTGAGTTGCGCCTTGATCGAGTCGCCTGGCGATGCGGTGCCCCAGAGAGGAGCAGGGCCGCCGCGCTGAAGGACCATGCCGTCACCAAAAAAAGGAGGAAGCTTGATCGCGGCCTGCAAATTAGAGGCAGAGGCTTCCAGAACGAAACCGCACAGGACGAGGCGCAGGAAATGGAGGGGAATTCGTTTCATCATAGGGCTGTACTTGGGAGTTGCGCAGGGCAGTCCAGCCAGAGGATAGCACGGTCTCAAGGGGAGCAGGCGGGAGTAGATCAAAATTTAAGTGATTGGTTCCATAGCGATATGTGCGATGCCAATTTATTTATATACGTGTTCGAAAACCCCCGGCATGCGGGCCTTCTGCAATCGGGGAAAATCGCAAGGTGGCGACGAGAGTGCGACGTATACTTGAAGCCGGTTTTGACTTTGCTTCCAGCGATTGGTTCGGTTAAAGGCATTGAGCTTGAATCCGTTGAAGAATCTTCCTGTTGCGGCACAATGCAACCGGGCATCCATCTACCTCGGCACCGTGTTGCTGGAGTCCAACCGGTGGGCCGGGGCTCGAATCCCCACTTACCGGGTAAGCGAGTGGATGGAGCGTATCGCGGCAGCGGGATTCGACGGGATTGAACTTTGGGAGAATCATGTTGCGATGGCCGATGCCGCGGAGCGAGCGGCGTTGCGTGCGGCGCAACCTCCCGCAAGGATCTTGAACAGTTATGCGCCGATGTGCGAGAGCGGGGAAGCGGCCCGGCGACAGATCGCGGGCGTTGCCCGAGAACTGGGGGTGAAGGTGGTGAAGTTCAACGTCGGGTCCGATCCGGAAGCCCTGGAGAGTGAATTGCGCACGGCCAGGGATTGGGCGGCAAGCATGCCGGGAGTGAGTCTCCTGTGCGAGTGCCACCCGGGCACAGCCCTGGAGTATCCCGAGGTGGCCGTAGCGGCACTTGCAAGCTGCCCGGAGATCGGGGTGATCGTTCACCCGTTCAGCAGCCCGAGCCTGGCAGAGTGGCTGCACTACTTTGGCCCGCGGGTGCTGCACGCCCACGTGCAGATTGTGGACGCGCAACAGCGACGGTGGCGGTTGAGCGACCAGCCAGCGCAGGTGCGCGAGCAACTGGCGGTGATGCGCGATGGCGGTTTTGCGGGCTCGTTTACAATCGAATTCACGGCTGGAGTAGGCGTGGCTCCGGAGGATCGCGATGCGCTGTTTGCCTCAGCGTGCGACGACATGCTATTCCTGCGGGATGTATTGAAATGAAACTTATGAAAATGCTGCACATGATACGCACCAAGGCCAGCCCACGATTATGGATACCGGTATTTCGCCGCGCGCTCGAGGAATTGGGTGAACTTGAGATAGTCGAGGATGCGGCGACGATGCCCGAGGAAGCGGTGCTGGCGCGGATGCGGGAGGCGGATGTCGTGCTGGGCGGGTGGGATAACTTGAAGGTACCCGATGCACTGGCAACGAATCCCGGCCGGGTGCGTTACTTTTGTTGCATTACCGGCTCGGTGCGCGCTTTCGTGTCCAAAGCGCACATCGAATCGGGACTGCCGGTGAGTAATTGGGGCGATTCACCGGCAAATGGCGTGGCCGAGGGAGCGGTCTGCCTGTTACTGGCTGTGCTCAAAGGATTGCATCCACAGATTGTATGGGTGCGCGCCGGCGGGAACGAGAGCCGTTCCCCTCACAAGGGGGGCACGCTGTGGCGCTTGAATCTGGGCATTTACGGATTCGGGGTAATTGGGCGAAGGTTCGCGGAGCTGCTGCGGCCGTACGGGTGCGTGATGCGCGTGTTCGATCCGTTTGTCACGGAGTTCCCGGACTATGTGACGCCGGTATCAAGTCTCGAAGCGCTCTTCGGGCCCTCCGAGGCGGTGGCCATCCATGCGGGGCTCAATGAGTCCACCCGCGGCAGTATCACGGCCCAATTGTTGGCGCTGCTGCCGCGCCATGGAATCGTCATCAATACGGCGCGGGGTGATATTATCGACCAGGAGGCGTTGTTCCGGGAATTGGAGACAGGCCGGCTGCGGGCGGGTCTGGATGTGCTGGCGGACCCGGAGCGGCTGCCGGCGGATCATCCGGCCCGGAACTGGGAGAATCTGATATGGACGTGTCACGAGATTGAGTATGACTGGCCGGATGACGGCGAACCGCGGCGGACGCTCGCGGCGATGCACGAGGTATGCCTGGATAACCTGCGGCGTTTCCAGGCCGGTCAGCCTCTGAGGTTTATGATCGACCGGCAGCGGTTTGACTTAAGCACATAAGTTCGTTTTACTCTTACTTTTACCATTACATTATGAATGTTCTTATCTTGGGCGGCACAGGGCTGATCTCCACCGGGATCGTGAAGCACCTTCTGGCTCGCAAGGCCGGCATAACCATGTTCAACCGGGGGGAACGACCCGCCGATATACCGGACGGAATCCAGGTTATCCACGGCGACCGCAATAGCCCGGGGGTCCTCGATCGGGAATGCGGGTCCCGCCGGTGGGACGTGGTTATCGACATGATCTGCTTCACGCCAGAACAGGCGAATGACGATGTTCGAGTATTCGCGGGGAAATGCCGGCACTTTATCTTCTGCTCGACCGTCTGCACTTACGGCATCAAAGTTCCACCCCACGTCTTTATCGACGAAACATTCCCACAGGAACCTATCAGCACCTATGGGAAAAACAAGCTGCTCTGCGAGCAGATATTCCTGCGGGCTTATCATCAGCAAGAGTTTAGCGCCACGATCATCCGTCCCAGCAACACCTATGGCCCTGGCGGCACGCTACTGGACAATCTAGAATTCAATCCGGTCGCATGGGACCGCATCGAACAGGGGTTGCCGGTCCTGTGTGCCGGGGACGGACTGGGTATCTGGGTCAGCACTCATCGCGACGATGTCGGCAAACTCTTTGCCTATGCGGCGCTCAATCCGCGGACGTTTGGCCGGTCCTACAATGCGACCCACGACCAGCACATGACCTGGGAGCAATACTACCGGACGGTCGCAGCCGCCCTGGGCAAACCTGTCGACCTGCATTACCTGCCTGCCGGGCAAATATGGAGTCACGATCCGCATCGTTTTCGTCTTCTCCGTGAAATTACGGCTTACCACGGCGCCTACGCGTCAGATAATGCCAGACGCGATGTCCCGGAGTTCAACCCCGAGATATCCTTTGCGGTCGGGGCGGCTGAACTGCTCGAGGATATCCGTTGCCGAAACGCATGGCAAACCAGCGCCGATGACGATATCTACAGCAAGCTGGTGGCGGCGGCGATGAGTTAGTATCTTACGAAAAGCCTGTGGGGAGGGCGGTGGTCCCCACCACCGCCTCCCCGGAAGGCGGACGCTGCCCCAACAGCGCCCTCTTCAAAGTGATGACTTACCAGATTATCCAAATCCGGTACGGTTATTTATCCGTCCGGATGACAGGAGAGTCCGATGCAAACGGGACGGCGGGCAATCCCTCCTTATTATAAAGGTTCGCCGCGGGCTTGGGCCAGGGGACCCAGGCGTAGCGGACAACCGTGGGGTTTGTAATTTTGTCGTTCCAGACCAGGACGGTATCTCCATCAATTCTTGCCTGGGCTGGAGCGAGATGCTTATCCGAAGAGGCTCCGATGGCGAACCCCTGGAGGGCAGTGGCGGGAGGAGCGGCCTGCATGCCAAGGCGGATGGGAGGAGCGGAGCCAATGACTAATCCGCCGCCGATCTGCGTGAAGTGAATGCGGAACTTATTGCCCTCGGCCTGCATCGATTGGAATACGGGGCCGGAGTAAACAATATTCTCGCCATAAGCGACGTGACGGGCGGCGAGGGCGAGGCGGTGGCCGACATCGGCCTTGTCGAGGGAATGGATGGCGTTTTCCTCGCCCACGTCCAGGGTGACTGCCATGCCGGTGTTCGGCAAGGAAAGGGCGCTGAACTGGGCGTCGCGAAGGATGGGGTAATTCCATGCTCCGGACCAGCCGGAAAGCTGGACGAAGATAAAGGGAAAGCGGGCGAGCGGAGGATTGATCGCGCCCCAGCGCTGGCGCCAATCGTTGATCATCGCAGGGAAGAGCGTGGCGTATTCCATGCATCTGGCGAGGCTGTCGGCATTGCCCTCGCCCTGGTCCCAGATTACGCCTTTGATGGCGAGAGGGACGATGGGATTGATCATGCCGTTGAATAAGACGGTCGGCTCCCCAGAGTTATCGCCGGCAAAAATCGGTTTCTTCGGGCGGACTCCGCCCATCTGAGGATGAGGGGGCTCGGGCTGACCGGCCTTCAAGGCGGCCTCTTTTTTTACTTCCCAATCCTTTAGGGCTTGCGCATAGGCCTGGCCAAACTGTGTGTCCCAGGCCGCATAGGCTTGCTTCCAGGCGGGGAGCAACTGGGTGTCATAGGTTTGCTTGAGCTGAGGGAGGGCATCGCGGTCTTTGACAAACTGCTGCGCATAGTGGCTGAGCTTTGGGTTTGACTGGAGGGCTTCGAGGCTGGTCCAGGCTTCGGCGGGGGTGCCGCTCCAGCAGTCCTGGACCAAGCCGACGGGAATGTTGCGCGAGGCCTGGATTTCCTGGCCAAAGAAATAGGCGACGGCGGAGAAGCCGCTCCAGCCATGGCTCTTGACTGAATCGGGAGTACAGGTGACCCAATTGCCCTTTTCCTCTTTTTGAGGAGTGAAGGGAATCTGTTTGCCGACGGTGCAGAGGCGAAGCTGCGGATGATCGGCCTTCGGGATGGCCTCGACGGCGTTGTGAGCCATGCCGATCCCGAATTCCATATTGGACTGGCCCGAGCAAATCCAGACGTCCCCCAGCAGAACATCGTGCAGAGTGATTGAGTTACTGCCGACGATCTTTACATCAACGGGTTGGGCGTTTGCAGGGAGGGGAGCAAGATGAACCATCCAGTCTCCGTGGGTGTCGGCTGTCGCATGACCGGTGTCCGAGCCGACGGTGACAGTAACCTGTTCGGATGGGGCAGCGGTTCCCCAAAGCAACAAGGGAACTCCCTGCTGGAGAACCATGTGATCGGCAAAGATGGGGGCCAGGGTTACGGCGGCGAAGGAACTACCCGCGGAAAAGCCAACCAAGGCAAATGCGAGGCAAGCTCCGAGTTTGCCAATCATTGCCAGCGCAGTGCATTTGGGACCAGTCACGGTAAGAATTGGGAAGCTCCTGGCTTAGGGGTTTCAAACAACGGGTTTGATCTGAAGCGCCACCTTATGGGGGATCAATATGCGGCTGGCGGGGATTCCGGCCCCTAATCACATCTGGATTGTTCCAGACGTGATAGCACTGACGTGGAGATCGAAAAATAGAGCATTTCTAAAGGCCCCATGCACCGGTTTGGGAGGCATGTTTGCATAGTCGGATTCGCTTGAAGGCCGATCCTGCTGATCAGCATCCGTGATGGCCCAGGAACTGGTGCTGGTCATGCTGACCAACGAAGCCATTCTGACCGGCGGATTATTGAATGGATTTACAAAAGAACCGTTAGTTAGCTTGATGGACGCCGTGGTCACATAGGCATAGGGAACAGTACTCGAATACGTTAGCGCGCCCTTGGCCTGCACGGCGAAAGCAGGACACATGAATATGGGGGCGTACTGTGGAGTGGCGGTTTTCGTAACCACGGGCAGGCCGAGGTATGGCGTGAGCAGTACCGGGAGCGTCTCATCACCATAATGATACCATGCAGATTGCTCAGTCCAGAGAGACCCCGGCGAAGTAGGCCCCGGCAGATAACCGTCATGATCGCCAGCGTATAGCCCAATACCGACGCCGATCTGCCTGAGGTTTGAGAGGCATTGGGTCTGATATGCGGCGGCCTTCACCTTGCTAACTGCCGGCATGATGATGGCTGCCAGAATGCAGATGATGGTGATGACCACCAAGAGCTCAATGAGGGTAAATCCGAGAAATCTGTGCCGCAGGTTCAAGAAGCGACGGTTCTTGCACAGGGGAGACAGTACGGGGTTACGGCCGCCCGCGGATTGGCGCTGAGTGGAAAATTTGTTCATTTGTTCTGGGGTGTGTTTGATTTTTTGGGGGGGCAGGAATTAAGAGACGGGCGTCAGCTTAGTTCCATGGTGAAAATTCTAATCGCAGGATGCTTTGGTGGAATAGCCTCATCGCCGATTCAACTTTATACGTTTTTGTTCACTTGATCCTCCAGGCGCGCAGCGATCCCAGAGCGCCAATGGCGAACGTGTTGGCGGATCGCGGCGTTCGGATGGAAAAGCCTTGTCCATGGGGGAAGATGCACTACAAAGGGGGGTCCGGTCAACTGGCGGCAAATCTGCGCCAGTCCCACCCGGTAAGTGGATCGCGAGGTGATTACTTGTGGCGAACCTGCCGCATCTCGGTAGGGGTGGTCTTTGTCACCCGCTTGAACATGTGGCAAAAATAGGAACAACTGTGAAAGCCGCATTCCTGGGACACCTCGGAGATGTTGAGCCTGCCTTCGCGGAGCAATTCCTTGGCGTACTCGATGCGCCGGATGAGGATGTATTTCGAAGGGAAGACGTTTAGAACACGCCGGAATCGCTTTCCGAGGGTTACGGCGGTTGTCCTGGTATGCTTGATAACCTCCACGACGCGGAGGGATCGATGGCGATTTTCCTCGATGTATGCCTGGGCGTTGCGGACCAATTCATCCGCGACCATGAAGGCGTTTGTGGAAGCGCGTGCCGCAACGCGGATGGGGCTGAGGACGAGGCGCCGCGGGACAGGTTTTTTCTGTGTCAGAAGGTCCAAGATCATTCCTGCCTGGCGTCCCATCTCCCTGCATGGCAATTGCACGCTGCTGATCGACAATCCGGCGGCGGCGTTCGGGATGGGATCGTCATCGACACCGAGAACCCCGACTTCGTATGGGACATTGAATCCCAGGGATCGCGCTGACTCGATCACGAAGCACGCAACGACGTCGTTGACGGCGAAAATGCCGCATGGTTTTGGAAGGCTCTGGATGAGGTCGTAGAGTTGACGATCCCCACGGGAGAAGGTGGTCCGCCAGTAAATAGGCAACGCCTCCAGAGGCAGGATATGACTGCTGCATTCCACCCGGCGATCGCGGCATGTTTGCGCAAAGCCCTTGGCCCGCTCCGATGCCCAGGGCGAACTCTGGGGAGCGATGCACGCGAGGTTCGCATAACCGCGCTCGATCAGATGCTCGGCGCCCATCCGGCCGACAGCAAAATCATCGATTCCCACAGCCGGGGCGGAAGTGGGAGACTCACCCAATAAATAAAAAACGTGCGGTATTCGAATTCGCTTTCCGGCCCCAAATACCACCTCGTAGGCGCGGCCCGTGAGCATGAGGCAATCCGCATTGTTCAAATCCGCGAGGTCGAAAGAATAGTTGCCGTGTTCGCCTACCGAGCGCGGTTCGAAGGCGAAATGTTTCTGCTCCGCGGCGGCCTCCGCAGCGCCCATGCAAACCTCCCGGATGGCTTGTTCCTCGAGATCGCCGAGGAAGACCATGCGACGGTAAGCCGGCTTGGACGTGGGCGCTTTCTTTGCGGGGTGTGGTGATTTGGAACTCACTGAGGCAGTTTGGATTGCGACTTTAGATCGGTCACGGCTTGGGAGGCAAGCACTCGACAATCTCAAGCCCTGTCGCTGTGGCGACCTCCACTTTTCCGGCGGCCGAGGGCATGAAGAAGTAGTCTCCCTTTTTGATCGGACGCCGGCCCGCGGCGGTCATCACCGTCCCGGTGCCATCGGTCACCACGAAAACCGCGGGGCCGGAGATCGCGGTGTCCGCGGCCTCCAGGCGGATGCGGTTCACGGCAAAGCAAGGGGTGTCATCATAGGTGATCAATGCCTCTTTGACGCCTTTGGCCAGGCGCTCGATGGGGACGGGAGTCTTTTTTCCGCGCTTGAGGACCCCCTCCCCCGTCTGCGAAAGATCAAAACAATCCAGGGCAGTCCGCGGATCGATGCCCAGATACATTTCCTGGTCGGAGAGCCGGTATTGATCGCACCAGCGCTCGGGCTGAATCGTGAAATCGGTCGGTTCCTGCACCTCGAGGATCAAGCATCCGGCGCCGATCGCATGCGCGACTCTCGCGGGAATGAGCCAGACATCGCCGGCGCACGCGGGGACCTTTTGCATCAACTCGGAGAAGGCGTCGCCTTTGTTTTCGCTCAATGCCACGGCGCGCTCCAGTTCCGCGCGGGTGATGCCGTCCTTGAACCCGAAATAAATGGAGGCGCCCGGCCTGGTCGCCAAAATGAGCCAGCATTCGGTCTTTCCATGTTCGCTCTTGAAATGGGTTCTGGAAAACGCCTTGTCAGGATGAGTCTGGGCGGGCAGACGCACCGCGCTGTCCAGCAGCTTGACCAATACATCAAAACTCCGTCCGCCAGTCATCTCCCGGGGGTGCTGTTCCAATAACGAGGCAAAGGTAATATCCGTCCCTTCCACAAACGAGAGGCCTTCGGTGGGGCCGGCGGATATTTTGTTGATAGCCTTTACCCGGGAGGCAACCCACTCCTCGGGAAGATTTCCGTCCACGGCTTCGTCGCCGAAGAAGGAATGAAAGAGTTTTCCGCCGGTATAGACGCGGAAAACCCGGTTGCGCTTAAAGAATATGGGGTGGGTGAACAAGGAGGTCATGGGGTGTTAATGGGGCGTTCTTTTTTTTGATTGCCGGAGGCTATGCAAAAGGGAGGGCAGGAGGTCGGATGGCTGGATCTCCGTGGATCGAGCGTTCATTGGATGAACAGGAGTCATGCAAAATGAAGGATGATCCGGGAAATTCGCGAGAAGGTTCAATATTCCGTCTGGCGCGTCAAACGAAACTTCAAATTTTTACATTGCAGGAGCACTCTTTATTAGCGGCCATTATTTAGGGAAGACAAGACGCAGTGGACAGTTCCGGCTAAAATGGCCGGCAAGGCTATTTATGAAAACGTATAATAATAAATAGCAAAAATGCATTGCTGGGCGCGGACCGGTGGCATACGCTTTCCGTTCGCCGTGAGCCAGCCAGCCGGGATTGCGCGCCGTCATCGAGACTTTTTAAACACCCTTCATCGAAGCGATTCCGCAGCCCCTATGTTGATCGATCCTCTGTTCCGGTTTTAATCGATCCGCCGTTCCGGCTGAGAGGCTCACGAACACAAACCAATTATGCCATTTAAGAACGATTTTGTCTGGGGCGCCTCCACGGCAGCCTATCAAATTGAAGGAGCCGCTTTCGAGGATGGCAAGGGCCTGTCCGTCTGGGACACGTGGTGTCAGGGGGCCGGGCACATTTTTAACGGCGACACGGGGGACGTGGCCGGCGATCACTATCATCGGTATCTCGAAGACGTAGGACTGATGAAGGAGATGGGCCTGAAAGGGTATCGTTTTTCCGTCTCATGGCCCCGCGTCATGCCCGCGGGGACCGGCTCGGTAAACGCCAAGGGACTCGATTTCTATGAGCGGCTGGTCGATGGCCTGCTGGCGGCGGATATTGAACCCTGGCTCACCCTGTTCCACTGGGACTATCCTGAGGAGCTTTATTGCCGGGGTGGCTGGTTGAACCCGGACAGCGCGGAATGGTTCTCTGATTACGCGCGGGTTGTAGCAAGAAAACTGTCGGACCGGGTGACCCATTGGATGACGTTCAATGAACCGCAGGTCTTCATCGGGATGGG
>Ga0182030_10001424_pt1 | contig 49250 bp, 52 predicted proteins | sample 812S3MmetaG_FD_121299 | JGI IMG/M metagenome (GOLD analysis project Ga0182030, IMG submission 121299) | Permafrost microbial communities from Stordalen Mire, Sweden - 812S3M metaG (Illumina Assembly) | ecosystem: Environmental > Terrestrial > Soil > Wetlands > Permafrost | place: Sweden... | reverse complement strand
TTGGTGGGCCCTCGCGGACTTGAACCGCGGACCAAAGGATTATGAGTCCTCTGCTCTAACCAACTGAGCTAAGGGCCCTTAACTTTACTCTTCGCCGTCGAGGAAACTTTTCAGTTTTTCCGAACGTGAAGGATGACGTAGTTTACGCAGTGCCTTGGCTTCGATTTGGCGTATGCGTTCGCGCGTTACATCGAACTGTTTGCCAACTTCTTCCAGGGTGTGGTCGGTGTTCATCTCGATACCGAAACGCATGCGCAATACTTTTGCTTCGCGCGGTGTGAGGCTGTCCAAAATATCTTTGGTCACATTGCGCAGGCTGTCGTATACCGCCGCATCAACCGGTGCCAGGGTATTGCCGTCTTCAATGAAGTCGCCCAGATGCGAATCGTCGTCGTCGCCCACCGGGGTTTCCATGGAAATCGGCTCTTTGGCGATCTTGAGTATCTTGCGGATTTTGTCTTCCGGCATTTCCATCTTGACGGCCAGTGTTGCCGCATCGGCTTCCAAACCTGTCTCTTGCAATATCTGGCGCGAGATACGATTCATCTTGTTGATGGTTTCGATCATATGCACCGGAATACGGATAGTGCGCGCCTGGTCGGCAATCGAGCGGGTGATCGCCTGGCGTATCCACCATGTCGCGTAGGTCGAGAATTTATAACCGCGACGATATTCGAATTTATCCACGGCTTTCATCAAACCGATGTTGCCTTCCTGAATCAGGTCGAGGAACTGTAATCCGCGATTAGTGTATTTTTTGGCGATGGAAATAACCAGACGCAAGTTAGCCTCAATCATGTCGCGTTTGGCGCGGCGAGCTTTGGCTTCGCCATTGGTCATTTGCTTGTTGATCTCTTTCAGGTCTTTGACCGGAATACCCACGCGCTGTTGCAAATCGTACATCTTTTTCTGCTGATCGATGATCGCTGCCTGATAACGGGAAAGCGTCTCGCTGTATGGTTTCCTGGCGGCAATCTCTTGCTTGACCCAGTCCATGTTCTCTTCGTTTTGCGGGAACACCTTAATGAAGTGCTGGCGCGGCATGTGTGCTTTGGTAACACAGAGTTCCTGAATGCTACGCTCGTGGCCGCGCACTTCTTCTACCAAGCCGCGCATGGTGTCGCACAAGGCATCCACTTGTTTGGCCGAGAAACGGAACTGCATTAATTCATCGGAAATCTGCGACTGAATTTTGTCGTATTGTTTGCTGCGATAGCCATATTTTTCGTATGATTTGCCCAGCTTGCTAAACAAATCAGCGATAACCGCGAAACGTGCCAAAGCATCTTCTTTGAGTTGCGCCAAATTGGCTGCAGCAGCGGCATCACCGTCTTCTTCTGACTCTTCCTCGTCATCCACTTCCTCTTCATCGATATCTTCTTCGACAACAGGCTCTGCCACCGTATCATCTTGAACATCAATGAAGCCATCAATCACTTCGTCGATGCGCAATTCTTCCTTGGTCACTTTGTCAGCCAGTGCCAGAATTTCAGCGATGGTCGCGGGACAGGCCGAGATGGCCTGAATCATGTGCTTCAAGCCCTCTTCGATGCGCTTGGCAATAACGATTTCGTCCTGGCGTGTAAGCAGACCCACTGTACCCATTTCACGCATATACATGCGCACCGGATCTGTCGTGCGGCCGAAATCGGAATCTACGGTAGAGAGCGCGGCTTCTGCTGCTTCTACAGCGTCTTCATCTGCTGCAACAGGAGTTGCATCGGACATCACCTGATTCTCAACGTCAGGTGCCTGATCATGGACGGTGATGCCCATGTCATTAATCATGCTGACTACACCTTCGATTTGCTCGACTTCAAGCATTTCGGGCAAGTGGTCGTTAATTTCGGCAAAGGTTAAATAGCCGCGCTCTTTACCCAGCAGGATCAGCGCCTTTAAGCGCGTGCGGCGCTCCTCAACATCTTGCAATTGCTCGGCTGGATTTAACTCTTGTTTTGCATTGGCTGTTTGTTTGGCTTTAACTGCCGCTGGTTTGGCAGGAACGGGCTTTTTGTTCTGTTGCTGAGTCGCCATTTTCGGTGAATCCTCAAATAAAATTTTTACATACTGCAGCACCAACAAGACCGACACGGTGCCAAAAAGGTCGACGATTATATCAGATTCTCAAAACTTTTCCTCAGCTTAGACTAGCTTAACTTCTTTGCGCCACTTGCAAGTTACGTGCCTGAGCTTGTTTTTTCAGCTCTTTGCGCCTTTAATTGATTTCGTTCGCCCACAAGCTGCTCGTAACGTTTTCTTTCTTGCTCGCCCATTGCCAGCCCCCTTGCTTCCAAGAAAGCAATTTCCGAATCTACAGCCTCAAGCTGCAATTTTTGGAGAACACCCTTAAACTCAGCCGCAACATCGAAGTCTTCACCCCACTGCATAACTTCGCCTTGCGCCTGAGCAAAAGTTGCTTCATAAATTGTCCCTTGAAATTGCTGAATCATTGCTGCCGTACTCGTCTCATCTGCCGATTCACGCAACCAATCAGCCAATGCGGCAATGGCAGCCCCTTCCGGCCCTTCGCCCAGCCAATCATTTGGTAATTCGCGTGCCAATTCCGGACGCATTACCAGACAGCGCAACAAAGTGCGCAAGCCGGAAGGCGCGGAACGCTTGGCCTTGGGGGGCGCTGCCCGTTGTGGCGCAGCCACAGGCTTGATAGCGTATAAAGCCTCCAACTCTGCCTGGGTGACGCCCGCCAGTGCCGCTACTTCCTTGCGCAGTAGCAGCGCAGCGGTAGGGGCTGTGATGGCAGTAAGTAGCGGCTTTGCTTTTTGTAGTAATGCACTGCGACCTTCCTGCGTAAGCAGATCGACTTGCGCTGTCAGTTCGCGCAACAAATAGCCGGATAATGGCAGTGAGTTTTCAAGTTCGTGCTCAAAAGCTTCTGTGCCAAATTCGCGGATATAGGTATCCGGGTCGTGCTCTTCCGGCAGGAACAAAAATCCTATGCGCTTGCCATCGACCAGTTGCGGCAACGCATTCTCCAAAGCACGCCACGCGGCTTTTTGACCAGCCTTGTCGCCATCGAAGCAAAACACAACTTGTTCGCATAGACGTAATAATTTTTGTACATGAAATGGCGTGGTTGCCGTACCCAAGGTCGCCACGGCATATTCCACGCCATGTTGCGCCAAAGCCACCACGTCCATATAACCTTCGACCACGACCACACACTGTTGCGCACGAATGGATTTTTGCGCTTGGAACAGACCGTAAAGTTCATGGCCTTTTTCAAACAGCGGAGTTTCCGGAGAGTTGAGATATTTTGGCTCGCCTTTATCCAATATCCGCCCGCCAAAACCGATGACCTGGCCGCGTACGTTCACGATAGGAAACATGATGCGATCACGGAAACGATCATAACGTTTGTCGTTTTCGCCTTCGATCACCAGCCCGGTTTCAACCAAACTCGCATCTTGATAATTAGGTACGGCACTGCTGAGATTTTGCCAGGCATCAGGCGCATAACCGATGCCAAAGCGCGCAGCAACTTCGCCGCTCAAGCCTCGCCTTTTCAGGTATTCGATGGCGCGCGGAGTTTGTTTCAATTGTTCACGATAGTAACGCGTGGCAGTTTGCATCAACTCATACAGGTCGGGCGCCACTTTGTGTTGCGGCACATTGGAAGTTTCCTGCGGAACGGCCACCCCGATGCCTCTGGCGAGTTCTTCCACCGCCTCCACAAAACCCATGCCTGCGTGTTCCATGACGAAACCGATAGCCGTGCCATGCGCACCACAACCGAAGCAGTGATAAAACTGCTTGGATTGGCTTACCGTAAATGAAGGAGATTTTTCGTTATGGAAAGGACAGCAGGCAACGAAGTTGGCACCTGCTTTTTTGAGCGGCAGATAGCGCTCGATCACGTCAACAATGTCGAGACGATTGAGCAGGTCCTGAATGAAACTTTTTGGAATCACTCCGCCCTCGCTATTAAATCTTGGGAATCGTAAGCTGCAGAATTTCAGCCTTCACGGCCTACAAAACACTTACTTGGACAACTGCGCCTTAATCAAACCGGAGACTTTACCCATTTCGGCGCGTCCGGCCAACTTGGGTTTAATCGCGGCCATCACTTTGCCCATATCTTGCGGGCCGGCGGCACCTGTTGCGGCGATCACCTCAGCGATGGCAGAAACAATTTCAGCCTCACTGAGTTGTTGCGGCATATAAGACTGCAATACCGTCACTTCAAACTTTTCCACATCGGCCAAATCTTGGCGTTTTGCCGCCTCGTATTGACTAATTGAATCGCGGCGCTGCTTCAACATTTTTTCGATGATGGCAACAATATCCGCATCGGTCAGCTCAATACGCTCGTCAACCTCGCGCTGCTTCATAGCAGAAAGCAAAAGACGAATCGCCCCAAGGCGCGCAGTTTCCTTGGCGCGCATCGCGGTTTTCATATCTTCAGTGATTTGCTGTTTCAGACTCATCAGAACAAAAGCCGCAACCTGAAAGGATTGCGGATTCGACTTTAAGAATGGATTAAAACAACTTCGGAGGAAGAGTCTGGCTACGCAGGCGCTTGTAATGGCGCTTAACTGCGGCGGCAAGCTTGCGCTTACGTTCTGCGGTAGGTTTTTCGTAAAACTCGCGAGCACGCAATTCAGTTAACAGGCCTGTCTTTTCCACAGAGCGCTTAAAGCGACGCATTGCCACTTCAAACGGCTCATTCTCTTTCACACGTATGGTCGTCATGCAAACTACCCTATCCAAAAATTTTGAGGGCGCGATTCTAGCAAAACAACGGGCTGTTCCACAACCGATATTTTCGCCTTTTTCCATATCTGGAATTAAGAATAAAGCCGCTTTTGTGCCTTTAATTAGGACTTCAGTTCTGATTATGTGTTTAACAATGTGTGCCAACAGGTTATATATGTTGAAATAACCTTCTGTTGGCGTACTACAACACGCCAACATCATGAGCTTGACAAAACCAGGCTATTTACGTTTAACTCGTTCTTAGTTGTCTGACGCAAAAAGGCTGAAACGTTGTGACTTCGTTATCCGGCGGATAATCTGGATAATCTACTAACAATAACCATTTCTTAGAGGAATCGACTTCATTATGAAAAAATCACTCGCGCTACTTGCTGTACTGGGCTGCTTTTCTCAATCAAGCACGGCTGCAACGACAACACTAGCCTCCAATCAAGCCGCTTGGGCAAGCGCCGGACAATCTGGCTACCATTCATTAGCTGAAGAATTCGGTGCTGCACTTAGCTACAAGCCGGTAACTCCAGCAGCACCTCTTGGAATTACGGGATTTGACATCGGTCTTGAAGCTTCGTCTACCTCTCTGACTACCGATGCAAAAACAGCTTGGCAAAATTTAATACCCGGCACAAGCACCCCCTCTTCCATCATAGTACCCAAGCTGTATGTTGCGAAGGGGCTTCCTTTTGACATTGATGTTGCAGCATTCGTTTCTGCAGTGCCCACCACTAGCATTACACTTACCGGCGCTGCAATAAGCTACGCTATTATTGGTGGTGGAGTAGCTTTGCCAGCTATCACCATACGGGGGGCGTTTACAAACCTTAGCGGCATTGATGAGCTTTCCTTTAATACCAAGAGTTTGGATATTTCAATCTCAAAAGGATTTTTAGGATTCACACCTTATGCGGGTGTAGGTGAGGTTTGGGTGAGCAGTTCCACCACGAACGCATATGCTCAACTGGCAGGAATCACATCGGAAAGCTTCAATCAGCCAAAAGTTTACGTAGGTCTGAATATCAATTTGGGACTGCCTAACCTCGCGCTTGAAGCCGACACCACCGGTGGCATTTCAACTTACAGCGCAAAGATTGGTCTGCGCTGGTAAGTTTTTAGTGTGGATATCGGGTGCAATACTTATGTCTCGCACCCGGTTTAAAGAATTACTTTCCTGAAAGCAAAGCCCATTGTTGCGGCCATTGCGCCATCGGGTCGCGTGTGAAGCCGCTTTTGCCGAATTGCTGCCAGCGCCCGATCACGTAACACACCAGCAGATTGGACAGCACACCTGCATCTGCTTCGCTGGCAAGTTTGCCCTGTGTAGCCGCTATACGCAGAGATTGTTTCAGCGTCGCCTCGACGCGATCCAAAAACTGGTTAATGCGCTGTTGCAGACGCTCGTTTTCATTCACCAGTGCATCACCGATCAGCACCCGCGTCATGCCGCGATTCTTTTGCGCGAACCCTAGTAATAAGGCAACAATCCCTTCCACCTGTTTGAAGCCGTCACTTTCATCGGCGCTGATTTTATTGATCAGCCCAAATACGGTTTGCTCGATGAATTCGATCAGGCCTTCAAACATCTGCGCCTTACTGGCGAAATGCCGGTACAGGGCCGCCTCGGAAAGGTCTAACTTAGCCGCAAGCGCCGCCGTGGTGATTTTCTCGCTCTTGGGTTGCTCCAACATCTCGGCAACAGTTTGCAGAATTTGTAATTTGCGCTCTCCCGGTTTTGCAGTAGCCATCTTGATTCCCCTTAGTTCAGCCGCAGAAATATGCGCGGCAGTTCTATCACGTTGCATAATTTAATATCCACATAACTTGGCGCGCGCGGTGCATCACTAACCCATACGGTTTTCATCCCAAGGCGCTTCGCTGTTTGCAAATTTTCCGCACTGTCTTCCACCATCACGCATTGCGACGCTTGCAGGCGATGTTTATGCAACAAACGTCGAAATCCTGCCGCCTGCGGCTTGGGACGATAACGTGAATGCTCGATGGCGAAAACATCCTCAAACAAATCATCCACCCGCAGCAACTTCAGCACAGCATGCGCGTAGTGTTCCGGCGCATTGGTAAACACCAGCTTCTTGCCCGGCAACCGTTGCAGGGTGCGTCTCAATCTCGGCTCGCGCAACACCATGTGTTGCAAATTCGGAAACTGATGCGTGTGCCACAAAAAATGATCAGGATCGGTGTTGTGGTGTTTGATCAATCCGCTCAGTGTCGCGCCATAACGTTGCCAGTAATCAACACGCAAAGCATTCGCTTCATCCGCATTCAACTGCAAGTGTTCTTGCAGATAAGCCGTCATGCTGTGATTGATATGCGGAAATATGTGCGGTGTCGCATTATGCAAGGTGTTATCCAGATCGAAAATCCATACCGGATTATTCATGCTGACATCCCGCCTGATATTAGCGAGATTTTCACTTGCTTTTAATCAGCGTACCTACGCCCTCATCCGTCATAATTTCCAGCAACAGCGCATGTTCCACACGGCCATCGATAATATGCACCGAGCGCACCCCGCCGCGCGCGGCATCAAGTGCCGAGCCAATCTTTGGCAACATTCCGCCGGAGAGCGTGCCATCCGCCACCAAGTCATCAATCTGTTTTGGAGTCAGGCCCGTGAGCAACTTGCCGTTCTTGTCCAGGACTCCCGGTGTGTTGGTGAGCAGCACCAGTTTTTCAGCGTGCAATACTTCTGCCAGCTTGCCAGCCACCACATCGGCATTGATGTTCAGCGTCTCGCCATCCGGCGAAACACCGATAGGCGCGATGACGGGAATAAAATCGCCGGAATCCAGAAAGTTGATAATCGACGGATCAATTTTATTGATGTCGCCGACCAGGCCGATATCGAGCATCTTACCCGGCTCATCGATGCTTTCCAGCAACATCTTTTCGGCGCGAATAAAGCTGCCGTCCTGCCCGGTCAAACCGACGGCCTTGCCGCCGTAGCGATTAATTAGATTGACGATGTCCTTGTTGACCTTGCCCAACACCATCTCGACCACATCCATCGTTTCTTCGTCGGTAACGCGCATGCCCTGGATAAACTCGCCCTTTTTGCCAACCTTTTTCAAAAGATCGTTAATCTGCGGGCCACCGCCGTGAACGACAACAGGGTTCATACCAACCAATTTAAGCAGCACCACATCGCGTGCAAAACCTTCTTGCAGCTTAGGGTCGGTCATGGCGTTACCACCGTATTTAATGACAATGGTTTTATCGAAGAAACGCTGAATATAGGGCAGCGCCTCGGAAAGGGTGTGCGCTTTTTGTGCCGCTGTGGCAGGAGTTAATGACATGGTTATTCCCATAGAAAACTGGCGCGCATTCTACATCAAAACAAACATTTTTCGTCACCCTAAAATAAAACAGACACCATTCGGAGCCTGCTCTACGCGAAGTCTGCGCTTACTGAAATATGCTTGATTGCAAAATCTGCTAACGATGATCGTGAATTTCCGCCGACCCGAGGTGTTTATAGCTTAATGCCATTTTCTTGACGGTTGCCTCAACACTGATTGTTTGTTTTCGCTGATTGGCATATTCGATCTCCAGACTCACCGCAATCTGATCATCGATATTGAGCTCTCTCTTCAAACCCACCAACATTAGAAACAACTTATGCGACCCAAATGCCGTAGTGCGGTGCGCCGGCAAGGGCAAGCTATCCACCACCTGCGCGTTCATTTTTCCCCGATTCTGAAAAACTCGGTGAATTTCCACTCTGTCTGCGGCCTCGGTACTAACTGAAATCAACTTCGCCGGTGTCACGGTGGTGATATTTAATTCCAGCGTTGCCGAGTTCTGTCCCGGAATAGACTCTCCTACCCAAACATGACTCACTACTGCATCGTTAGGCCCCCCCCAAACACTGCCCGACAAACCAAGCAACAAGACACAAAGTGATTTATTCCACATATTTTGCTCCTGTCGCTAGTTTGAATGATGCATATGCTCGTCATGGATTTCGTTCAATGGCCTAACTTCGGCCTTAACTTCAACTTTTTCTTTATGCTTGTCGGAAAATTGAAGTATCAACGTCAAAGGCACGCGGTCACCCGCGACAAGTGCTTTCTTCAAGCCGATCAGCATGAGGTGATTGCCATTGCTGCCCAGTGCAGTCTCTTGCCGGGCTTTAAGTGGAAAGTCATCCAGCGCACGCATTTTCATCATGCCGTTTTCCTCAGTCATACTGTGTATCTCGACACTTTTGGCGGCAGCACTGCTCACTGCAACAATATTCGCATCTTTTTGGCTGATAATGTCCAACCCAACGCTGGCACTATCCTGCCCCGGGACAGTGGCTCGCGCCCATGCTCCGCTGATTGTCACCTCGCCCGCAATCGCCTGTGCAGTACACAAACACAAGATCAAACCTGCCAACTGATATTTTTTCAAAATCATCTCCCCAGAAAACGCCTTGAGCAATTACCCATGGCGCGTCATTCTAGCTTGAAATAAGCCTCTTGAAATAAGCCTATAGTTGCCAGCCGAATATTTGACATATGCAACTGCGGCATTTTGTCGCACCCCATGCACGGGTTTAAATCGGTAGAATCATCACCATGAATTCCTCTTTATCGGCAACCCAGACCGGACATGTCCAACTTCAGCGCCTTATCGCACTGCGGGCTATTGCCGTATTCGCTCAATTCGCAATACTGGCGCTGGTGCGCTATTTTTTGGAAATCACATTATCCTGGATACCGATGATCATTTGTATCTGTGCGCTGGGAATATTTAATTTGCTTTCCTGGTTGCGCTTGCGCACGAACTCCGCAGTTTCGAACACAGAATTGTTCGTGCAGCTATTGGTCGATGTATCAGCTCTTTCTGTGTTGCTGTATTTTGCCGGAGGTTCGACCAACCCGTTCGTATCACTCTATTTATTGCCATTGGTCATCGCTGCCGCAACCTTGCCGGCGCGCCACACATGGGCTATGGCAATCTTTACCACCGCTTGCTATACCATCTTAATGAAATTTTACCGGCCACTGCAAAACTCCCATGCGCCGGAAAGCGAAAACGATATGTCCACCGCCATGTCTGGCCATGATCACATGCTCATGATGGGCGGCATGCCGCAAGACGATGCTTTTAACATGCACGTGATCGGCATGTGGCTGGGATTCGTCATCAGCGCGGTTGTAGTTGCGTATTTCGTGGTGAAAATGGCAAATGCTGTGCGCGAACGCGATGAGACTCTGGCTCGAATACGCGAAGCGACTTTACGCAATGAACGTATTGTCGCGCTGGGGATACAAGCCGCCAGTGCGGCGCATGAATTGGGCACACCGCTTTCCACATTGGCAGTCGTTATCGGTGAACTGCAACATGAAACTGAAACCCTGCCGGAATGGCGGGAAAGCTTAACGCTACTCGATGGTCAAGTGCGCAACTGCAAGCGTATCCTCGATAAACTGCTGGCTAAAGCGCAAGACACCATGCCGCAAACACCCCAGTCCCTGGAAAAATATATTCTTGCCACATTGGATGAATGGCAACTGTTGCGCCCCACCGTGCAGCATCGCTATCATTCTTCAGGCAAACAACCCGCCCCGCAGATGCGTATTGATCCATCGTTGAGAGCCGCCTTGCTCAACTTGCTCAATAACGCTGCCGATGTCTCGCCGCATGAGATTGATATCAATGTGCGGTGGAATGAGGCAAATTTCTTTTTCGAAATTCAGGACAACGGGCATGGCCTCACCCCGGAAGCCGCAGCCAATGTTGGCTCGGCCTTTTTCACTACCAAGCAAGAGGGAAGAGGACTTGGATTATTTCTTGCCAATGCAACCATCGAGCAGATGGGGGGTAAAGTCAGATTGTTTAACCGGGTAAGTGGCGGTGCCACGACTGAAGTTATTTTGCCGCTGCCCAAAACAACTATATGAACTATTCCTCCAACGAAAAACCTTCTTTGCTGCTGGTTGATGATGACAGCACATTTTGCGGGGTACTCGCCCGTGCGCTTGAAAAGCGCGGTTTTACCGTGACAGTTGCCCACAATGTCGAACAGGCACTACCTGTGGCAAAAAACAACCCTCCGGAATACGCCGTTGTCGATTTAAAAATGGACGGTGCATCCGGCCTGGTGTTGACCAAGGCTTTGCATGATCTCGATCCTGCCACACGCATTGTGATGCTGACGGGTTATGCCAGCATAGCCACGGCCGTGGAGGCGATCAAACTTGGGGCAACTCAGTATCTTGCGAAACCCGCCAATGCCGATGAAATCGTTGCCGCATTCGGTCACAATGCAAGCGCAGAACTCCAACTCAATGTCCAGCCTGCCACGGTTGACCGACTTGAGTGGGAGCATATCCAGCGCGTTTTGCAAGAACAGCAGGGGAACATTTCTTCCACCGCACGCCTGCTTAATATGCACCGGCGAACTTTACAGCGCAAGCTGGCAAAACGACCGAATGTTTAGAGGTTCCCTTTAGACTTCACTGCTATCCGACTTCACGCAAAAATTCGCAATTAATTCCCTCTATAATATTTCGGACATTTTACGGCCAGTTGTTTAGAATGGACGAAAGCATGGCCACACCGCCATGCATGATGCAAGCCAAGGGAGTAAGCATGAGCACCAGCAGTTCTCGAGTAAATCTACAACAAGCTGTCCTTAATCTCGACACGCTTCCATCGATGCCGGTTATCACGCAAAAAATTCTGGCACTAGACCTCAATAGTGACGAGGGCGAAATGGTCATGCTCAAGCTCATTGAGAAAGACCCTCAGATCGCCGCTAAAATCATCGGCCTGTCGAACTCGCCTTTATTCGGCTCGTCAAAACATGTCTCTTCGGTTGCCGATGCCGCGATGTTGCTGGGCATCACTCGGGTTAAATCAGTCACTATCGGTATTGCTGTAATGTCCTCTCTGGCAAAGAAGTCTAGCGGAAAACTGGATATTCAAAAACTCTGGATGCACAGTCTGGCAATTGCATTGGCATTGCGTACTATTTCACGCGCCATGCCGCAAAAATTAAGGCCGCTCGATGACGAAATATTTTTGGCGGGTTTACTGCATGATATTGGCTACATGGTGCTAAATAATCTGGACCAGGCTCGCAGTGATGAACTGCACACCCGTTTAGACGCCGAAAAAAATCGCTCTTGTATCGATATCGAAGCAGAATTACTGGAAATGAATCACGCTGAATTGGGTGCCGAACTTGCCCGCCACTGGGGTTTGCCGGATTCAATTGTTTCAATCTTGCGCTATCACCATGACCCTGCAAATGTGCAAGCATCGGAAGGCCAGCCACTGGTCAGCATGATCAGTCTTGCCGAAAAAGTGCTGGTATCGTTTGGCATCCCCGAGCACACGTCATCTGAAATCAGCCCCGAAGAGTGGGCCGGGTTAGGAATTGACCCGGAAAAAGCTGAAGAACTAATCGGGCAGATAATGCAACAGGCCGAAGAAGCCTCAAAAACCGCCGGTGGGTTTCCTTAGGACTTCATTCCCGGTTGGATAACACTAAAATCCATGATCTGTGGTTGATTTTTTCCAACTACCGTTTTCAATAACAAAATGGATTTTTTATTGACTTGATATGAATATGAATGTCTCATTCATATCAGTTTGCAGTCGCTCAAACGCTGCGTAATTATGTGTTCATGAAGGTTGCTGACCGACCCTTCACGACTGACTAACCGGAAGCCAATCTGGAAATATACCAACGCTGCAATAAAGTGTCTAAACAATATACCCGATGTCAGTATCCTAATCAGAAAAATCCTTTCCCCATAAATCATTGCAATGTTTTGAGAAATTTCTTGCAACTTTTTGGGCTTATTGCCGCCCCCAAAATTTATCTATAGAATAACCTCGTGAATTGTAGTGTTACTTCAAGCATGCTTAACGGTCTGACTAACTTGCATTATTTTGTCAACTGATTAACAAATCTTTAACTACACTTCACAATGACGCGGATACTCTTTTGGATCCAACTAAAATTATTAATCACGTGGAGTAACAAGATGGCAGAACAAAAATTAGGGAATCCTGCGGTCGTCGGTTTGGGAGGATTTGGTCTTACGACTTTGATATTGCAGTTTCATAATGTGGGATGGATGGGGGTTGGTCCGGTCATCTGGCTTGGTTTGATTTTTGGCGGCTTGGCACAGATGATTGCTGGCTTGCAAGAGATGAAAACGGGAAATAACTTTGGTTATTGCGCTTTTACTGCTTACGGTTGTTTTTGGATATCACTTGCCTTGCTGCTGATTGGCAACCAGTTCAATGTTTATGTTTCAAGCACAACTGATATCGGGTGGTTTCTGGTAGCTTGGACTGCCTTCACAGCTATCCTCTGGGTGGGCTCATTGCGCATCAGCCGTGCTTTGGGAATATTATTCACACTTTTATTGATCGGCTTTGTGCTACTGGATTTTGCACACTTTGGTCATCCAGGGCTTACCGTGGTGGCCGGCTACGAACTGATGGTGACGGCAGGAATGGCTTGGTACATTATGGCACACCTGATTTTTGCCGATGTATTTGGTCGGAATGTGCTCCCGATTGGAAAACCCTGGCTTTAAGACCCATTACAGCATGAAAACACTGTCCGTTTGATTCAGTAATTTTGTATTTTAATCTTCGCAAATGTCTTGGGAATGAAAAACAGAGCGTGCTAATCACACTCTGTTTTTTTGTGACTTAAAATCGGGGTAAATCCGCCGGTGCACTGATTGAATCAAACCGTTTGTCAGTCATCGACTTAAGAAAAGCGATCAAACCGCCTTGCTCTTTTGTACTGAGTTTGAGCGGTTTGATTAGACCGTCCTGATTAGGGTTCTTCGAATTTCTACCCTTGTTGTAACGTGCTTCTACCTGCGTCAAATAATTATTGTTCCCGCGAAGCTGTGAAACTGGATATGCTTCAACCCCAAAAGCCTAAAGGAAGATAAGCAGCCAAGTTTCACCTCAGACAGACCACCAGTACATCCATGCAATTTGATTATCCGGCTCTTGCTATAATCCCGCCTTGATATTCGACTGATACATTATGAAATTTGCACTGATTCTTTTGTTCTTAATCCTTCCGCTGCCCTCAACTGCCGTTGAGATAGCTCTACAACCCGCTCCGGGATTGGCGGCAAAATCTTATGTGCTGTATGACTACACCAGCAATCAGATTTTAGTAAGTAAAAATGGCGACGAACGTGTGGAGCCTGCTTCCTTAACCAAGTTGATGACCGCCTACATCACCTTCAGTGCCATCAAGCAGGGCAAGTTATCGCTCTCTCAAAAACTAACTCCATCCAACTACGCGTTGCGCATTCACGAGGAAGAGTCACGCATGTTTTTGGAAGCAGGCAAAGCCGTTTCAGTTGAAGAGTTATTGCACGGGCTGATTGTGGATTCGGGCAACGATGCAGCACGCGTGCTGGCGGAAAATATAGCCAATCATGAAGTGGCTTTTGCTTCCGATATGATGAATAGCGAAGCAAAGCGTCTTGGAATGAATAACACCCACTTCGTCAATGCTACCGGCTTGCCGGAAGAACAGCATTACAGCAGTGCCCACGACCTGGCTGTGCTCGCGGCAGCCATCATTCGTGACTTCCCCGAGTTTTACTCCATTTATGCAATGCGCGAATTTCAATACAACAACGTCAAACAATTCAACCGCAACCAATTGTTATGGCTCGACCCTTTTGTCGATGGAATGAAAACCGGCCACACTGAAAGCGCGGGCTTCTGCCTAGTTGCCTCCGGCAAACGGGATCAGCATCGCCTGATCTCGGTGGTACTGGGCGCAACATCGGAAAGTTTGCGCAGCACGGAAAGTCAGCGTTTGTTAAATTACGGATTCCAGAATTTTGACGTAGTGCCGCTTTACAAAAAAGATCAGCCGGTCACCTCGGTACGCACCTGGAAAGGCACCGAAAAGAATACCGATATCGGCTTTCGTGCCGATCAGTTCGTTACAATTCCAAAAGGACAACGCGATCAACTCAAAGCCACGCTTGAAACACAGCAACCACTCATCGCGCCAATTGAAAAAGGCGCAAAGGTCGGTACTTTGAAAATTGCATTGTATGGCAAGCCGTTTGTCGAACTTCCGCTGGTGGCGTTGGATAACATTCCCTTGGCCAATGTATTTTCGCGCGGTGTAGATACGATACGATTATTATTTCAATGAATGATGAGAAAGCAATGACGGTCTATTTGAACGGCGAGTTTCTTCCGCTTTCTGAAGCAAAGATTTCAGTGCTGGATCGGGGCTTCATCTTTGGTGACGGGGTATATGAAGTCATACCGGTTTATTCGCGCCATATCTTTCGGCTGCCGGAACACTTGCGACGCTTAAGCAACAGCCTTGACAGCATAAAGCTCATCAATCCTTACGACAATGCAGAGTGGACGAATATCCTCGAAAAATTAGTCGCCGGTAACGAACCTGAAGACCAATATCTTTATGTGCACATCACGCGCGGCGTGGCAAAACGGGATCACGCTTTTCCCAACCCGCCCGTGCCTCCCACTGTATTTTTGATGAGCTACCCGCTCAATACACCGCCTGCCTCCCTGTTGCAAAATGGAATCAGTGCTATTACCGCGCCTGACAATCGCTGGTTGCGCTGCGACATCAAGGCTATCTCCCTTCTGCCCAATGTGCTACTGCGGCAATTGGCCGTAGATGCGGGTTGTGCTGAAACAATCATGATACGCGACAATAAGTTCTTGACCGAGGGCTCTTCCAGTAATATCTTCGTGGTGAAAGATGGCGTCTTGCTTGCACCACCCAAGGATAATTTGATGCTGCCCGGCATCACCTACGATGTAGTTCTTGAACTCGCTGCGGAAAACGCCATTCCTCATCAAGTACGCAAAGTACTGTTGAGCGAAGTGCTGGGAGCCGATGAGTTATTGCTCACTTCTTCAACCAAGGAAGTACTGGCGATTACCGAATTGGATGGTAAACAAATTGGCAACGGCAAACCCGGCCCCATGTTTGCCAAACTGCACGGGCTTTACCAAAACTTTAAACAAGAGGTGATGCGCGCATGACATTGGAACACAGTCTCATCGAATACCCCAGTGACTTTCCCATCAAGGTATTCGGGCAATCACAGGAAGGTTTTTCGCGTGCCGTCATTGAGGTTATATCGCAATACGATCCCGGTTTCAAAGCATCCAGCATTGAAATGCGCAACAGCAAGACTGCACGTTACGTCAGTCTGACCTGCACCGTACGAGCCACTTCGCGTGAACAACTGGATACTATTTATCAGGCACTGTGCGACCACCCGATGGTGGTAATGGCGTTATGAGAATTCAGGAACAAGGAACAAGGAACAAGGAAACCGGCGCGGAGCATCCGAGTTTTACCCGGCCCCCTAAATCCCTGATCCCGAATCCAGAAATTCGCTCTTTGGGGCTTGTCGAATACGAATCAACTTGGCAGGCCATGCGACAATTCACCGAGCAACGCATCACCGAAACCCGGGATGAAATCTGGCTGCTGCAACACCCGCCCACCTTCACCCAAGGCCAGGCGGGTAAGCCTGAGCATTTACTCGATGCGCACGACATCCCTGTGATCAAGATTGACCGCGGAGGTCAGATAACGTATCACGGCCCTGGGCAAGTTGTCGCTTATCTGCTGCTGGACTTGCGCCGCTGGAAAATCAACGTGCGTGAATTAGTCAGACTGATGGAGCAAGCAGTGATCGATTTGCTGTCCGAATACGGCATTAACACACAAGGGCGCGTAGATGCTCCGGGGGTCTACGTCGAAGATGCAAAAATTGCCGCCCTCGGCTTGAAAATACGCAAAGGCTGTTGTTATCACGGATTATCGCTGAACGTAGATATGAACATGGCTCCGTTTACCTACATTAATCCCTGCGGGTATCAAGGATTGCGCGTCACCCAGATGAAGGATTTGGGCATCAACATTCCCATCCCAGCTATTGAACAACAACTTGCCCGGAGACTTACGTTTCTATTACAAAAACACTTGGGAAATAAAAATACCGGGTAAAAATTGCGCAAGCATTGGAAATTTGATTCGGGGTCGGACTGTCCCAATCTAGTTTATCAGGAATCAGGCTTTTCCCACTTTTCCGGATGCCCGAAGAAATAGCCCTGAGCATAATCGACTCCAAGTTCGATCAACACGTTAGCGGAAGCCCGATCTTCTACGAACTCTGCCACAGTCTTCAGCCCAAACTCATGCGCCATCCGATGTATGTGATCGACCATGATGCGGTCACGCCCGTCAATAGCGACTTGCTGGACAAAACTACCTTCGATTTTGACATAATCGACAGTCAGGTATTTCAGGTATAGGAACGATGAGAACCCGCTGCCAAAATCATCCAGGGCGAAGGCGATTTTCTTTAACCGCAACTCATCGATGACTTCTTTCACTTTGCCGATGTTGTGCAATGCTTCACGTTCTGTAATCTCAATGACGATGCGGCTAGAGTCAATATTCCACTTGGCGAGCTGCCCGGGTATGGTACGCATCCATTCGGTGTCATTAAATGTCGCGGAGGACAAATTAAAGAACATTTTTGCATCCGGATAATGGTCGGAAAGACTGGACAACTGCTGCAGTCCGCTATTGAACACAGCCAAGTCCAACTCTTGCAACATCCTCAATTCGTCCGCCACTTCAATAAACTGTCCGGCTGATAAAATGGTATCCCCGTCTCGAATGCGCGCCAATGCTTCGAAGGCAAAAATTTGTTCCCCTCTCAATCCCACGATTGGCTGTAAAAAGGCTTCAATACGCTTTTCTGCCAGCGCCCGACGCAAAAAATCACCTTGTTTAACAATTTCCATCATGGTGCGATCCTGGTCAGACTCTGCCGTCATCACCCGATTTTTGCCCCCCTTCTTGGCTTTATACAACACGACATCCATCGCAGTGTGCAATGACTCCCGGGTACGACCGTCTAGCGGGTAGCTCACCATGCTAAAACTTGCCGTCACACGAATTTTTCCAACCGGAAGTTCAAAATCATGGCTTGATAAATTTCTGTGCAGTTTGTTTGCCACCAGCAAACCATTTTCAGGAGGAGTTTCCGGCAATAGCAGCGCGAATTCATCACCGCCCAGACGTGCCAATACATCTCCTTTGCGCAAATCAGCCGACAACAAATTGCTGAGCTCTTTTAACGTCAAGTCGCCGATAGGGTGACCATAGGTATCGTTGATGTACTTAAAGTTATCCAGGTCAACCATGATGACTGAGAATGCATAACTGTTTCGCTCGGCACGAATAATCTCGTACTCCAGAAACTCTTCAAATTTTCGGCGGTTATACAACTCCGTCAGCGGATCGCGAATTGATAGCTCTTCCAACTTTCTGTTGTAATCTTGCACAGTGAACATCAAGTGATTGAAATATTCTGCCATACGGCGCAATTCCACTATGAGATACGGAGCCGATACGCGATGTGAAAGATCCATATCTCTTGTGACCCGGCGCATTACTTCAACAAATTTGGCTAATGGAGCCACCACGAGGTAGCGCAATTTGATATACAAGACAATGAACACCAAAGCCAATACCAGCATTGTGTAGCCGACAATCCTATTCAGCACGTAACTGAATGATATTTTGAGATCATTGATTGGATAGGTGACATCAATCACACCATGAACCGCCCCGACGTGAGAATGGGTATGGCAAACCAGACACTCTTGCGTTGCAACGACAGGGTAAAGATAACGAATAGCATCGGGAGAGGGGAACAGCAGAGCGGGATAACCATCGTTTAACGCCTGCTCTAATGGCGGGTCTTTAATTATTATTTCCCGTTCCCCCGCCATTTCGCCGAATTGATCTGCCACAATTTTGCCGCGAAATACGCTCACTCTCATATTTGGCAAAGCCGAATTGAGCCGAACAATAATTTCCTTGATCTCGGTTTTATCCCAGCCTTTGCGCATTGCCGAATACAAACTCTGAAATATCATTTGCGAGGTTTGCCGGGCGTCCTCCTGCGCCAACTGATGAACCGCATGATCGCGAACTGCGCTTGAAACAGCAAAAATAAGAACAGAGGCAAAAAGCAGGGAAATCACAGACAGAGCAAGCAGGAGCTTACCCAGCGTCAACTTTGAAACGATATCAAGAAGCTTTATCATTGAATATTCAGAAGGCCGGACACGAAATTCAAATCACTTCAGCGTCATTGCATATTCGCATAACTTTTGCGTTGCGTGTAATTATTTTTGTAGTAGTTGCTCTTGCCGGTTCCTCGCAACAAACAACTTCCTAAATGGTTATTTCGGCACCTTCACGAGCGAGTCGTATATCCAGTTTGCCTAAATTGTCCGGGTAGCGGCTCAACACTTCCGCGAATACTTTCTCCAATTCGTCGTCGCTACGTGTCGGTTCATGATGGGTACAGTAAAGTACTTTTGCACCCGCATCCAGCGCAAGTTGAATGCTGCTGTCAAAGGTGCCATGTCCCCAGCCCTTCTTTGCCGGATATTCCTCGCGCGTATATGATGAATCTGCAATGATGATATCTACGCCGCGAACAGCCTCGACGATTGAACGCCTCTGCTCCTCGATCAAAGTTTGATATTCCTCATATCCCTCATCACCCTGCTCATAGATGTTGAAATGTGGCTCATGATCGCCGGTAAAGAACACCGACTTGCCCTTGCATTCCACCCGATAACCCAGATTAACAACCGGGTGATTAAGCATGATGGGGGTAATGGTTGTGCGTCCCACAACAATCGCTTCATGCGGCATCGCGACCATGCATTCAATAGGCGACTTCATCTCTGCTTCGCGTACCGGGAAAAAACTATATTGCATCTGCACACTCATGATTCGCTCAGGGCCTTCGCCGCTGACCGGATCAAGTGCGGCATACAAGTGAATTTTATTGCCGGGAATAAAAACAGGAAGGAAGAATGGCAAACCCTGAATATGATCCCAATGACTATGCGTGTTAAAAATATACGCGGTGACAGGCAAATCTTTTAGCAAAGATTGGGCCAAGGGGAAAATACCTGTGCCGCCATCCAGTATTATCAGATCATCGTCATCCGTGCGCACCTCAATGCAGGTGGTGTTGCCGCCATATCTCATGGTGCCGGGTCCCGGTGCCGGAATAGATCCCCTCACGCCCCAGAACTTTACTTTCATGCGTTTTCCTTGGTGGCCTGCGCATACACCCGCGCTTCATCTACCAGTTTTGAAATGTCGCCAAGACTTTCAATCACGGCAGGCAAATCGCCTCCGAAGCGCTCGATCAACGTCGGCGGCAACGCTTCCACCAGCGGATAACCCGGTGCGCAATATCCCAGTTGTTTGCTGATCTGGTTAGCCACGAACAAACAGGGCGCGACTCCATCTGCACTTTCTGGAATGATATGATGTTCACGGATAAGCGTCGAAATTCCCGTCGGGAATTGCCATTTTTCCACCAACATTGCGCCTACCACGGAGTGATCGGTGCCGATGATCTGATGCTCGGCTTCGCGCAATGAAATCGATTGCCCGATGCTCAAATTTAGTGCCTGCTTAAACTCTTCCGCCATAAATTGTGCGAACACGACTTTGCCGAAGTCGTGCAGCAAACCGGTCAAATAACAGTCGGTCGGATCAGCATCCGCCACTTTAAATTTATGGCAAACCAGCCGGGCAAGACCTGCGGTCGTTAAAGAATGCATCAAGTATTCTTGAACATCAAAACCGGCTGCATTATTTTTCGGTAAAACACCCAAAGCTGCAAAAGACAGCGCCATATTTTTGATCGTATTCAATCCGAGATACACAACTGACTGGTTGACCGAGGTAATCTGTTTGGGAAAACTGTAGTAGGCAGAATTGAGTACTCGCAATAACTTCATGGTCATCACCGGGTCTTTTTCAATTACCGAAACCAGATCTTTGGGCGAGCAATTAATGTCGCGCGATAACTCCAAAATGCGCTGTACGCTTTTGGGGAAAGCGGGCATTTTTTCTACCGCTGTGGCAAGCCGCTTGTTTAGTTCTGCTGAGTTTTCTGACATACCCAGTATTGTACAAACATTTTGTAAATGGCGGAGTGTATTCGGATGCGGAGTATAATCATTTGCTATCGGATTCCACACCCCAATAATCATGAACGATGTTGCAATCAAGCAAACCGGCTCAGCCAAAACCGCACGCAACCCAATCAAGATCATCCCATTGCAAGAGCGCCTGCGCAAACCCCAATGGATAAGAGCCAAGCCGGGCAGTAGTCAGGGTTATCATGACGTAAAGCGTTTGCTGCGTGAACACAATCTGCACACAGTTTGCGAGGAAGCCTCATGCCCGAACATCGGAGAATGTTTCGGCAAAGGTACCGCCAGCTTTATGATTCTCGGCGATGTATGCACGCGCCGCTGTCCGTTTTGCGATGTAGCGCACGGCAAGCCACTACCACCCGACGCGAATGAACCCGCGCAATTGGCGCAATCCATCGGCTTGCTCAAATTAAAGTATGCGGTCATTACCAGCGTTGACAGGGACGATCTGCGCGACGGCGGCGCAAAACACTTTACCGACTGCCTGACCGCTATCCGCGTCGCATCTCCCGACACCAAACTGGAAACATTGGTACCCGATTTCCGCGGCCGTCTCGATATTGCGTTGGATGCAATGGCACCTAGTTTGCCCGACGTTCTCAACCACAATCTGGAAACCGTTCCGCGCTTGTATCCGCTTGCCCGCCCCGGTGCTGACTACGCTCATTCACTCACACTGCTGGCACAATTCAAAGCTCGCTTCCCGCAGGTAATGACCAAATCCGGTCTGATGCTCGGGTTGGGCGAGACAGACGATGAAGTGCTGCAAGTGTTGCGCGACATGCGCGAGCATCAGGTTGAAATGCTCACTCTTGGCCAATATCTACAGCCCTCGAACGGGCACTTGCCCGTGCTTCGCTATGTGGAACCCGTCACCTTCCAAATGTTTGAAAATGCGGCGCTTGAAATGGGATTTTCGCATGCAGCCTGCGGCCCGATGGTACGCAGCAGTTATTTTGCTGACGAGCAAGCTGAAAAGGCTGGGCTGAGTGAATTTTCAGGTAGTATTATGCTGACAAAATAAATTCTTAACAGTTATTATTGACACGGATTAATTTGGTTCTGCGCTGAAAAAAATGAACGCTTTTGTATATTTTCTATCACTCATTATGGCAATCAGCAGTATCGCTCACGCAGAAGAGGGTGACCCTGTTGCTGGCAGGGTAAAGTCCAAGTTTTGTCAAGGCTGCCATGGCGTGGATGGAAATAGCGTTAATCCGCTTTGCCCAAATTTGTCCGGACAAAACCGGCTTTATCTCGAAAAACAAATCCAGGATTTCCAATCAGGCAGACGTGCTGATTCAATTATGACGGGAATATCTCAGGGACTTATTTCTGATCAGGATGCAAAAGATATTGCGTCGTATTTCGCCAGCCGAAAACCAATGGTTGGTTATAGCGGGAACAAAATGGGGCAGAATATTTTTCGCGAAGGGAAACCGGAAAGTCATATGCCGGCATGCGCCAGTTGCCACGGAGAAAATGGCAAAGGACGGACGGATGAAACCAATGTTTTTCCTATCATCGGCGGTCAAACCAGAGACTACATAGCCAAACAATTGCGTGATCTTCGCAGTGGCACCCGGCACAATGACACGGATAACGTGATGGGAAATGTTGCGAAGGAGTTGCGTGATGAAGAAATCGAAGCCCTTGCAGATTATGTCTCAAACTTATAATACAAATTGCAAACCTCCAAGCAAGCGGAGCGCTTGTTTTATTCGCATGTTTCCATTTCAACTCCCAAATCCGGATTAATTTATTTATCCCTGTTTGTTAAAGGTTCCAAATTATTATGAACACAGCTTCCCGTTTACCCACACTCTATATTCCGCACGGCGGCGGACCCTGTTTTTTCATGGATCCGATGCCAGGCTTCCCGCCGACCACGTGGGATGCTATGGCAGCGTATTTGCGCGGAATACCCGATGAGATTGGTTCACGTCCAAAGGCGGTTTTAGTCATATCAGGCCATTGGGAATGTGCAGAACCAACCGTTCTGGCATCGGAAAAATATTCTCTTTTGTACGACTACTACGGTTTCCCTGAGCACACCTACCGTTTGACTTACCCTGCAACAGGCTTGCCAGCACTGGGGGTTCGCGTGCAGGAATTACTCAAGCAGGCTGGCTTTAACTCTCAACAAGAACATCAGCGCGGTTTGGATCACGGCGTGTTCATTCCGTTCAAGCTTATCTACCCTGATGCCGATGTCCCTATCGTGCAACTCTCACTACGCCATGACCTTGATCCGGCTGCACACCTTGCCATCGGCCATGCATTGTCAGCTTTACGCGATGAAGGCGTGCTCATTGTTGGCAGCGGATTGAGTTATCACAATCTGCGTGAATTTTTTTCGCCCCATAATACTGCCTCCAATCAGGCTTCCGTTGAATTTGATACTTGGCTGGGAAATACAATCAGCGCGGTACCTGCCGAGCGTGAACGGCTGTTGATTAATTGGGAGTCTGCACCGGGAGCGCGTTCCAGCCATCCGCGCAGCGAACATTTACTTCCGCTCATGGTCGTTGCCGGTGCTGCAGGTAATGATTTGGGGAAAATCGCGTACAACGAGTTGCTAATGGGCAAAGCCGTTTCAGCCTATCAGTTCGGGTAAAACCCCCTGCTGTAAAATGATTATGCTGAACGCTATTCAAAATCGTTTACGCGGCATCGCTGATCCTGAAATCGCGGCAATATCACAGCGCTTTTTCAAAACTGCACCCGGTCAATACGGAGAGGGAGATATTTTCCTCGGTATTAAAGTGCCGACCTTGCGCTCTCTGCTAAAAGAATTCCGGGGTACGCAATCCAGTGCAATCAGTTCATTGCTGAAATCGAAATTTCACGAAGACCGTTTGTTTGCGCTTCTGCTTTTAATTGACGTTTATCAGCGCGGTGACGAAACAGAAAAGCAGACTGCATATGATTTATATTTATCCCACACATCCCATATCAACAACTGGGATCTTGTCGATGTCAGCGCTCCGCATATTGTTGGCGATTTTCTTGCAGACCGTTCCCGACAACCGCTCTACCAGCTTGTAACATCAAGCTCTCTTTGGGAACGGCGCATTGCCATCATTTCTACCTTCAATTTTATCCGTCGCAATGAATTTACCGATACCCTGCTTATCGCAAAACTGCTATTGCCAGACTCGCATGATCTCATTCACAAAGCGGTAGGCTGGATGCTACGTGAAGTAGGCAAGCGTGACTTGAAAACTGAAGAATTGTTTTTGCAAGAACATTACCGCTTAATGCCGCGCACCATGTTGCGCTATGCCATCGAGCGTTTCCCCGAAGCACGCCGCAAGCAGTATTTAAGCGGTATTACTTGAAATCAAAATTTAACTTGCCTTGGAAAGTCAACTATCCGTAATCGGTGGTTGATTTTGGTCAAGCACCGTTCTGCAAAAAATAATTTGTATTGACTCTGTCCCATTTACACCGTCCAGTTCGCAGTCAGTCAAACGCTGTGTAATTATGTCGTCATGACGGTCACTGATCGGCCCAATTGCATCATTCATCAACGGCTGATTTCCAGCGAAGGAAGTGGGAAAATATTTCAACGGGGTGAATGACTTTAACCCTTTGAGTTTTCGTTAGCCGCGCGACGGAGGTTGCAGATAGCATCCAGCGCTAAGGCTCTGTTTCAAGTGAGCACTGATGCCATCAGCCAGGATCTCGACATCTCCTTGTTGCACACCTTCCAAGGTGCGTTGAGCCACCACGTAGGGATCGGTTTTCGGCATATTTACTCCCCTCGCCATATCCGTGTCCATGAAGGCGGCATGTAACGCGACCACCTGCGTGCCTTGCTGACGCAGTTCATTTCGCAGCCCATTCGTCAGCGACCAAGCCGCTGCTTTGGTGGCAGCGTAGGTAGCAGCGCCGGGCATGTTTATCCAACTGAGCGCCGACAGTACATTAACTATGGCACCGCCGCCGTTGGCTGCCAGAATTGGAGCGAATGCTTGACTCATGGCAAGCGTACCAAAGAAATTGACTTCGTACTCCTTACGCGCAGCAACAGTACTTTCAGGACTGAGCAGACTCCCAATGCCGACATGGATACCAGCATTGTTGATCAGCAGCGTTACATCTTTACACTGCGCGGCTGCTGCAATATCGGATACACTGGTCACATCCAACTTAATGGGTACCACGCCACTAACCGTGATGCCGCTCGGATCGCGCGCTGCTGCGTAGATTTTGGTTGCGCCAGCTTGTTGTAGGGCTTTAACAAATGCCTGACCCAAGCCACGGTTAGCACCGGTAACGAGGACGACAGAGTTTTTGATTTGCATGGTAATTCTCCTTTTTCACGCCTGACCGGGTGGGTTGGCGATCAGATCAGCGTTGAATGCGTTGAACATTGCGTGCTCGTTGGGACCAGGATTTGCGCGCACCGGCCGTACGGCCTCGACGATCAATTCCTCTTCGTCGCTCGCCAGTAGTGTCATGGTCTCGGTGATAAACGCATCAAGTGGCATGGCGCGCGGGTCACCGCTCTTCCCGATGAGGTCGGTATCCACCCACGGCGGAGCGATTTCCTGCACCTTCACATTCGTATCCTGCAACATGAAGCGCTGGGACATTGCATAGGAGTGTAGTGCGGCCTTGGAGGCTGAATAGACGGCGCTGACCGCCAGCGGCAGATACGCAAGGATCGAAGTGTTGTGGATAATCGTGGCACGCGGTTGATGCTTCAGGTGTTCGATTAGCGCAGGGGTGAGGCGGATCGGACCAAGCAGGTTGGTATCGATGATGCTACGCGAGACCATGTCGTCGACATGGCCGCTGACATTGTCGAATGGCATGATACCTGCGTTGTTGATCAGCACATTGAGCGATGGATAGCGTGCGATTAGTACTTGCGCTACTGCCTCAATGTTGGCCAAGTTGGATATATCTAGTTCGATTGCTTCCATGCCCGGGTTGGCAGCGACGACTTCGTCGAGCAGGGCCTTGCGTCGACCGGCGATGATGACCTTGTTGCCGCGCTGATGGAATGCCTCAGCGAGGCCGCGTCCAATGCCGGATGCTCCGCCGGTAATGAGAATGGTGTTGTCGGTGAGTTTCATGTTGTGACCTTTCGTTTACAAATTATTTGAATTGAGGGAGTTAACTGAGTCCAAACGACTTTCTCAGACTTTGATCTACCGGCCCTGCGGGCATAAAGCGGCGCAGCTTGCTTAATAGCGATGCTTGTCCTTTCGGCGTATGACGCATGTGCCATGGTCCAAGTGCCGCGCTGACTATTGTGTTTGCCACGCCATCCGGTTCGGGTGCGCTGCCCACATTCTTGGCAACGCCGCGTGAAACGCTGTCACGCTCGGTGTCATAAGCTGAAATTTTATTGACCGCTTGAGGCGAATTTGCGTCGAGGTTACTCTTCGTGAAGCCGGGTTCAACGAGCGACACGCGGATACCGAATTGGCGTACTTCGTGATCAAGTGTTTCCGACATTCCCTCAACGGCATGCTTGGCGGCAGAATAAAGCCCCATGTAGGGCGCTGGAAGAAATCCCAGTACCGAGCTTACATTGACGATTCTGCCGGAGCGTTGCGCGCGCATGTAGGGAAGTACCGCTTTGCTGGTTCTCAGAATGCCAAACACATTGGTTTCGAACATCCATTTAGCCTCATCGATCGACGTTTCCTCCGCCGCGCCAAGCATGGCTACTCCAGCATTGTTGACGAGTACGTCGATGCGTTTGGCACTTTCAATGACAAATTGAATTCCGCGTTGAACGGATGCATCATCACTTACATCCATTTCGACGAATTGCACTCCCGGCAATGGTGCTGCTTTGGAAATATTTCGCACCGTACCGAAGACTTGGCAGCCTTGCTGAGCGAACTTTGCTGCCGTTACACGACCAATTCCTGACGACACTCCGGTAACAATAACTACTTTTGATTCTGACATGACACTTCCTTTCTTTAATAAATATGCTTCTACTTGGTGACTATGTAACTGGTTGTAACGTCAGCAATGAGCAATCCCTCGGTACCGGTGATGATCGTACGCACGGTACTCAGCCCGCTGCCATTTTTAATAAACTTGGATAAAGCCTTCAACACGCCTCCATTTTGATTTCCTACAATATCTGCGTTGATAGTGATTCCTGTTAAATTCCCCGACATACTTGGTGGAAATTCATCTTTGTCATACGCAAGTGCTGCCGCACATGCATCGGCAAACCACAACATTGCCCCCGGATTTACGACACCATTTGGATTAAGAACACCCGACCGTACAGGCATTTCTGCCATTACGTGTTCGTATGAATGTTCGGTGATCGTGTATTCAATTTCGCCTTGCAATTTCATTTCTGTTCTCCACCTTAGTGATTGATCGCAACCTTGACGGTGGCTGACAAGCCGGGCCGCAGCTGATCCAAGTCCGGCTGGTTCGGGTTTAATCTGATGCGTACCGGCACACGCTGGACAATCTTGGTGAAGTTGCCTGTACCCGGCTCGAAGGGTAGCAGCGCGAAGCGCGAGCCGGAACCTGGCGCCAAGCTTTCGACCGTGCCGAAAAAGTCATGACCGGAAAGGGCATCAACTTCGATACGTGCTGGTTGGCCTGCCTGTATGCGGCCAGTCTGCGTTTCCTTGAAGTTAGCCGTGACGTAGCGGTCGTGCAGGGGTACGAGTGTTAGTAGGTGTGAGCCCGGTTGTACGTAATCTCCCTGCTGTACCTGACGGTTCCCCACGATGCCGTCAATAGGCGCAAATACCTGCGCATGGCGCTGATCCTGCTGTGTTAGATCGAGTGCAGCACGGGCTCGTTCCACGGTTGCTTCGGCTTTCTGTAGCGCTGCTTCAAGAGTCGCGCGCTTCGCCCTTGTTACGGCTTCTGAATCTTGCGAGACTTCATGCAGGGCGGAAACTCGCGTAACGTCCTGTTCCGCCGTAACTGCTGCTGCATGATAGGCCTCAGAAGCACTCACAGCGACAAAACCGGCGGCGACAAGCTTTTCGTAGCGCTTACTATCCGCAGTTGCTCGTTCGGCTTGAGCCTTGGCGGCGATGATGGCGCTATCTGCTGCACGAACGTTGGCAGATGCCAATCGTTCTTCTGCATTGAGACTGGCTAATGCCGCTTTCGCGGAAGCCACCCCAGCCTTGGCATCAGCCAGTTCGGCGCTTGCTGTGGACACTCGTGCATCAAACTCTTCCGCATCGATGCGCACCAACAGGTCACCGGTATGTACCACTTGATTGTCCTGAGCCAGCACCTGCGCGATCAAACCGCGCACCTTTGGGGCGACGACCGTTGCGTCGGCGCTCACATAGGCATCGTCGGTAGTCTGCGTCGACGCCGGAGCCACAATATAGAGCGAGCCGCCGAGTGCAGTGGAAAGCGCAACCACGCCAATGATCAGAGTTCGTCGCGTCGGCAATGCAAAACGCTTTCCTGACTTTGAGGCAACTTCGGCCAAGTGAAGTTCGACAACTTCAGGGGGCTGTCGGTCAGGCGCGGTGCTTGTATTCATCTTCATGCCCTCGTTAACTATTTTCAAGTTCAAGCCCTGCTTGCGGGTGGTAGTTGATTAAATTACGATCATAATATTACAACTATAATATTAACGCAAGTAGCAATTAATAATGTCTGGTAGTATTATGTGCAACATATTAACAGCGAATATTTGAATTGCCACTCCGCATGAATGCAAAAAATATAATTCACGCTGATATCCTCGATCCGGCATCCATGCCAAACGGACGCAAATTCCTTATCTTTGGCGTTATGGCCTTTGGTATGTTTTTGGCTCTGCTCGACATACAGGTAGTGGCAGCCTCACTCAACGATGTGCAGGCGGGTTTGTCGGCAGGGCCGAATGAAATTAGCTGGGTGCAAACTGCCTATCTAATGGCGGAACTCGTCATGATTCCGTTTTCCGCATTTCTGGCGCAGGCGATGTCGACACGCTGGTTGTTTGCGGCATCGGCTGGCCTTTTTACGCTTTCAAGTATTGCGTGCGGGCTGGCGTGGAATATGACATCGATGACGGTGTTTCGCGCGATTCAGGGCTTTACCGGCGGTGCCATGATTCCGACGGTCTTTGCTGTCGGCTTCACTCTGTTTACAGGTAAGCAGCGAGCGGTTATCCCCGCTATCCTCGGCATGGTTTCAGTGCTCGCGCCAACGCTCGGCCCCACCGTCGGCGGACTCATCACCGAGTACATCAATTGGCGCTGGATATTTTTTATCAATGTTGTGCCCGGTATCATGGTCACAGTGCTAGCAATTGCTTTGCTTCGCATTGATCGAGCTAACCCGGCCATGTTTTTTCGCATCGACTGGTTGCACTTAATTGCTATGGCCGTCACTTTGGGCGGTCTCGAATACGTGCTGGAGGAAGGTCCCCGGCTCGACTGGTTCGGTGACAGCAGCATTGCGATCAGTGCGTGGTTGTCTTTAGTCGCATTTGTGCTATTTTTGGAACGCTCATTTTTCTCTGCTTCACCCATCGTCAAGCTAACACCTTTCCGGCGCCCCAGCTTCATTTTCGCCTGCGTGTTCAATCTTGTGATCGGCTTCGGTCTGTTTGGCTCGACGTATTTAATTCCAGTCTACTTAGGGCAAGTACGCGGCTTCAACAGCTTGCAAATCGGCATGACCGTGTTTGTCGTCGGGCTGGCACAAATTGTCAGCACCATCATCGCGGCCCGACTTTCCGAAAAAGTTGATCGCCGCTTCGTTATCGGTGTCGGACTACCGCTTTTCGCCTTTAGCCTTTGGCTAACTTCCGCAATGACTCCTCAGTGGGGCTTCGCAGAATTCTTAATCCCTCAGCTCGTGCGTGGACTGGCAATCATGCTGTGCATCGTACCCAGCGTCGGCATGGCACTGTCCGGTTTCGAGGGGATGGAGCTACGCTATGCCTCCGGCTTGTTCAATCTGATGCGCAACCTCGGCGGTGCAATCGGAATCGCCGTCGTCAATACGTGGCTACAGGACAACACGCGCATCGCCATGGCGCGCTTCGGTGAAACACTTGGTCATACCGCACAAACATTTAACGACGCGGTCACAGCCATATCGCAGCGCCTGTCCGTCTATACACCAGACTCGGCTCAAGCGTTGTTGCAGAGCCAGAGTTTGCTAGGCCGAGCCATCAGCCAGCAGGCTCTCACACTCGCATTCGACGATGTATTTCGGGTGATGTGCTGGATGTTCATTGCGGCGCTCGTGATGGTGCCGTTTGCGAAACCGGTTAAAGGCAGTACCTCACCGTCGGCTGCCGAGTCTCATTGAGCGGGGCGGATGATATGATGATGGTAATAAATTCTGGAGAATGTCATGCGATACGATGCCGAACATAGGCAGCAAACCCGGGAAAAAGTTGTGCGTAAAGCCGCTGAGGCAATCCGCGAATTCGGGCCGGATAAAATCAGTGTTGCTGACTTGATGGCGAAAGCCGGGCTCACGCACGGTGGTTTCTACGCCCATTTCAAATCAAAGGATGACTTGGTGAGTGAAGCCATCTCATACATATTCAATGAACGCAATGTGGCTTTGCAAAAAATCCTGGAAGAGGATGGTCCAGTTGAAGGTCTATCGGCCTACATTGACATGTACCTCAGCACCCTTCATCGCAACCGGAGGGACAAAGGTTGCCCGTTGGCTGCGCTTATCGGCGATCTCGCGCGAATGCCTGTCGCTGTGCGTAAACGCTTCGATGCAGACATCCAAGGCCAAACCGATTTGATCGCCGGTGCTTTGGAAGAAATGAAACAACCTCAGCCAGATACGCTGGCGGCTTCGATGCTTGCCGAGATGGTCGGTACCATTGCGATAGCTCGTGCGGTATCGGATGACGAGACCTCGGATCGAATCATTGAAGCAGCGCGTACCAATCTCAAGAAGCGTATTGGTATGGCTACTCACAAATAAGCCTGGACTTTGCTTGTCCAAGCCACCACCAGGCATTAAATGAGGCTGTAAGAAACTTTGTATAAACGGTCTCTCAAAGTTGCTCAGACATAATTTTTGCAAATCGCAAGTGTCTCCATGTCCAATAATGGAAGGCTAATTCGCGTCTGCTACAAATCACTATGGATTATTGAATCACCAAACCGTCGTATAACTCGAAGACTTCTGTTCCTTGGGCATTGCCCATTGCTGCCTGGTACCATTTGCACCGACAGTAGCACTATCTTTTCCAATCTTTTGGTTGATCATGTCCATAACATACATCATCTTGTCTGAACGTGACTGTTCCGCGGGGCCATCGAACAAAGTTCGCTGCGAAGCACCTTTCTCATGCAGCCCCATTAGCAGCACACCACTTTTCTTGTAGCGTAACGCAGGTTTGTAAATCGACTTTAAGCCGGATAGTGCAGCATTGACTAGCCTGCCGGTGTGGTCAGTAGGCTGGATCAGCGGAACGACAAGGGAGCGGCTGTATTGCTCTTCATTTTCTTTGAAAGGGTTTGCTTGGATGAAAACACACAGACTCGTGGCGACTGAAGCGTCGCGCCTAAGTTTTTCCGCCGCGCGGGTTGTATAGCATGCGACGGATTCGGACAAATCATCGAGCGCAGATATAGGTGCGGGGAATGATCGCGATACCATGATCTGCTGACGTGGCGTGCCAGCTTCTTCGAGTTCGATGCAAGGAATTCCGTTCAGCTCATTAACAGTTCGCACCAGCACTATCGAGAATTGTTGCCGCAAATATTCAGGACTGGCACAGCGCAAATCTTCAACTGTGGTTATCTTCAATTTTGCCAAACTCTCAGTCATCTTGCGACCAACTCCCCACACCTCGCCAACTGGAATACTGGCAAATAGCTCACTGCACTGCTTGTCATTTAGTAGCCCGAAGTCGCACACGCCATTTTTACCAGCCAATCCTTTCTTGGCACAGTAATTCGCAAGTTTAGCGAGTGTCTTGGTATCTGCAATGCCTACACATACCGGAATACCGACATTGCGTTTAACGGTTTCCCGAATCTTCTGACCGTAGTCCGAGAGTGTATCCGGATCAAAACTACTCAGATCAAGAAAGCATTCGTCAATGCTGTACACCTCTTGTTGTGGCGAGAACTCAGCCAAGGCAGTCATTACTCGTGCAGACAAGTCACCGTAGAGTGCGTAGTTACTGGACAGTGCAATGATGCCGTGCTGTTTTGCAATGTCTTTCATGCGGAACCACGGCTCGCCCATTTTGATACCAAGTGCTTTGACTTCGTTGGAACGCGCAACCGCGCAACCGTCGTTATTGCTCAGCACAACCACAGGCTTTCCTTCAAGCTCAGGATTGAACATCCGCTCGCAAGAAACGAAAAAATTATTGCAATCGATGAGTGCGATTGGCATAAGAGTTAAATATATTTATGATAGATTGGTGATAGCGTGCCCGGCACGTGCCACATGATTTTGATGCGGTTTGTGGCAGCCATGGGTGCAAACGTATTGAGTGAACATTTGCAAAATCATATAGAACGATCGTTCTATTGTCAAATGCTGTCTGAAACCACGGTGGAGCAACTTAACTTTCTGTGCTTTCCTTAACAACTTGTTCTGCTTTATCATTGCCAAACTCCTGCCAATTATCACCAAACAATTCCATAGAATGCTGCGTGCGGTCTGAACCATTACTGCAGTTCATTGAATTGACCGAACAGTATTTGTCACAACCCCAGCAAATTCGCTCAGGGTGTTTGGGATGTATTGGAAATTTCTTTGCCATAACGCTGCGATTCTACGCCGATTGATACTTTATCTTTATGCGCATAACTACTATTCAGTTAGCAGAAATCTGTCTCAGGTTCGTAATGTCACGTAGCGGCGGAGTGCCGAATAATCTACCGTACTCACGGCTGAATTGAGAGGGACTTTCATAGCCGACTTGGAATGCTGCGGTTGAAGCATCCTGATTTTCGGTCAGCATCAACCGCCGCGCTTCATTCAGGCGCAACCATTTCTGGTATTGCAGCGGACTCATGGCCGTCAACGCGCGGAAATGGTGGTGCAGGGTAGACGTGCTCATATTAACTTGTTGTGCTAGGTCATCAATTCGCAGTGGTCGTGTGAAGTTACCCTTCAGCCAATCGACGGCTTGCGCGATTTGATTCCCCTGACTTCCCATAGATGCAATTTGCCGCAAACGGGCACCTTGATCTCCCACCAGTAAACGGTAAATGATCTCACGTGTAATGAGCGGGGCGAGTATCGGGATATCCTTCTCGTTGGCGAGCAAATCAACCAACCGTTGAAAGGCGATGAGCAGCGGCAAGGTGATTTCCCCGGTTGCCATGCCACGACCGGATTGCTGCGCACGTGGCGGTGGAAGATTACTGTCCACCATCAGTTGAGAAACCTCGCGCATGTCAAGCTTCAATCTCAAACCCAGATACGGTTTTGTCGGGCTTGCTTCAGTGATCTGGACGACCGTGGGAAGATGTACTGATGTAATCAGAAAATTGCGCGCGTCGTATACATAAGTGTCTTCACCAAGCAGCACCCTCTTGGCACCCTGAGTGACAAGGCAGATGCTCGGTTCGTACATGCTGCTGATCGGCCCTATCGGTTCGTTCCTGCGAAAAAGTGATAAGCGCGGAACTGCAGTCTCATGCTTCTCGCCATCTTCGGTCCATCGAGCAATGCGCTTGCCTAAATCAGCTCGCGCAAGATCAATGTTGTCATTCTCAAAAGCCCCGGTTTTATCAGTGATTGGCATTATTTCCTCCTGCGCATCCATACTGCAATGCTACTCTGCGTTGTAACAAATATCGATAGCTTCGGACGATTAGGCAAAAAACTGGCAGGATTGAACTATCTGTCTTTGTCCGCAAAAAAGTACCATGCACCTGTCAATAGTAGTTGAGTAAAAATTGCTCGACAAAAAATTCCGATTACATCAAATAAGGAGTTAAGCGATGAACATGCATGTGTCTGGTTATGCAACACAGTCCGCCAAGGCCAAATTGGTGCCCCATCGTTTTGAGCGTCGCGAACCGCGCGTAAACGATGTGGTGATGGAAATACTCTATTGCGGGGTATGCCACTCGGATCTGCATCAAGCCCGCAATAACTGGGGTAACAGCATTTATCCTATGGTGCCCGGTCACGAAATCATTGGTCGCGTGATCAGTGTCGGAGCGAAGGTCACCCGATTCAAACCTGGTGACAAGGTTGGCGTTGGCTGCATGGTTGATTCCTGCCAGCACTGTGCAGCCTGCGAACAGGGACTGGAACAGTATTGCGAAGATCACCATACACTGACCTATAACGATATTGATCGTCATGATCGGATGCCCACATTCGGTGGCTATTCCGAAAAGATCGTCGTATCGGACAAGTTTGTATTGAAGGTTCCCGACGGCTTAAATTTGGCGGGCACTGCGCCTCTGCTGTGTGCCGGAATCACGACTTGGTCTCCCTTGCGCCACTGGAAGATAGCTAAGGGCAGCAAAGTGGCAGTTATCGGTCTGGGCGGCTTGGGACATATGGCGTTGAAACTCGCAAATGCATTGGGTGCTGATGTCTCGTTGTTCACACGCTCACCGGGCAAAGAGCAGGACGCTCGTCGCTTGGGTGCGCACAATATCGTGCTTTCCACCGATGGCGGGCAAATGGCTAACGTCAAAGGACAGTTCGATCTGATCATTGATACCGTGCCTTATGTCCACGATCTCAATCCGTATATACCGGCGTTATCTCTGAATGGAACCTTGGTACTGGTCGGCTATCTGGGTGGTCTTGATCCAATGTTGAGTACCGTGCCGTTGATCATGGGGCGCAAATCTGTTGCGGGTTCGGTTATTGGCGGCATCGCCGAAACTCAGGAGATGCTGGATTTCTGCGGCGAGCATGGCATCACTTCAGATGTCGAAGTAATCAAGATTCAGGATATCAATGAAGCGTATGACCGCATGCTCAAAAGCGATGTGAAATACCGCTTTGTGATCGACATGGCCTCGCTCAAAACTGCTTAGTGGAGACATTGAATGACAAATATCTTGATTCTGGGTGCCAACGGTCAGATCGCCCGCGTAGCTATTGATCTGTTCTTCAAGCATCCTGATGTCCACTTGACACTGTTTCTGCGGCGCGTGAAAAGATTGAAGGTGTTACCTTCGGATCGAGTGAATGTGATCGAGGGTGATGTAGTGGACAGCAAGGAATTGCAAGCGGCCATGGTTGGGCAGGACGTGGTTTATGCCAATCTGAACGGATCACTGGAGCAAATGGCTCGAAACATCGTCCAGTCCATGAACGCCAGCGGAATAAAGCGACTAATCTGGATTAGCTCAATGGGTATCTACGACGAAATTCCCGGCGAGCGGCATGGCAGTATTCTGGAACCTTATTGCAAATCAGTCGCCCTTATCGAGGCATCAAATCTGGACTACACCATTTTGAGACCTGCCTGGTTGAACGACAAAGATGAGATCGCCTACGAGAGCACGCAAAAAGGCGAGCCGTTCAAGGCTGCAGACAAACAGGTGTCGCGCAAGAGTGTGGCCGATCTTGTTGTCAAACTGGCAACGAAGCCAGGCTTGGAAATCCGTAGCAGCCTGGGTGTCAACAAAGCGAAGTGAACATCTAAAGGAGTATAGATTATGCAAAAACGCAAACTGGGTACTTGTGGATTAGAGGTTTCGGCAATCGGACTGGGCTGCATGAGCCTGAGCAATGTTTACGGTTCGAACGTGGACAAAGCTGCAGCCATCTCTCTGCTTCGTTCGGCTTTCGAGAATGGTGTGACTTTCTTCGATACTGCCGAAGCATATGGCCCGTTTACCAACGAAACTATCGTGGGCGAAGCGCTTGCGCCGATTCGCGACAAGGTGGTGATCGCCACCAAATTCGGTTTCGACATTGACCTGACTACGGGCGAGCGTCGCGGTGGCGTGAACAGCCGACCCGAGCATATCAAAGCAGTTGCGGAGGCTTCCCTCAAACGCCTTGGTGTCGAGGTGATAGGCCTGTTCTACCAGCACCGCGTTGATCCCGCTGTCCCGATTGAGGACGTCGCCGGTGCAGTTAAAGAACTGATCAAGGAAGGCAAGGTCAAATACTTCGGACTTTCGGAGGCCGGTGCGCAGACGATTCGTCGCGCTCACGCCGTTCAATCTATCACCGCAGTGCAGAGCGAATATTCGTTGTGGTGGCGGGGCCCCGAGGCGGAAATCCTGCCGACGCTGGAAGAACTGGGTATTGGCTTCGTGCCTTTCAGTCCTTTGGGTGCGGGCTTTCTCACGGGCAAGATCGATACGAACACTAAGTTCGATAGTTCGGATTTTCGTACCAAGGTTCCCCGCTTTTCTCCGCAAGCACTGAAGGCAAATATGGCACTGGTCGATATTGTCAGAGATGTGGCGGCAAAAAAGAAGGCCACCCCGGCACAAATTGCGCTAGTTTGGCTATTGGCGCAGAAGCCGTGGATCGTTCCTATTCCTGGAACAACCAAGCTGAGCCGAGTGCAAGAAAACTTGGGTGCAGTTGCAGTTGAATTGACTGCAAGTGACTTGCGAGAAATCGAAGCAACAACTTCAAAGATTACGCTACAGGGTGCACGTTTACCAGAAAGCGTACTGAAAATGACTGGGTTATAAGCTGGCGTCAAAGCCAACGCTATAAAAAGGAATTCAAAAAATGGAAATCAAACGAATCGGATCACAGCCTTCGGAAAAAGGGCCCACAGATTATTTCACCGGCACTGTCCGGGTAGATTATTTGTTTCAGCCACGAGAACCAGCCAGAGCATCCGGTGCCAATGTCACATTTGAGCCGGGCGCGCGAACCGCGTGGCACAGCCACCCGCTGGGGCAGACATTGATTGTGACGGCGGGTTGCGGGCAAGTGCAACTTTGGGGTGGACCTATCGAGATAATTCGACCAGGTGATGTCGTCAGTATCGCGCCCGGTGAAAAGCATTGGCACGGGGCGACGGCGACGACAGCCATGACTCATATCGCGATTCAAGAACAACTCGATGGCAAGGCGGCTGACTGGAAGGAACATGTTAGCGAAGAGCAATATAAAGCCTTGCATGGGCAATAACGTAAACAATGACAAGGAGATGCAATGACGAATGTTATTGTAGTTATCGGTGCCGGATCTATCGGTCAGGCAATTGCGCGGCGGGTCAGCGCAGGCAAGCATGTCCTGCTGGCTGATCTGCGCCAGGACAATCTTGATGCGGCCGCCAAAGTCCTTGGCGATGCAGGATTTGAGGTGAGTACTGCGATTGTCGATGTCTCCTCGCGCAAGTCGGTTCACACACTCGTCGAGACAGCCACGGCCATTGGCTCCATAACCGGAGTCATCCATGCCGCCGGTGTATCACCTACTCAAGCATCGCCAGCCACGATCCTGAAGGTCGATCTGTATGGTACCGCGCTCGTGCTCGAAGAATTCGGCAGTGTCATCGCGCGCGGTGGAGCAGGCGTTGTCATTGCCTCACAGTCAGGGCATCGCCTCCCAGCGTTAACGCCAGAGCAAAACAAAGCGCTGGCCACCACTCCTGTCGACGAGTTGCTCGCTCTTTCGATGCTCCAGCCAGACCAAGTGACCGACCCGCTCAATGCCTACCAGATCGCCAAGCGGGGAAACTCGCTGCGGGTCATGGCTGAAGCAGTGCGCTGGGGAAAGCGCGGCGCGCGGGTCAACACTATCAGCCCCGGAATTATCTTCACGCCTCTGGCCAGAGACGAGCTGAACGGTCCGCGTGGTGAGGGATACCGGCGCATGATCGCATTGTCAGCCGCCGGACGCGGCGGCACGCCGGATGAAGTTGGGGCCGTCGGTGCTTTGCTGATGGGGCCGGAGGGCACGTTTATCACCGGCAGTGATTTCCTCATGGACGGCGGTGTTACGGCAGCCTACTGGTACGGAGAACTTGCGCCGAAATAATCGAAAGACACTCGCATCTGTGCAATACGGAACTCAGTGAGTTGATTAATTTTGGCGAGCTTGTGTTTCAGCATCACCAAAAGAATTCGGTTTAAGTGTCACTTGCCTGCTTCTTTCAATACCACTCGCTCCACTTGAACACTGGCAGCACCATCACTCAGCCAAACCTGTCCGTCCTGAATAGTGCACTGCAAGTTCATGTTGCGTTGCGCCAATTTGGCTAATGCCTGCGTACTTGTCACCGGCAAATTAACGATGGTGAGATTTTTCTGCCGCGCGAACTGTGTGCTGTTTTGCGCAAACCACATATCTGCCACGCGCCCGCCATAGCAATACACGATAACCTGACTGGAACGGCCACAGGCTTTGCGAATTAACTTCTCATCGGGAATACCCACATCGAGCCATAACTCTATCGACCCGGTTAAATCTTTTTGCCACAAGTCCGCTTCATCGTCGTTCGTCATTCCTTGCCCGAATTCAAGATACTCATGCGCGTGCAGAGCAAAGGCCAGCAAACGTACCATAAGGCGTTCATTCGTCTCAGACGGTTGCTGGGCCAGCGTCAGGGTGTGATCCTGATAATAATGGCGCTCCATATCCGCTATTTGCAGATTAGCTTTAAAGACAGTTGCTTTGATTGCCATTAGATTTCCTATTCCATTACCCTGCCACGCAACGACTTTGTTGCGCCGCGTTTGACTTTGCTCTCCACTCGCTTCTTCTGCGAACTCCGCGTCGGCTTGGTCGCGCGCCGTACTGTCGGCGACACCGCGATGCTCTGCACCAGTTCTTTCAAGCGCCGCAATGCTTCACCCCGATTTTTATCCTGACTGCGAAACTCTTGCGCTTTGATAATGACGACACCGTCTTTGGTAATACGCTGATCATTCAGTTGTAGAAGGCGTTGTTTAAACTCAGGAGGAAGTGACGATGCAATCACGTCAAAACGCAAGTGAACTGCACTTGAAACCTTGTTAACATTCTGTCCGCCTGCGCCTTGGGCACGCACGGCGGTCAACTCGATCTCGCGTTCAGGGATAGTAACGTTGTGGGCAATGTACAACATGGTTCAAGTCGACACCTGAATTTGCACGTCGCCCAAAGTCACCACTTGCCCGGCACGAATCTTGGCTGTCTTGCGCAACTCCACTTTCCCATCAACGGAAACTACTCCTTCAGCGACGAGCATTTTGCCCGCACCGCCGCTGTCGCATACACCGGACAATTTGAGTAGTTGATTTAACTCAACAAACTCGCCACGCAGATGGAATTCAAGTTGTTGCATCACAGCTTGACCGCGTGTTCGCGTGTCGTATGAAACACGACTTTGGGCCAGCGTTCTTGCGTGAGTTTCAGGTTGACGTTGTTCGGTGCTAGATAGGCCAAATTGCCTGCCGCGTCGATAGCCAGATTGTGCGACAGCGCTTTTTCAAAATCAGAGAGGATTTTCTTATCGTCGCAAGTCACCCAGCGTGCGCTGGTGGTGCTGGTTCCCTCGAACATCGCATCGACACCGTATTCGCCTTGCAAACGGCTCGCCACCACATCGAACTGCAACATACCTACCGCTCCAAGAATCAAATCACCACCATCCAGCGGTTTGAAAACTTGTACCGCGCCTTCTTCACCGAGCTGCTGCAAACCTTTATGCAACTGCTTTACCTTGATCGGATTGCGGATGCGCACCGAGCGGAAAAAATCCGGTGCAAAATACGGAATACCGGTGAACTGCAATAACTCGCCTTCGGAAAAACTGTCGCCGATCTGCATATTGCCGTGATTGGGCAAGCCGATGATGTCGCCCGCGTAAGCCTCTTCCACTTGCTCACGCGATGAGGCCATAAAGGTGACTACATTGGATACGCGTATCTCGCGATTGATGCGCAAATGCTTGATCTTCATGCCGCGCTCAAAATGACCGGAACACACGCGCAAGAAAGCAATACGGTCGCGGTGATTCGCATCCATGTTGGCTTGAATTTTAAACACGAACCCGGAAAAGGCCAGCTCGGTCGGCGCAACATTGCGCGCTGTAGCATCACGCTCAATCGGCGCAGGAGCCCAATCCAGCAAAGCAGTCAAAATCTCGCGCACGCCAAAGTTGTTGATGGCCGAACCGAAGAACACCGGTGTTTGTTTGCCATCAAGAAAGCGTTGCAGATCGAACGGATGCGATGCACCCTTCACCAACTCGACTTCCATTTTTAGTTGTTCGATTTCCAGCGGGAACATTTCCGCCAAACGCGGATTGTCGATGCCCCTGATGATCTCGAATTCTTTCGTATCGCGCTCCTCGCCCGCCTCAAACAGCATAATCTCGTCGCGAATCAAGTGATACACGCCGCGAAAAGTTTTGCCCATGCCGATAGGCCAGGTCACGGGCGCACACTGGATGTTGAGCACCGATTCAACTTCATCCAGCAAGTCCAGCGAATCGCGTACCTCGCGGTCCATCTTGTTCATGAAAGTGATAATGGGCGTGTTGCGCATACGGCACACATTGAGCAACTTGATGGTCTGCGCTTCCACACCCTTGGCTGCGTCGATCACCATCAGCGCCGAATCCACTGCAGTGAGTACTCGGTAAGTATCTTCGGAGAAGTCTTGGTGACCCGGCGTGTCGAGCAGATTCACCACGTGGTCGCGGTATTCAAACTGCATCACCGAACTGGCAACCGAGATGCCGCGCTGCTTTTCAATTTCAAGAAAATCGGAGGTGGCATGACGCCCGCTCTTGCGTGCCTTCACTGTACCCGCCATTTGAATCGCGCCCGAAAACAGCAACAGTTTTTCGGTGAGCGTAGTCTTGCCCGCATCGGGGTGGGAAATAATGCCGAAAGTGCGCCGGCGCGCTACTTCGCGCGAAATCAAATCACGCGGAACGGCGGCAGGTTCTTTCGTAATAGTTTCAATGTCGTCTGACATGGTGCTTGCCTGTGAAAAAGTGCGCAAGTCTAAAGGCTTAGCGGACGAATGTCTAACGTTGTGCGGGCATTAATACGGTGAAAATAGAGAGTTCCGCTATTTTATTGCCAAATCAAACGGTCTCTCCATTTATTTAGGGAGCCTCTAATCTATTCCTAATTCAGCCATCTCTTCATCCGTAAACAACCTTGAGCGAGACAGAAATGCCTTTCCTTCGGGCCCTTCGAGTGAAAATGTGCCTCCAAAACCCTCGGTCACATCGATGATAATTTGCGTATGCTTCCAATATTCATATTGAGACTTGCCTATATAAAACGGGCATCCTCCAATATCTCCCAGATAAACATCTCCTGCCCCCATCGTAATTTCTCCGGGCAAATAGCAATTAGCTGCACTGTTATCGCAACAGCCACCGGATTGATGAAACATCAAATCATTACCATGCTTCTTTTTAAGGAACGCAATTAATTCCAGCGCTGCTTCTGTCGCAATCACTTTTTCAGCCATGATGGTTATCTCCTAAAAAGAACGGGGCGGTCTCCCGCCCCAAAACACCGTCCGAGGACGGTCAGGATTTTTCGTGACGGTTAGAAAAAGCCCAATTTTTGTTCGCTGTAACTAACCAACAGATTTTTGGTTTGCTGGTAATGGTCGAGCATCACCTTATGCGTTTCGCGTCCGATGCCGGACTCTTTGTATCCGCCGAATGCCGCGTGAGCGGGATAGGCATGGTAGCAGTTTGTCCACACGCGTCCGGCTTTAATTGCACGCCCCATACGGTAAGCTGTATTGCCGTCGCGCGTCCATACCCCGGCCCCCAGTCCATACAGCGTGTCGTTGGCGATAGCCAAAGCTTCTGCTTCATCCTTAAACGTCGTTACCGCGAGCACCGGTCCGAAAATTTCTTCCTGGAAGATGCGCATCTTGTTGTTACCTTTAAACAGCGTTGGCTCAACGTAATACCCGCCAGACAGATCGCCACTCTGATGCGCTTGTTTACCGCCGATCAGCAACTGTGCGCCTTCCTGTTTGCCGATATCGAGGTAAGACAATATCTTGGTTAATTGCTCTTTGGATGCTTGCGCACCAAGCATGGTGTCGGTATCCAACGGGTTACCCTGTTTGATCGCTTTGATGCGCTCCAAACAACGCGCGATGAATTTGTCGTAGATAGATTCTTGAATCAGCGCACGTGACGGGCAAGTACAAACCTCACCCTGATTAAATGCGAACAACACGAGGCCCTCAATCGCTTTGTCTAAATATCCGTCGTCAGCATCGGCAACGTCTGCAAAGAAAATATTGGGTGACTTGCCGCCTAATTCCAGCGTTGCCGGAATCAGATTATTGGCCGCCGCTTGTGCAATAACACGGCCGGTTGTGGTAGAGCCGGTAAAGGCTATCTTGGCGATACGCTTGCTGGTGGCAAGCGGCAAACCTGCTTCACGACCATAGCCATTTACAATGTTAAGCACGCCGGGAGGCAACAAATCGGCAATCAGTTCTACCAAAATCAGAATGCTGATCGGGGTTGACTCTGCCGGTTTCAAGACCACGCAATTGCCTGCGCCAAGTGCCGGAGCCAATTTCCATGCCGCCATCAGGATAGGGAAATTCCATGGAATGATTTGACCCACTACACCCAAAGGTTCGTGGTAATGGTAAGCAACGGTATTTTCGTCAATGTCGGAGAGAGCGCCTTCCTGTGCGCGCACACATCCGGCGAAGTAGCGGAAGTGATCGACAGTCAGCGGAATGTCCGCATTCAGCGTTTCACGAATGGGTTTGCCGTTATCTACGGTTTCGGCATAGGCCAGTAATTCGAGATTGGCTTCAATGCGGTCGGCGATTTTCAGCAGCAAATTGGAGCGTTCGGTGGGTGATGTTTTTCCCCATTTATCCGCAGCCGCATGCGCTGCATTGAGCGCCAATTCTATATCCGCCGCACCTGAGCGAGCTGCTTTTGTATAAGGTTTACCGCTGATTGGAGTAATAACATCGAAATACTCGCCACTAACCGGAGCAACCCATTTGCCGCCGATAAAATTGTCGTATTTATTTTTGAATGTAACTTTGGCGCCTGCGGCACCGGGGGCTGCGTAGATCATTTGTATTTCTCCTCTAATATTTGTTTTTGGTAATTGAAAAGTTCATTTCCATTTTGGCCCTGCAATGTTTTCCTCTCAAATTCCGTGCCACCAGTCCGTGTTTGCATATTTATTTGATTTTTATACTATTTAATTTAAGCGATTGCTTTACGCTTCAATTTGCACGACGCTCCAAATCGCGACACCTGTAACAAATTGAGACAGTCGGACAAGTTTTTGCACTGTGACTATTGCACTACTCAACCATCGTTCTATACTTATAGAAAATGGGCAAAGACCCAAGGGAGGAAAAATGCGCATGACTTCACCCGACTTGGCTTTACGCCAAGCACGCTCACTTCTGCTTTCACACGGCGACTGGCCGTCTGGCTGCATTGACGAACGCATCGCCCGTTCATGGCGGCGCAGTTTGGCATCAGGTCTGCAACCAACCGGCAGACTTGTTGACTTTGATCACCACACTGGCAGCAACTTGCGCAATGCACTTGCCGGCAATCATGACCTGCTCGCACACTCGCGCCCCGTCATGGAATATCTTTTTGATCAGGTTCGGCATAGTCACAGCATGGTTATCCTGGCCGATAAACGCGCCACCCTGATGCACACCATGGGTGATGTAGATTTCTTGACCAAAGCCGAACGCGTGGCGCTTTCGTCCGGCTCATCATGGGACGAAAAACACAGGGGTACCAATGCCATCGGCACGGCAGTTGCCGAAGCCAGCAGCATCGAAATTCACGGCAAAGAACACTTTCTGGAACGTAACGGGTTTCTGACTTGCGCCGCCGCACCTATCATGTCGGCGAATGGCGATTTATTGGGCGTCATAGACATTTCCGGTGATCAGCGAAGCCGCCACCCGCATACGCTTGGCTTGGTCAGCATGGCTGCGCGCATGATCGAAAACAGGCTGGTTATCGCCTCCTGCCGCCACCACATTCGCCTGCATTTGCATGCGCAGCCTGAAGGTATCGGCAGCGTAGCCGAAGGCATCATTGCGTTATCGGAAGACGGCTGGATTGTCGGCGCCAACCGTAATGGTCTTGCGCTTCTCCACCTCGCATCGCCCGATCTGGGCGCAACACCACTTGCGCGCATCCTGGACGTGCGTCTGGACGAATTGCTCTCCCGCCACAAGCGCTACCCCGGCGACCCCACGCAAGTTCGTCTGCACGACGGTACTTCCTTGTTTGTGCAAATGCATATTGATCCATCCGCGCAAAGCATTGCGCCCCCGACGAAACCCCCTACCCCGCAACCAAACGACGCGCTTGCCCGCCTCGACACGGGTGATTTACGCTGGCATAGCGCAACCGAAAAAGTTCGGCGCATTGCCGGCAAACCGATCCCGCTTCTTATTCACGGGGAATCCGGCGTTGGCAAAGAACTATTTGCGCGCGCCTTCCATGAAAGCGGACCGCGTCGCGACGGTCCTTTTGTCGCCATCAACTGCGCTGCGCTCCCGGAAAATTTGATTGAGGCGGAATTGTTTGGCTATGTACCCGGCGCTTTTACCGGCGCACGCCGGGAAGGCAGCCCCGGCTACTTGCGCGAAGCCAACGGCGGCACACTTTTTCTGGACGAGATTGGAGATATGCCCCTAATCATGCAAACACGCCTGTTGCGCGTACTGCAGGAACGCCAAGTCACTCCACTGGGCGGGGGTCGCCCGGTCAATGTCGATTTCTCGCTGATTTGCGCCACTCATCGCAATTTGCGCGAAGAAGCCGACAAAGGAATATTCCGCAAAGATCTTTATTACCGCATTAACGGGCTTACGATAAATCTGCCGTCGTTGCGGGAGCGCAATGACTTTCAATCGCTTACCGAGCACATACTCGGCGAAATCAATCCCGGCCGAAATGTTTTCCTTGCCCCGGAACTACTGGCACAGTTAAGTCAGCATCCCTGGCCCGGTAATTTGCGCCAATATTCCAGCCTGCTGCGCACCGCAAGCGCAATGCTCGATTCATTTGAAAATTGTATCGGCTGGGCGCACATGCCCGACGATCTGCTGGAAGACCTCAGTGTGCAGCCACGGCAGAAAAAGCTTGAAACTCGAAACCACCGTATAACACAAAATCTGAAAGAACTTTCCCTTGCGGCAATTCAGCAGGCACTTGAAAGCTGCCGTGGCAACGTTTCGGCTGCCGCCAGAGAGCTTGGGATTAGCCGGCAAACAATGTACCGAAAGTTGAATGGCTAAAATGTCTGTTCTATTTACAAAATCCACTTTTTCTTTCCTTGACGAACTCGCTGCCAATAATAACCGGGCATGGTTTGAGGAAAACAAATCACGCTATGAGTCGCTGGTGCGCGAACCGGCGCTCGACTTTATCGAAGCGATGGAGCCTGCATTGAAAACCTTTGCGCCGAGCTTTCGGGCGGAGCCGCGCAAAGTCGGCGGTTCGCTGATGAGAGTGTTCCGCGATACACGCTTCTCCCGTGACAAGACGCCGTACAAAACCAACATCGGCATTCAGTTCCGCCATGCACTGGGCAAAGACGTGCACGCACCCGGTTTCTATGTACATATCGCAAACGATGAGTGCTTTTGGGGGGCCGGTTGCTGGCACCCGGAAGCGGATGCATTGGGAAAGATACGCGACCTTGTTGTGCAGAAACCCGAGAAATGGTTTGTTGCTCGTGACGATAAAAAGTTTACCGCCCAGTGGGCGCTTTGGGGGGACAGCCTGACCCGCCCTCCGCGTGGCTACGCCGCCGACCATATTGCAATCGAAGACATCAAGCGCAAAGACTTTGTTGCCCTTGCACCGTTGACTATCAAAGAAGTTACCGGAAAATCTCTAGTCTCACTCACTGAAAAACGTTTTACCGAATCGGTTCCTCTCATGAAATTTCTGTGTGAAGCGCTGGAAGTGCAGTATTGATGTTACTCAACATAGAAGTCGCTGAAGGAGACGCATGAACATCGTACAAACTGGCGAACTTCCTCAGGAGGCCATTCTCGGCAAATACAAGCAAGAAGGTGCCTACACAGACTGCAACTTCATCGACATTCCCCGTGCAGTATCGCAAGCAGCGTATGTGGAGACCTTCTACACCACCAAGCTATTCAAAATTGAACGGCTTATTCTGGCGCTGCTTGCACAAAAGCCGTCTACAGATGCGCAAGCCAAGCTTCTCGCTTTAGGCGAGGCCAAAAGTTTCGCCGCGTGGAGCGTTGAAAGAAGAACATCAGACCAATTGTTGCTCTGTGACTTTCTGGGGCGCACCAGATCATGGCTAATGAGCGCCGTTACCAAGGACTGCAATTCATCCACAACACGCCTGTACTTCGGTTCTGCTGTTGTCCCCAAAGTCGACCGGGCATCCGGTCGAGCCTCTTTCGGCATCGCATTCCATATGCTTTCCGGCTTTCATCGCATCTATTCCAGAGCGCTCTTGCGGTCAGCTCGCTCACGACTGCTGCATTCGGTGCTGTGAAGATTCGGATGATAGCAAAGGAAATGGGAGAGGCGGAGTGGAGTAAGAAAAAGAGGCTGGCGATTAGCTATCTTGAAGAGAAGCTGTCGACATTGTCGACTATGCTTTCGTCGGATAGCTTGATGAGGGGGCAAACGACCGGAGTGCGCTATTATCCTGCAACTCACATAGCTAAGACTTGATGGCTGCTAACGGTTTGTAAAGCAGACCTTACCGAGTAGAATGCCTGTCGGCCCGCAGTTGGCCCAGAGTGTGTCAAAACGCAAAAGTTACTAAATGCTCGCGAACTTCTGGTTTTTAACAACTCATGATGCAGTTACAAGCCTATTACGACAATCATAAAGCGTAAACAATTTTTCGCTGGGTATACAAAAATGCTTCGCGATGAAGGCATATAACGGCGCGATTGAATTGCAGCAAAGGCCATCTGGCCAATATTGCCTTCATCAGCGCAATTATTCCAAATATCTTCATCATGCGTTTCATATTATAGGCGAGAATATGCAAGCTCATCTCGGTGCTCACCCGGTCAATAGTCTTGGTCAGGAAGTGCGCTGAACCCATCCACAATTTGATCGTTCCATACGGGTGTTCAACTGTCTGCCGACGAATGCGCATCGCATCTGGATGATGATCTAAACGGGTTTGCATCTCATCGAGAACTGCTTCATGTTCCCAACGAGTCAGGCGCCGCTGCTCGCCAAGCGTGCATTTATCTTTTATCGCACATGTCTTGCAGTTTGAACTCCAGTAACGGTGAAGCTTCATGTCGCGCTCTGTCGTTTCATAGCGCCATTTCAGATGCTCACCAGCGGGGCAACGATACTCGTTGTGTTTTGCATCGTAGATAAAATCAGCTTTACTGAATCGTCCATTTGCAGTTGCAGTAGAAATGACAACCTTCGGAACCATCACCGTAATCCCCGCTTCATGGCTGGCAAGAATTTCTTCATTTCTAAAATACCCACGATCTGCGATGGCAGTAAGCTCTTTTACTCCCATCGCTTCACGTGCCAGCTTTGCCATTGAGGCCAATTGCTCGCGATCACTTCCAACGTTGGTTACTTCGTGTGCCACGATCAGATGATGTTTGGCATCCACCGCAGTTTGAACGTTGTAGCCAACAATCCCGGTTCCTCGTGTCTTCATTGAGCGGGCATCTGGATCGGTAAGCGATATCTGCTTGTCTGGTGTTTCATTGAGAACAACTTCGATTTCCTTTAGTGCAATCATCTGCTCTTTCAATACAGCAATCTTATCTTCCAGCCTCTCTCTTCTTAACTTTGCTGTGGCGGGTTCTTGCCGGTCTGCCACATCAGCTCAACGTTGCGTTGTGCTTCACGCTCAAGTCGACGGCTGGATTGGATACGATTCAAATATCCGTAGATGTATATATTGAGGAGTATTGCAGGGTGATATGCGGGTCTGCCGGTTGCTGCTGGTTCAACGCCTTCAAAACCTAATTGATTCAGATCCAGTTCATCCACAAAGACATCGACGACTCGAACTGGATTGGTTTCTGCTACGTAGTCGTCGAGCAGCTCTGGAAACATCGTTGCCTGAGTTCTGTCTTCGCCTTGAATGAATCGCTTCATGTGTAAATTTCCACAATTACCAGACACACCCATTAACGTTTCACTTGGCGATAGGTGTACAATTTACTCTACGTTTTTACACACTCATGGGCCATGAACGGCCTTTCACTGATTACCCCCAATTGAGTTCAATATAATAGGTGTTTTGATCCATATCGACAAAGTCGGAAAGGTGATAGATATAGATATTTTACGAAATTATCTAGACCTTTTGAGTAATATATCTTTTTTTAAATTAAAATATAATTGCGATGTAGTTGATAGATAACTTTAAAAATACCAAAGGGGATTTTATGTTTAGATTTTTGGCAAGTTTGATATTGGGTTTAGCTGTTTCAGGAATGGCAAATGCTGACGAAGGTTCTATTACATATATTTTTGGTGATGTTGGAAGTTTGAGTTCAGGTGATTTATGTACTGGAACTGCAACTGGACTAACCTTAATATCATGTCCAAATAGCACAACAGCTTATCGCATTGGATTGGGATATACATTACCAACAGGCTTAGGCTTGGAGCTATCGTATGCCGATTTTGGAAGTTTTGATACTAGTGGCACAGTGTTGGTTAATGGAACAAATTATGGATTTCATTTAAAAATGACACAATCTGCATTTATGGTTCCGGCTACGTATACTTTGAAATTTAATGAAAATACTGCGTTAGTATTTAAGCTGGGTTTAGCTTTTACTCAAGGCACTCAAAATGGCACATTAGATTTAAATGGAAATAATTTTCTTAATACCAGTGCAGGTGGATCATCAGGACTATATGGTATTGGAATAACTGAAAAGATTTCTGATAAATTTTCGGCAAGACTTCAATATGAATTGTTAAGTCACATTTTATTTGAAACCACTTCAAATACAGGAATTAATAATTTGGGCTTTGTAAGTTTTGGAGGTCAATACCAGTTTTAATGAATTTGTATAAATAATAAGCCCGCACTTTAATTTGCGGGTTTTTTTAAATGCCTAATTTTTGACATGGCTGTTAAATTCATTGGAATTTAAGTCTAGACAAAATTAATGATTATTTTGTCGCTATTGAATGACAAAGTCAGGATAAGAAGCAATCTAAAATTACTGATTTGGGGGTGTGAAGGATGGTTGAATGACGCCAACTTCCCCGCTTACTCGGACCTTGTCACTTTTCGGCGTTAAGGCGCCACTGATTTTCGCCGTAATGGCGCCACTTTGAAGTGTCATTTCAGGGGCTCAAACTGGGTGTAAAGAATGCGTGATTTTTGCTGTTTTTGCAATCGCATTATTTACTCTATTTGTTGCTGACGGCCCTGTCTCAAGTCTGAGTAGGTTTACCTCCTTTCTTTGCCGGCGTTTTTGGCATTTCCGGCATTGGCTGCGGGTCGCGGTAACTCGGCCCATCCAAAACCACGCGATACGCGCCGTGGCGTAATCGATCCAGTGTTGCTGCGCCGATCATTTTATTTGCGGCGAATGCTTCACCCCATTCATCAAAGTCGAGATTGCTGGTCAGAATG